>Ga0208980_10000452_pt1 | contig 22992 bp, 14 predicted proteins | sample WetSurMetagenome_3_FD_187993 | JGI IMG/M metagenome (GOLD analysis project Ga0208980, IMG submission 187993) | Wetland microbial communities from Twitchell Island in the Sacramento Delta, sample from surface sediment Aug2011 Site A1 Bulk (version 2) | ecosystem: Environmental > Aquatic > Marine... | reverse complement strand
TGGACTTATCCTCCACTAAGAGGATTAGCAACCCTGGACCAAATTACCTATACCATTTTCAGATTGAAGGAAGGAGACAATATCAATACTGCAATACCGGTTGGAAGCACCGTGGGTAGAAATACGGTCTTTTATGATGTCGCCAACTTAGCAAATCCAACTCAGCAAAGCATCAAACCCAATACGTTGTATAGATATTGGGTGATGATAACATTGAATGGCGTTACGAATCCAATAGCAACCAATGTCCCATCGGCATTGGTACAATCTCCCAATTTCGCCACAAGTACGAATTTCCTAACTGGAGATGATGGTTGGACTTTGAAATGTGGAATGGGAGTATATCGCGGAGATGATTACGGCAAGCCGATGATTATCGCGGTTTCATATGGAATAAGCACTGCAAGCGCCGCAATAATAGAATTCGGTGAAAATAATGGAGGATGGGCGCAAATAGGGACTACTGCTTTGATGGTTTCAACATCATTACCAAGCGGGGTCGTACCGGGTGGGGGGTATGCTTGGATATATGAAATAAATCCAGTTAATTCTAGCATAGGTTTCAATACCACCTATAAAATAAGAATGACATTCAGAGATTCCCGTAATACTATCATTAAACAAACCAACACTGTTATTATGACAACTTATGATGCTGGTCCGGAATCGTTCCCTAATATGTTTTCAAACGGGGGATTACAATTTGGTTTCTATGATAATAAAATAGTTGCGCCGAATCAAAGAGTTTTCGGAACTCCCGGAGCCGGTGGTACATGGGAAAGGTTCACAGGAAGCACAGTAACGGCAACACAGGTAGCTACAATTCAAAAAACTCCAATCATTGGGAGCAATGGAAATAAAGTATTATTTGAATCTGGGAGAGGAATGTATCTTCAAAAATCTGGTTCAGAAGGAAATACTTATGTAATGAATTTAGCCGGGTATAATTTTCCAGCTACAGGAACAAGAAAATATGCTTTCTCTTGCAGGGCGGCAGAAGTAGTAAGTGGAAGTTATGCTTCGAGTTTCAATTCTGGAAGCGATACCTATATTTCTTATAAGAATCCTACAGTTAATTATGGGACACAGGGAGACATATGGGTATATTGGAATCAATCAGCCGGTGAAAAAAATTACGGACTTATATGGTTTAATTTATCTTCTATACCAAATTCTGCCGTAGTGGATGACGTAGATTTGAAATTTCCCTGGCATATGCATAATTACATGTATATGGTTAATAATGAATATGATAATAAATCCGAATTGCACATGATTACAACTACCTGGATTGAAACGGGAACCACTTGGAACGGTCCAACTGTCCAGGTTGCTTGGAATACAGCCACATCCGCTAATTTTAGTACATTTGATTTAAATCTCTATAACAAAACTCAATTGATTGCGGATGTACAAAATTTTGTATCTGGTTCTCTCGTTAATCATGGATGGTTGATTAAAACATCCGAACAATCTGGAAAAATTTTCAACGATAGTTATGGTTCTAGAGAATTTGGTAATACTTATCCTCAATATATGCCGAAATTGATTGTTAGTTATCACATTCCGTCCAGTCCAACATTAGGCTACAGACTTCAAGTTTCCAGACAGGTAAACATAGAAGAACCGACTAGCAGTTATTCAATGGGAACTGATATAATAATATCTGAGAGCAGAAACTCCAATAATAATACATGGACGGATGGCACAGCCGGAGTATTGCTTACGGGAACATATAGTTCAACTCCCCAAGGAATATATTCCATGGCCCCTGTGACAGTTAATTCTCCATGTCTATACGATGCTTATATAAAATGGAGTTTAGTGAATACCTCATATATGGATACGGCATACGGCAATACTGACCCGAACAATCTATGGAGTTATTTTGTAGGCGATGAGATTACACTTGAACCTTATGAATATTCTAGAACTCTGATATCATTCGATTTATCAAGTATCTCCGGGGTTTCTTTGGGAGCCAATCAGAAATTGGTAATTGATTCAGCTAAACTATATATGGATTGCAATCTTTTGGATTATAAATCAAACATGACACTATATAAGATAACTGGAAATTGGAATGAAACCACAGTTACTTATAACAATCGTCCCTCTATAAATTCAACGGCATCCGGTAATCTATATGTGAATGTTGAAGGTTGGGCGACAAGTGAGGATTTGAGCGCGGATGTTCAATATTTTGTAGATAGCATCAAGAGTGGGTCATCTAAGAACTATGGTTGGATGTTATTCTCCAGAGAGGTTGTATCAAGAACGCAGGGAGGATACGCTTATTCTAATGGGGGAAGATTCTATCCAAGACACGCTTCTTCAGAACTCCGTCCATATTTGACCGTTACCTATCATATTCAGATGACAAATGTGGGAGATTCACAACAATCGTTGATTCAATTGAGGACAGTTTCTTTGAATCCATCTGTTCCTTTGCCATGTGAGATATATGTAGGAGATATGATGTTATTGGACATTTCATCGGTATTTGGTGGAAATGGAATGGATGTATATGACAATTCTTCTAATATAGTATCAGATGATGTATATGATGTTATCAACAATTCTTCACAACAATGGTGGGATTTCGATTATAAGAACAATATTGAAGATGTTCCATGGGTGATAACTGGTACATTGAACAATTATCCATACATAACCGACCCGTATCCAAATGTCATAGGAACAATGGTGTATTCATTATTATATTCCACGGCAGATGATTTCGGGGGAATGGATACCTCTGGATATCTCCCTGTCAATTCTTATACATTACAGTATAAGAAGATGGGAACCAACTTCTTCAATTCTCAAGGTCCGCTAAATCCAGTAGTCACTGGAACATTATATGGAATCAATGTTGGAACTTTTGCCGTTACAACCGGAGGAGAACCAACGACCAGATTGTCGCCGGGGTCAACATATCAATTCAGATATTCATATATAAACAGTGATGGGTTGGAAGGATTTTCAACATCTACTTATGTTCAAACTGCACCGGTTCCGGAACAGATATTGGGAGTGAAGATGAATAGATTTTATGAAGCTCCTACAAACAGATATTATTTCAGGATAGAATGGGATACTGGAACCGCAAATAGTGCATATCCAGTTCAAGGATATCAAGTGGCCATAACGAAAAACATAGCATCATGGAACACAGCCACATATATAGCCAGCAGTACAATTACTGGAACGGACATATATTTCTATTATATAGGTACGACAATCACCACAACTCAAATATTACCTAATAGAATATATTATATTAAAGTAAGAGCATACAATACCATCAATGGAATACAATCATATGGAGATTGGAGCGATGTAATATCTGCGGCATCTGTCTCTCTTCCAACGGCTCCTACTAGATTTAATTTCGCATTTACAAATCCGGGGTGAAAATAGATGCTAACATCAACAGGTAGTCAATTAATGGATGGTTCAATTCCAGTCAGATTGAACATTGTTAATGACACTGTTACCATGAATTGGGCGCAAGCTCAAGCATGGGGAGATTATATAGATTATAAATATTCAAATTCGAATTTCCCAGGACCGTTTGGACTTAATAGTACGAATGCGGAAAGAGATAATAAGATACCGGGCTGTAGTAATTATAGGGAATTCTTTTGGAAATATTTCTGGATAATAAGAAACAAATTAGGAACTCCTGCGACTGGAATTCAAATTGATTGTCCGCCGGATGGGTGTCCTTCTCAAAATCCAACATATTATGCTAAATTAGCGGAACATAAATCCACACAACTCAATGGAGTTCGTTTCGGTCCACATAATGAATGGGCAATGAAATTCCAAGTTAGATGCTTCCGAGATTATAAAGCATACAATGATAAATTGATGGACGATATGTTTGATATGGCAGAAGCCAATGATTGTTATATTGTATATACGATGGGTGGAGGGAGCGGAGAAGCGGAATGTGCTGGATTGTTTGGTACGGGTGACATATTCACGGTAAGTTCTGATGCGGGGAGCGCATACAAAGGATTTGTCAAATATTGCTATGATTTCATAAACGCTTATGGGAACAGAGATTCATTGGCAATGTTTGATGTTCACAACGAACCAAATACCGATAATATGTTGTATGGTTATGCCACAAGGAGTTCTGGAAGTTGGCCAACCGCATCATGTAGTAGCACATCGGCTCCATATGTGATAACATTCAGCACTGGAACAGTATCAGATGGAGTTTTACCATCTGTTGGGGAGATATTTGCGGTGTTCAGTGGAAGTGCAATTCCATTGTCCTATAGGGTAACCTCGGTGACAAGGAATGTGAATAATTATATAACACAGATTATCAGTAATGTTGCACCTCTTACTGGAACACATATTCAATTCTCCAATCAGGCATATTCTAGATGGAATGGATGGTGGGTGATGAGATATCCACAGTTCACCAGAAATGCGATTACTTATTATCTAGGTTCGGCGGCAGACCAATCTTATATGAATTGGGCCGAACATTTGCTTGCAGATATAAAGGCTGGAATAACAATAATTCCTAAACCTCTTCTCACTATTGGAAATGGAAGTTCTCAGGGAGATATACCAGGATTGGATGTTCTGAACGGACATCCATATGGAGGTGCAGAAGATAATGGTCAAAACAGATGGACCAATGCGGCTATAACTGCTCAGACTCTTGGAAAACCTTTGTTCTGGGAGGAATATGGATATAATAGAACCAATCACGCTCCATGGCAATCTTATTGGGCATTCTTCGATATGATGTGCGCTCATGAAGGAGCGAGTGCCGGAGCAATGCAACTCAATGGAAGCTTCCATACTCCGGATTGGGATTATGCATACGATGAGATGCAATATCCAGGGTTCACCCCTCACAATGGTAGTGAGGATGGCTATTGCACTGCCAGTTGTTATTTGACAACATCGGAGATTAATGCTTTCTTTTCAGGGATACCGGTAGTTCCTACGACATTGCTATCCATGACCGGAACCGGAAGTGCTACCCATTTAATAATTGGCACTCAATCTGTGCGATTGAATGGTGTTAACGATACGATGGTCTTAGCAAATGCGGCACTTTATCACATGAATCCGTCTAGCAATAGTGATGTTCACGGAACAAATTACGTTTTTCCTACGAATAAAGATTCAACGGTCATAAACACTGGAACTTTCATGGGAACGGGCAGTTCTATTTTAATCACTGCAACGCTATCATATCCGGCTTATCCAAATCAATTTAAAGTATATAGTGGAACGACTTATTATATCAATATTTGGAGTTCTTTGCATCCAGTCATACCTAAAATAGTTAAATCTAATTATAATTCTGCATATCCAATCGGAACAGAAGTTTATTATGGAGGAAACAATCCATATTATACTGATAGAGAATTTTGGAATGTTTATTTCTGGCTATTGAAAAGTAATGGATTTAATTCTATCCGATTAAATGATGGAGATTATTGGGGAACCACGCAATTATATAACTGGTGGTCATCAAACAGAACGCAATATATGCAATATATGCAAGATATGTTTGATATGGCCGCATATCATGGAATCTATGTGGTATTCTGTTTTATTGGAGGATTCTATTCTGGCGCACCGATATCTCCTACGACAACCAACCATGTTTTTGTTCCGGGTAGCACAACTTATAATAATATTGTTTCTTGGATGAGAGATATGATGACAACATTCCAATCTCATCAAGGAGTAGGAATGTGGGATTTAATCAACGAGCCTGAAACATATTATGTATATAGTTCTGGAACTCCAATCATCTATGGAGGAGGCGCACAATATTTCATGGATTTAACTCATACCGGAACTACTGCGGGTACTACTTATGATGTTTCCGGAGGACAGGCGAGAATAAAGAATTATCTGACCATACTCACGGCAACGGCATTGGCAATAGACCACTCACATTTGATTACTATTGGACAGGGAGGTGGAGCACCATTATCTGGATATGATACAATGCCATTGATTGCGCCTTTAAACGCAGATGTATGGCAAACTCATCCTTATTATAGTGCATATACGGACGCTAATAATAAAGTATATTCCTGGGTTATAACCACGCCAAGAGCAAACGCATTCGCTAACAATAAAATTAATTTGGTAGGAGAAGTGGGATATAATCATTCTGGAGGAGATGTTCCATATTCCTATTGGGCAGACATAGGGACAGATATACTCGTTCCAGGTACGTCGCCACATACCACATATGGAGATAACGTAGAGTGGATGGTATTCAATGGAATGTCCGGGTCGCCACCAGTGCCTCAGAATCCGGCTCCGGGATATCCTGTTCCACCTTCAATATTCTATTCTGCTCCATTGTTAGCAAATAGAAACATATTATTAAAATCATCTGATTCTAAATTTAAACAGAAACCACAGATTACAAAACCAGTTTTGGCCAGATTTAAGAAGCTCGGTGCTACAACAACCAAAGTTTCATCTACAAGAATGAAAAATGCGGGAATCAAACAAACAAAGACTTCGATAAACAGATTCAAAAAGACATTCTTATTCTTGACTAAACCATCATCGAGCAGGATGAAAGGAAGGGGAACGATTCTTGTATCTTCCATCAGCCGTTTCCGTAAATCTGCTTCATTTGCTAAAATATCGATGAGTAGATTTAAGAGCAGACCATATATTCAGAAAACATCTAGTTCCAGAAATAAGGTCGCCGGAAAGCAAATAACAACATTATCCAACTATAGATTTAAAAAAGCAGATAATCAGGTTTCTAAGAATTCAATTTCCAGATTCAGATATTTCAATACATTGTTTGTAAACTCTGATAATACCTTTAAGAAACCTGGAAATCAATATACAAAACCATCCAGTGCATTCTTTATCTCTATTATTTCAAGATTATTGAATAAAAATGCTAATTCAAGATTCAAGAAACCTGGAAATCAGATTTCAAAGACATCCAATACGAAATTCACAGCAAGGGTTCCACATACAATCTTGGAAACTTCAATCTCCAGATATAAGAAATTAGCAAACCAGATTACAAAATCATCAACAGAAAGAATGAGAATTCCGGGTAAGACGATAATTGTTCCATCGGATTATAAATTCAAAACCCCAGGTGTGCAGATTGCAAAATCATCCTTATCAAGATATAAGGTTACTGGAAGATATCTGTCATTATTATCTATTTCCAGATTCAAGGGTGCTTCTAAAGCATTGACGGAGAATTCTATTTCCAGATATAAGAAACCGGGAAATCAGGTTACAAAGGTATCCAATTATAAATTCAAGGTACTTGGAAAACAATTACAGAAAACATCCGCAACCAGATATAAGAAATCCGGAGCGTCTATTTCGAAGAATACTATTTCCCGTTTCAAGGTCAGGGTTCCATTAACAAAAACATCTAGCACAACTTTCTTAAAGGCCACGGCAAAAGTAATATCAAAGAATTCTTCAACAAGAATGAAGAAGGCCGGGAACGTAAAGACCAAGACTTCTATCAATAGATTCAAAGCGATGGGAAATCAGAAAACGAAATTATCTGATACCAGATATACGTCCAGAGTTCAGCATTCAATAAATAAGACCGCTAATTCTAGATTTAAAAAAAAAAGCGCATATGCCCTTTCTGCTAATGCAGTTTTCTATACATTCACAGCAACCGTAGTTGTTCCAACAACTGCCTCCGCCGGACAAACAGTTACATTATCCGCTACAGTTAAAGGTGCTAGTCCGTTTACTTATCAATGGGACTTTGGTGATGGGGTCACTCAAGATGGGACAGCATCCGGTTCTCCAGCATACATTTCTACAACTTATGCTTATGAGATAGGTGGTAGTTATCCAGTTTCATTGGAAGCAGTTGACAACTATGGAAGAAGCGTCGAATCAAATATAGCGACCATTGAGGTTTCCGGAGAGGTTCCAACTGATACGGATGTAGTATTCAGATGGTCGCCACCGGCGGATGATGGGAGTTCAATTGGTGGGAAAGCTTCCGTATTTGGTTATTCAATTATTCATGGAACCAGTCTAGATACGCTAGTGACGGCAACAGTAGCGTCAACCATAACGAGTTATCAACCTACATATAAATTAAATGTAGGAGATAGTGCGTACTTTAAAGTAGCGGCCATAACAGATTATACCAATGGCGTTTTAGGACAATATGCAGGTGGTATTTATACAGATTTACAACAGGTGAGATTTTTGACACTTAAAGAAGTAGTGAAAATGAGAGGAGTGGCACTGTCGCCAGGATATGTGGACTTCTACTTCACGGCCAGAACTGAAGATGGAAGTTACATACAGTATACTGATAGTGATGGTAATGCCGCATTCTGGAGATTAACTGACCATGGTACGGCCATTTCAGCAGGGTATACGATTGATAATATTAAATTGTTGGTTGAACATCCTGAGCAGAATATCTACATTAATGGAATTACGGGAACCGGAATATCCCCGAGCAATTGGCCAATCAATATCATCGGCGGAGTCTCTGCCACCAAGACAACCGATATATTGGGCGATGCTTTGAATATAACCTTCACACTGACATCTAGTACCTCACCTGCAACTACAGTATCATATATATGGGATGTTCATGCCGTGACTGTTGCCCCAGAGAATGCCACAAATGAGATTGGATTGGATGGAATGAGCGCATTCATGATTATAACAGATTATACTACGGATATATCATTCTTCACTGAGAATAGTACCAGAGTCAATCCGGGTGTAGATGTATTGACTGGAACAACAGGGTCGTTGATATGGACCATAAACGCCGCTATTGTATACAGCCCCTACAAGAGCAATACTGAAAATGTTCCACAGGTATCAAAGCAATTCTACATACCAATCTATGAATTGGATACTCTAGATACGATTAAGAAGAGAATAGATAGTGGAAATCAGCCCGGAGAATCCATACCATGCTTCAGTTTGGGAACGCAGATTAATAACTATTTCACCGGGAGTGATGGAGAGCTTAATTCATATATAGTAGATTTGTATACAGAAACCGACCCGAAGACTCCATTCACGGTCATAACTGATATAACCACAGGAACTTCGGACACTGATGGAAAGAGACATCTGAAAGTAAATATCAGGACCATGGTAGAAAGAGTGCAGAATCAGGTAACTTGCAGAACATCTAATCTTAACTGTTTCTATTTGGCTACGAATGCCAATTGTTATTTCGTAGCAGACCGTACTATGGAATTGAGGTCATTCGAGGATATGTATGGAAGAAACAAACCAGGCTCAACTCTAGTAACAGGATATACTAAGAGGTCATATGGATTCAGATTCAATCTAGATTATATAAAGAGCTATGTCGAAGAGGAATCGTCAACCTTAGATGTCACTCCAATCCCCGGTACGTCATCATCCAATGCTATTGGATTGGATATCATGGGTCCAACCAGAGTTATAAACATTTCGGGGATAAGGGTAGATAATTCTAATGATTGGTTCTTCCATGCACCATATGAATTCATCGATGATAAATCTTCCGGAGGAAATATATTACCACCTGGACAAACCGGACAAATTATGCAGGGAGGTGTAATTTACGCCGGGACATCGAATTGGGGATGGTGCAAATTCATGAAAGCGGTGATGGGAACCTTCCAATTCATAGATGGACCATATAGATTGATTATGATGACCGTTCCAAGTTCATTGATGCAACAATATGTGCCGAGCAGATATTGCAAATATCAGTATCCGGATGGAACTTATATAGTGCAAGCTGGTTTGGAGGATATGTGCTATGTCATGATTGAAAGATTCAATACGACCATGACCGAAGAGATGTTCAATGCTATACAGTATGAATTGATATTGAAGAGAGTAATGGCATTAGGAAGTTCAGTGTGAGATAAATGATACCGCAAATAGTACAATATTTCAGATTTCAGACATATAGCGATAATAACAATAATACTTATATCGCTCCACCTAGATTCAGTACGGGGTCTGATTACTATGCGGGATATAACATGGCTCCATATACATTGAGTTATAATATTCATCGTTCTATAGATATCCAGCCAGATACATTTTCAGTAATTGTGGACAGTTATTTCTTTGAGAATCCTACTTCAAACCCACTTTATATGTCAGGAGTGACCACAAAGGTTCCAGACCCCGCTAATTCTTTCCAACCAAGCGTGAACGATGTTGTAGTGATAGGTCCAATACCAAGTAAAGCAAAGGAATGGGGAGAAATGGTCAATGGGTCGTTTGTAGCTACCTTAGCCACTGAAACATTTTCATATGAGGACGATGAACCACTGATAAGTAGCCCTATTTTTGGATTGGTTACAAGCTGGACAAATCTAACCGGGCCAAAGATGCAGATAAACTGCACTTCTTTCTTAAAGGTCTTGGATACATTCCAGCTTCCCACAACATATGTTCTAAACAATCATCAAGACGGATTGAATGATTTGCAAATATATTATGAATATGATGATAGTGATATAAATAACTCATCTGCTCCATATTTTGCGCCGGTAGATTCTAAAAGTGTGAGCAACAGTGGTATATACAGAATATCTCCTGCGGTGGCGCTTACCGATGAGAATGATTATCCACCTTATTATCCCAGATTCAGTCTTTTCACTGGAAGTTATCTATTCGGATATGAAACTCCGAAGATTGCATGGAGACTTCTTCAAGAGTTGGGATGGTGTAGGAAGAATTATCTATATGAGCCTATTTATGATTTAGGAGCAACCATAATAGATGATTCTATACAACTTGCGGCGGGGAACATCAACCCGTATCAGGATTTCTATCTTGAAACTGCTTCGGACTTCAAACCAAGCATAATGACCGGAACCTACACGAATTTTAGTTTCACAGCTTTCGATACAGATGGGTTGAGATTTGAATTTCCGGCGGATTCTCGTTTAATCGAAACCGAGAGTGATTTAATCACCGCTTCATGTTCAGTAGAATATAATGGGCATGTTATGTCTGATTATCCAACATCTTATGATGGATTCACCTTCGATTATTTGATGGAATCATTCTATACATCAAGTCCCACTGATAAAAGAGAAATATACATCACCTTTGATTTAAGTAACGTTCCATCCGATGCGATAATAGAATCTGCAACAATGTATCTATATCAAAACTCGGCCAGATATGGAACTGGAAACAATTATGTTAGAAGGGTTGTACAATCTTGGACAGCGCCTATAAATTACAACACTCGACCAAGTTCGACATCTCCCTCGCTCACATTCGTTCCTCTCGCTTCTGCCGGATGGATAGGATTAGATGTAGGAACTGATGTAAGGATGTTTGTGGAACAAGGAGTTTCAAATTATGGTTGGCAGATTGCTACTACAGAAACGGGAGTGAATTACATAGGAGCTTTGTATTATTCAAGTAGATATTCCAATGCCGCTTTGCATCCATATCTTTCAATCTCTTATCGTTTACCTGTGACTGTAGCGCAGATGGAATACAGAGAGACTTTCTTAGATTCCTTTGACCCGTCAAGACAATCTGTATTATATAACTTAAAGACCTTAGCTGAATCCGATGGATTATACATGGCGGTTACATGTAATCCTAGATTTGAAAAGGTTCCAAATATAAACACCACTCAAATTGTCTGGGATTATTCAAAAGTGTATGGAAACTTAGATAATCTCAAAAGATGGGGAATAGCCGCCGGATTCCGACCAAAAGTATTAATCAAAAAGAATACTCCGCAATCATTTGGATTGTCTTTATTGACTTCTACACAGGCCGCAGAGTTCTTGGATACATCATCTGTATTGTTAACCGGAACCATATTATACGGAGCATTTAATAATAATCCTTCGGTAAACAGTGGAACCGGCGTTGCTTTGGTCACTAAGATAAATTGGCAATCTGACCAAACAGATGTGATTAACAAATTATTGATTAAGTATGGGCAAGGGTCTACGTCCGCTCAGAATTATCTGGCTTTACCACAACCTACTATAATGGATGATTATTTTGTCATAACTTTCGATGGGGATGTGGAGAATAGTTCGGCCATCATCAATCTTTCTATAATGTATGTCGATGAAGTTGGGAACGTTCAAACCGATTTATATTCCAGAACATATCCTGTAGGAGCTAAGGATTACGAGATTGTTAATGATTTCTATAACTCGTATAATTTTAATGCATTGAATTCCTATTATATGTTAGCTTCTGGAAGTAGTCTGCTCGTAATTCCAACAAAGATAACCGATGAAGATACTCCAACATCCGTGTTATGGACAGGCTCCGCCTACTCAGACCCACCAGTCAAATTAATCATAACCTATCTAGGAAGCACTGGAAAGAATTTAGGAGTGCTTACAGAATTCTTTGCGGAAGAACCATTCGGATTTAGCATAGCCAGGGATTCTCAAAAAGTGAATGGTATAATGTCACAGCCCATAGCATTGCCCGAGGTCAATTCGTTTGCAGATGTGGTCAACATCTCATCCGATATATTTAAGAAATTGGCACAGCCCAGATTTAGATGTATTACCTCTCTCAATGTTGTCGATAATTGGTATCCTCCGCTTTTCGGATTATATCACATCAAAGATGTATCGAATACCAAGCAGGTTATAAATACAGAAGGAGCATCAGTAATATTTTACATTTCCGGTACGGTAACATTGTTCTCAGGAACACATGCATTCATCAATACTGCATTGCCGATGCCGGATTCGACATATCCAATAGATGTCATAACAATGATTGATGCTACCTATACGGTTTCTGAGATATTAGATTCGATACAATCTAATTTTGAAGCGTTGGAATTAGGGTCGGGGATATCGTCTTCTGTAGATTATAGTTTGAATTCCATAACCTTTACATATGAATTGGAATATATAGACAACGCCGATTATAAGAATCCCGTATCCTTCAATCAAGCTACCATGACTGCCGATTGTAAAGGATTGGAGATAAACAGGATAACTAATCCTCCGGCGGTGTTCAAGAAAGTAGCGTATGATGAATATCTCATATTGACAGCATATGATGCCGCATCCTCTTCATCTCAAGTATCATGCACCTTTGGAGTTGCGCCGGAAGAGTTATCCAATGTAATCAATCAATCGATGACATGGACAGCAGATGTTCAAAAGTCCCAATAAGCTTATATACCTGAATCAATCTATCAAATATCATGAGCGTTAATCACTATTCCATAGAGGTTCCTCTACATGGAGGCTTGTTCCATTCTACTTGTATAATGATATGTAAGTATATATGTTGGAAAAGAGGATATAAGCTAAAGAATCCGGCAGGTTTTGCCTCAATGCATAAAAGTCCAGGTATACCCGATATCTTCATTTCTTATCAATATAAAGGAAAAGATGATTATGGGCAGACTAGGACATTGGAGAAGAGTCTCTGTATAGAGATAGAAACCAATCCAACTCCCGCCGGAAATTTGAAGAAAGCAGAACAATTCACTCGTCCAGGAGTAGAAGAACCAATCATTATCGACATGGATAAAGGGTTTTTAGATTATAAGGAAAGGCAAATATCTAAAGGAAAGAACCTTCCTAATGACATTGAATGGATAGCTGATTATATTGAAAGTAGGTTGGTCTTATGAAGAAAGATGAAGCGCATAGACTCATTGAGGAAAGTCATGAGAGCGGAGTTAATGAAGAAAGAAATAGAGTTTTGGAAATGCTGAATAGAATGATAATCGAGGAAAATAAAAGTATGGAATTAAATCCCAGAAATACGAAATTCGTAGAGCTTCGCTTGCAAGCTTTGGAGGATTTCAGGGAAAAGTTAATATATCCCGAGAAGGATATCATTGTTTGATGATTCATGCCTTATAAAGACCCAGATAAAAGACGAGCCGCACAGAGTAAATATCGACAAACTGAGAAAGGTAAGGCCAGCAATAGAAAATATTTTGAATCCGAAAAAGGAAAGGCAACTCAGTTAGCATACAATCACAGTCAAGCAGGGATAGATAGAAATAAAAGATATAGAGAGTCTTATAAAGGAAAATCGACCCAGAGAGAATACAACCACAGCAAGGCCGGAAAGGAGAGAACCAAGAGATATTCTATGACTTTGAAAAGAAGGCTCTCCGGAAGAAGGTATGACCACAGTGAAAAGGGCAGAAGGAGAAACCTTAAATATAAGTGTGAGCATACTCCTATAACAATGGAAAAGATTGTGAGACTAATATTTTCGGGGTATTGAAAATGTTCAATGAGAAGAAAGTAATAAAGCTAGGTAAGAATAGGAATAAGATTGCATGTATCGGAGATGCCCATTTTGGTCATCCGAACCATGTAGAAAGAGTCTTCAATGAAGCAAAGGAAGATATCTTTAAGAACAAATATGGCGTAGTATTGATGGGAGATATGATTGAATGTAGAGAGCCGAAGCACAAATTCTTTGTTCCCGGCGCACCCACAATCGATGCCCAGATGAAATGGTATACTGATTTGATTGATGAGTTGAATGATGAAGGATTGCTACTCGGAGTCTTGATTGGAAATCATGAATTCGGTTTGATTCAACAGACCTCCAGCAATGAAATAAAAAGATGGTGCGAAGATAGAGATGTGGCATATCTGGATTATTCCGGAGCTTTAAAGTTTGAATATAACAATCATATATATTCTACTATCTTCTGGCATGGTGCAGGAGCAGGAACCACAGTTGGTGGTCAAGCCAACAGGTTGATGAATTATTGTAAGATTTGGGAAGATATAGATGCGGTTGTAATGGCACATACTCATCAATTGTCTCCAATGCCCGTTTGTTTGAGATTGAAGATGGATGTAAAGACCGGAAAGTTTATAGATACCTACACCTGTCCCGCATTGACGGGTTCTTTCTTCTGTAACTATCTAGAAGGTCCGGCAGAATACGGAGAGAGAAATGGATATCCTCCCCTTCCAATGGGATATAATCTGATGACATTGGATAGAAAAATGGCACAATCTCAAGCGGTCATATTAAGATATGTTCAAGTATAGGTAAGTGAGAAAATGGCGGACGAACCAGAAGCAACGCAGTCAGAGGATACCACCTCAACCAGAGATTATGTTAGAATGTGGGAAAAATGGATTATGGAGGGTGAGGATAAGTATCTTCATGACCAATATACGAGTCAAGATGCGATAGAGCAAGAGCATGTCGCAGTTCTAGATTTGGATTTATCAACAATGTGCAAAGATAGGCCGGATGAATTCAAGACATTGATGGAACATACCTCAGATAGCCTAGATTCTATAAGGAATGTATTCTCGCGCCGGGATTTTGATGATGTTATCTTCACGGTTGATAAGTTTGATGAAAAGGATATGCCAGACCGAAAGAGAAGAGTTAGAAATCTTCGCTCCAAAGATAGAAATAGAATTGTAACATTTAATGGTCTGGTCAGAACCGCCGGACCCATTTTGAACAGGTTAAAATTATTGAAATTAAGATGCGAAGATGACCAGATAGATATATTAGCACTACAGTATACAGATACAATTGATTTATCCGAGTGTCGATGCCCGAGTTGTGGAGCGTTGGGAAACGAATTGACATTATTAGAAGAGGAATCCGTATTCGTTGACTTCATGAATTGTGAAATAGAAGAAGACCCAGAGGATTTGAAGGGAAGTCAGGCACAGAGAATTACCTGCGAACTATATGGGCCAATGACAGAGAACAAGAAAAGATTGCAGATTGGAGACAGAGTGACAGTAGTTGGTATATATCAGGTTAGGCCGAAGAAGCCAAAGTCTACCATCTATCATGGTTCAGTAGAAGTAATCGGAGTAATAAGAAAGGGAAGGCAACATGAGGACATCATAGTAACTCCCGAAGAAGAATTGAAATTCTTGGAGATGTCTAGGGATAAGGATTTATTGATGAAGATGGTAGAAACCGTAGCACCTAATATTTTGGGACATGATATTGAGAAGGCGGCTATCATTCTTCAGATGCTAGGCGGGAATCTCTCGGGGAAGGATAGAAGAGGGGAAATTCATATTTTGATAGTTGGTGACCCTGGTATTGGAAAGAGCAACCTTATCAAGAACGTACTTCGCATATGTCCATTAGCGGTTAAGACATCTGGTGCTCCGACAACTACGGTTGGTCTGACCGCAACGGTGAGAAAAGATGATAATCTTCCCGGTGGTTGGACATTAGAAGCTGGAGCGGCAGTATTGGCCGATGGTGGAGTATTGGTAGTGGATGAATTCGATAAGATGGACGATGAGGTCAGGGGAGCATTGCATGAGATAATGGAAGATAGAAAGACCACTATATCTAAGGCAAACATCAATGCAGAACTGAATGCTAGATGTTCCGTATTAGCATTGATGAATCCGGAGAACAATCGTTTCAATGATTATGAAACTGTGGCCGAACAGGTAAAGCTTCCTCCATCATTGTTGTCAAGATTCGATTTGATTTTTGCACTGAGAGATAAACCAGACCCGGTAAAGGATAGAAAGATTTGTCAGGCAATATTCAGAGCTAGACAGGGAAAGAAAGTTGAAACGGCATATGATGACGACACACTTACCAAGTATATCGTATATGCTAAATCGAAGGTTACTAATATTGAATTGTCAGATGAGGCGGAGACTCTAATCGCAGATAGTTTTCTAAAGGTCAGGGCATCCGGTGGAGATGATACGGTTTCCATCACTCCCAGACATGCGGAAGCTATCTGTAGATTGGCAGAGGCTTGCGCCAAGCTCAGATTGTCCAGTAAAGTTGAGTTGCAGGATGCACAACAAGCGATGGGAATCATTGAATATTATCTCAGAACCATGTGCATTAACCCAGATACTGGAAAGATTGATACGAATATGGTAACTGCTGGAATGACGGATGAAGAAGCAAAATCTAAGGCAGGATTGAAGAATTTCTTGATTAGGAATGCACACAATCTTGAAGCAATGAGTGATAAACCAGGATTGATTAAGGTAGAGGATTTGGAATACGCGGCAATGGAAGAAAACAAGATGACTGAAAAGATTTATCAATTGGGAATGAAGAAGCTGTTTGAAGAAGGATTGATTGCCATGAGATATGCTGATACTTACATAGAATGGAGTGGCAAAAAGGAGAAGAGACTTCCCGGTGACTCTCTTGACAAATATTAAAGGTAGGAATCTCACGGATGTAATGAAAGAAATCTGTGAGAGCTATGGTGATGATTACTTCACTTCGGAAGATATATACAAAGATATCCTCAACATGCCTAAAAGGAACGGAAGGAAACGTCACTATGCACTCACATATTCCGAAGTTAAACAAAGATTGGCAAGAGCCAGATATGTAGAGAAGGTGGAAGACGATGCCTATCCAGTCGCCAGATACAGAAACAGAAGATTACGGACCAATTAAAGTATGGTGTTTAGGGGATGCTGATAATGATGGAAACATTATCAGATGTGAGATATGGTTCCACGACCCTCTAACTCATTGTCTGGCGAAAGTGGATTATGAAGCATTAGATGCGTACTTTCATCAAGACCCTGCTCATGAGAATATGAATTGGTCAGATGTAATCTTTAGAGCCAATGAATTTAAGAAGAACCTAGAAGATTATGCTAAAGAGAAAAAAGAGAATCCTCCCAAGACATGGGAATGGGGTATAAATTCTAGGATTCTGGAGAATCTTAAGCCAGATAGTTATGATTGGGGAATAATTAATGCGAGTGTAAATGTCAAAAGAGATAAGGAAAGTCAGAAAATAATCAAATCCGACCCTAGTGAATTTCCTTTTCCAGAGATAAATTGGAGAGAATATTTGTTTTGGATAGAACCGGATTCGTATACGAAGAAAGGAAAGGTTTGGATATATGACAGAGTATTGGATAAGCTCTTGAAGAAAGATATTCAAAATGTTACTATCTATGTAGGGGATATTGGTCCGCTTTGGTTCTATACTTACGATTTTGTAGAGTATGGAAAGAAGGTCGGGAAGAAGATATATATAGATACAAAGACATTACCAAGCAATATCAACGATGAAAGATTGTGTGCAAAGTTGAGAGAGTGACGATAAATGAAACTGAATCTCGCTACATGGAAACCAGAGGATGTTAGATTCTCCTCAAAAGGAATACAATATAAGATTATGGATTTAGATTCGCAGGATTATAGATGGCTTACGGCCATGGAGATTGAGAAGATATGTGATTCCGATGGTTCCAGATTCGGTAAGTTGTATCGTGGATTCAAAGAAAAGATAGATAAGAGAGCCGTAGAAATATCCGGACTTAAGAAGAATGGATTCATGAAGAAGATTATTGAGAAGTATTATGAGGATAATAAAATGAAATTCTGCATTGCAGAGATAATACAGACATATTATCCTAATGATAGTGGAATTCCAAGTGCGCCGGAACTTCTAGTGAAGATAAATAAGAATAACTTTCACTATAAGAAGGATGGACTCTTAGGAATAGATAAAGAGATATTGAATCTAGCGAAGAGGTCAAATGCAGAGGATATTCATCTTGTAGATGAGTATAGCGGTATGCATTTCATTACAACTCTGGATAAATATGAGAAAATTGGAGAGACAGAGAATTGGGGAAAGGTTTATCTACCTGTGAAGCATTTCACTGTTTACCAGTTCGGAGGGAAATATCCCGACTATCAGAAACATTTGAATGGAATTGATATACATGAGAACAACAGAAGAGATTAAACAAGAATTCGTTAAGAAATTGATTAAATATGCTCTAGATAAAGAAGAGAAATCCAATGTCGGGAGGGATGGAAAACCTAGAGATAGAAGCAAAGAGATAAGCGTCACCGATATATGTAGTTGGGATACCTATTGTCCCAGACAGACATATTATAATAAGGTAGCAAAGCGTCCGCCTCTGCCAGAAGCATTGGTGAGATTCCAAGTGGGACATTCGGTTCATGAGTTCCCACTGTGGGATGAGGAAGAGAGCAATGGAAATGAACAATCCTTTGAATTGGATGGATTGAGATGCAGGATGGATGAAATAAATTTCAAAGAAGGAATAATTGTCGATAAGAAATCTGTTCCTTCTTTGCCCAGAAGTGCAAAGCCGTATGTCACCAAACAATTGAACATCTATCGAGTGATAGCGGAAGACAATAAAGAAAGGCCGACCAAGATTCATCAGCTTTTCGTATTGAATATCTCTTCCGTGAATGGTGAAATTCAGTGCCTCGATGTACCTTTATGGACAAAGCAGGAGACATATGCTTTCATAAATGGAATTACAAATGCTATCAAGTATCATGTTGACAATAAAATCGCCCCTAACGCCATGTATGGTAGCAAGGGATGGGTATGTGAGAAGTGTCAATATGCGGACCTTTGTATGAGAGATAAGTCTCAGGATATAGAGGAGCCGGAAGAAGAAAAAAAGGGCAAGAAAGTAAGCGTGATAATCAATAAAAGGTAAATATACACACATACCCGGTAAGTACATTTAAATAGTTGCTAATGATTAGGAGATACTATCTATGAACTCGCAAGCGAAAGTCGAACTAACGGACAAAACCTTATTCGTGCATGAGAGCGATGACAAAGAAAATTATACAATGACCATGGATGACATCGAAAAAATGATGGTCTATCATAGTCGGGACAACGGGAACGTACCTCACACTCCTGAGTCAACGACAATGATGCTGGCTGGTGTTCTGAAGAAAGAATATGCCATGCGTAAGATTTTCAGTAAAGATGTGACCAGGGCGCATGTGGCCGGAGATATACACATACATAACATGGATATGCCCGACAGATGTTATTGCGGCGGACACTCTCCGTCATATGTGGCAAAGTATGGATTGTCTTTACCCAATCTCAATTCCATAGCGAAACCTGCGAAACATGCTGATGTTCTTTTGGAACAATTGATTAAGTTTGCCGCCAGTATGCAAGGGCATTTTAGCGGTGCGATAGGATTCGATGCTTTTAATATGTTTGTAGCCCCTTATTTAACAGGGCTTGATGAGAAGAAGATTAAACAACTCGCACAGATTATCGTTTATGAATTCGCCCAACAAGCGGTTGCGCGTGGAGGGCAGGTAGTATTCTCCGATTTGAACCTTTATTGGGAGATACCTAAACACTATCAGGATGTCATCGCTATAGGGCCGGGTGGCAAGGAGACAGGTATTCCCTACAAGGAGTACGATAATGAATCCAAAGCGTTCCTACGCGCTCTAATGAACGTATACGAGGAAGGAGATGGTAGCGGTAGACCCTTTTTCTTCCCGAAGGCAGATTGTCATATAACCGAAGAATCTGTCCAAAGTGATGAATATCTAAATATACTAGGAAGGGTTGCATCTACCAGGGGAAGTCCTTATTTCGTTTTCGATAGGGGGAAAGAACCATCTATATCTCAATGTTGCCGATTGAAGTTGCATCTTTCCAAAGATGATGTAGAAGAGATGAAGATACCGTGGCATTCAAGGTTCACAGCATTGCAGAATGTCACCATGAATCTGCCCGGAATGGCGTATTCTGCAAAAATGGATGAGAATGCATTCTATGATATATTATATTCTAATATGATGCTTGCGAAGGATGCTCACCGTGATAAATTGCAGTTCTTTGATAAGTTATTCACTATGGGAAAGGATGGGCCGTTGGCTCTGCTCAATATGAATTCCGATGGATTCCCATATGTGAGATATGATAAGATGAAATTCCTGATTGGGATGGTAGGATTGAATGAGGCGGTACAAGTTCTTTGTGGAGAACAACTACACGAATCAAAGCAAGCCATGCTCTTAGGGACTAAAATCATATCCAAGATGACGGAGAATTGCAAGGAAGCTTCTAAGGAATTGGGATTCGTTACCATACTGGAGCAGACTCCCGCAGAAAGCACAGCTTATAGGTTCGCTTCTTTGGATGCGAAGAAACATGGATATGGAATATATCCATTTCTCAGGGGGAATCTTCAGACCGGAGCAGTTTACTACACGAATTCTACTTACATGAACATATCTGCTCCATTATCACCCATTGAAAGAGTGAAGATGGAAGGTAAATTCCACCCACTGATTGAAGCCGGAGCCATTAGTCATGTGTGGTTGGGAGAGAGCAAACCCGACCCATTGAGCGTGGCCGCATTTGTACGAAAAACGTATCATAATACGCAGAATTCACAGATAGCTTTCAGTCCGGAATTTACCATATGCAATACCTGTAACAGTACATCAAGAGGATTAGCAGATTCCTGTTCTTCATGTGGAAGCGAAGATGTTGATGGAGTTACAAGAGTGACTGGTTATTTCTCCAAGATTAGCAACTGGAACGTTGCCAAGAAAGAAGAATTGAATCAGAGATACAGAGTTGCTGTCTGAGGAAACCTTTTTATACTTCCTAATACATATATTTCCTAAGTGAAACTATGAAATTTTTTAAATTTAAGAAGGACAAACCGGTTGAAGAAGTATCCGAGGAGAAACCGTGGGTAAAAACCGAAGAGGAAAACCCCGTAGAAGTACAGCCGGAGGTTCCAATAAAGAAAGAACCTGTAGATTTTCCAGTCAGGGATTTAGTATTGTTAGCGATGCTACATTTCCCAAATGGGGCGGCTGGAGAAAGCACTCTTCATGAATTCATTTATGGATTGGTAAATTCACAGCTAATAGTAAAATCAGAAGATGAAAACCCAATTGAAAAAACAATCGAGCCGTATGGTTATCTTAAAGAAAAATTGAACTTCACAAGTTTAAAGGGATTGGTATTCTCACTACCTATTCATAACGCTATTTATTCAAATTGCCGCGATGTATCGAGAATAAGTCCGTTGGCAGATTTGCCTCAGACGGGAGATACAACTGCTTTATTCTGTGATGAATTGAAATTTGATTTATATGATATCATCATCAAGAAAGAGGAATCCTATCAAAAAGTGCTTAGAAATTATGTCCCGAGGATATTCTTCCTGTCTGCGATGGGGCGTTCTGTAGCTATTTTGACATTGAAGAAGAACCTCACATCCGAACAGATTCAAATATTGGTTAATATATCAAATGCCTACAACGGTACATATATAAATACCGATGATATAAATGAAGAACCCGAAGATTCTGAAGAAACGGGCGATGGAAGTCCTGGACCAGTTAGCCCCGCAGGGTGAGGATGTAGTAGATTCAACCGGAGAACAGGTTCAACAAACAGATTACAATTTCGATATTCTAAGACAGCACTATGCAGGTACGGACTTCGAATCAGAAGCAAATTCATTATGTGATTTAATAAGTTCTATTCATTCGAGGACAGGAGATGCGGGGAAAGCGGTTCCCGTATTCCTCAAACTAAGAATGGCACTCAAAGGAGATGACGGACAGATTCATCCCGGATTTGAACCGTTTGATGATTTCGCCGGGATGGTAGAGCAAATGTTCCAAACCATAAACAAAGCAGGATACGGACAGGAGACAACCCAACCACCACAAATCGGAGAACAGCAAGATGGCCCTCCGGATGTGAAGGACGCGCAAGCAAAGTTACTAGAATTAGAGAACTATCTACAAACATCAGGACTTATTAAGAGACAGAAATGGGTTGATTATCTCGAATCCGCTAGAAAGCAAGCGGCGGTTGGAGATGATTCGTTTGAAGTCACTCCCAAAGCAGGAATGGATGATGAGCAATATCTCCAAGAATCAGAAAGACAGAAAATGCTAAGGGAAGGACAGAAGCAAGCGATTTTGCAGGGATTGGTTGGTGCTAACATTGGACAATAAATTGGCTTTTAAATTCGATAAGAAAACAGTCAAACTATCAGAATTAGTTATGCCGGATTATAATGCTAAAGTATCTATTCATGACGACCCGGAAACCTATGAGGATTTATACAACTCATTGGAGAAATTGGGTTATATCGATACAATCACCGTTAATGTCAAAGATGATAAGAATATAATCGTAGGCGGAAATCAAAGATATACCGTGATGTGTGATATGGCTGG
>Ga0208980_10000451_pt1 | contig 23016 bp, 19 predicted proteins | sample WetSurMetagenome_3_FD_187993 | JGI IMG/M metagenome (GOLD analysis project Ga0208980, IMG submission 187993) | Wetland microbial communities from Twitchell Island in the Sacramento Delta, sample from surface sediment Aug2011 Site A1 Bulk (version 2) | ecosystem: Environmental > Aquatic > Marine... | reverse complement strand
CTCGGCACATCAATCGCACGCCCATTGATCGCACAGAAGCAGATCGAAATTGCGAAAAAGGAACGGGCGTATGCCGTCGCACACGGCGCTACGGGAAAGGGAAACGACCAGGTCAGGTTTGAACTCACCTATTATGCTCTCAAACCGGATATTGCCGTCATCGCCCCCTGGAGGGCATGGCCCTTTGATTCACGGAGTTCATTAATAGAATATTCTGAAAAACACGGCATTCCTGTTACAGCGACAAAAGCAAAACCTTACAGCATCGACAGAAATCTCTTCCATATCAGCTACGAAGGCGGCATCCTTGAGGATCCATGGAAAGAGCCGCCTGAGGACATGTACACCATGATCACTCCCCCTGAAAAAACGCCGGATAAACCCTGCTATATCGAAATAGCATACAGGAACGGGAATCCGGTGGCTGTCGATGGAGATCGTCTCTCTCCGGCAGACCTCCTTGCAAGGCTCAATACCATAGCAGGGAAACATGGGGTGGGAAGAGTTGACATCGTCGAGAACAGATATGTGGGGATAAAGTCACGAGGCGTCTATGAAACCCCGGGGGGAACAATCCTCCATATGGCACACAGAGCTGTTGAATCTCTTGTGCTCGACAGAGAGGTCATGCACCTGAGAGATACCCTCATCCCGCGCTATGCAGAGCTGATCTATTACGGATACTGGTTTTCTCCTGAGAGGGTCACCCTGCAGAATATGATAGATGATATACAGCAAAACGTAACAGGCACAGCTCGACTGAAACTCTTTAAAGGGACCTGCTCTGTCGTGGGGAGGAAATCGCCTCGCTCGTTATACAATACAAAACTCGCAACCTTTGAAGCCGAAGATGTTTATAATCAAAAGGATGCAGAAGGATTTATCAGGATCAACGCCCTAAGGCTTAAATTAAAAAGCCTGAAACATTCGGGCGAGTAAGTACGCAATGCAGGCATTACATTCTGTCATTCATCCGGAAGCAATGTCGGATATCCGATACTGGATTGCCCTGTCTCAATTGGCCGATGTCGGACCGGTCAGAGCAAGGAAACTGCTCTCTCTCTTCGGTTCCCCCGGAAGGATATTTTCCGACGGACCCGCTTCCCTGCTCGCTTCTCACGGAATAGACAAACGGATAGCGAAGAATATTCAGGAGTTTTCTGCATGGGACAGGATTGAACAGCAGATAGCGTTGATGGACAGGCAGGGCATCCGGGTCATTTCTTACACTGATCAGTCATATCCTGAGATGCTGCGGGCAGTGGAAGACGCACCTGTAGTGCTCTATCAGATGGGCGATTTTGATGTTCAGGATAAGTTCGCGATTGCAATCGTCGGTTCCAGAAAGCCGACAGACTATGGCGCAGCGATTGCTGAAACCTTGTCGGAAGACCTTGCATCCATGGGCTTTACCATTGTGAGCGGAATGGCCCGGGGCATTGATTCGATCTCTCACCGCGGAGCACTAAAAACAGGGGGAAGAACGATAGCGGTGCTTGGCTCAGGACTCGATACTCCCTATCCTCCGGAAAATAAAACCCTTATGGAAAAAATTGCACACAATGGATGTGTCTTCAGCGAATTCCCTCCGGGGACCCGTCCTGACAAGGAAAATTTCCCGAGGAGAAACAGGCTCATAAGTGGCCTTTCTCTCGGCGTTCTCGTTATTGAGGCAACATCCGACAGCGGGTCGCTCATTACCGCAGAGTATGCCCTTGAACAGGGCAGAGAGGTGTTTGCCGTGCCCGGGAATATTACCTCTCTCAATTCATATGGCACGAACACGCTGATCAGAAGGGGGGCGGTGCTTACCCGGAAAGCCGAAGATATCGTGGAGGAACTTGCGCCGGTATTGAAGGGATTTATAAAATTAAGGGACAAAGCAAAAATAGATATTACCGGAGAGGAAAAAAAACTTTGTGATCTCCTCTCCGGAGAACCGAAACAGATTGACAGCATATCCCGTGAGAGTGGATGGCCGGCGTCAAAGGTGCTCGGCATCCTGCTCGGACTGGAGTTGAAAGGCGCTGTCAAACAAATCACAGGAAAGAGGTTTTATCTTGCATGAAGAATCTTGTTATTGTTGAATCGCCTGCCAAGGCAAAGACGATAAATAAAATACTCGGAAAAGATTTTACGGTCAAAGCGTCCGTCGGTCATGTCAAAGACCTCCCGGAGAAAAATCTCGGCGTCGACGTCAAAAAGGATTTCGCGCCGGAGTATGTGGTAATCCCGGGCAAGGAAAAGATTATCAGGGAGCTCAAGAAGGCTTCGAAAGAAGCCGACAAAGTCTATCTTGCTCCTGATCCGGACAGGGAGGGAGAGGCCATAGCATGGCATATCGCTACGGAGATCACGGACAAAAAAACGAAGACCCGGAATGACAAGATATACCGGATTATCTTTAACGAAATAACCACGCGTGCAGTGCAGGAGGCGATTCAGAACCCTGAGAAAATAGACATGCATAGAGTTGAAGCGCAACAGGCTCGCAGAGTCCTTGACAGGCTTGTCGGCTATGGTTTAAGCCCTCTCCTCTGGAGGAAAGTCCGCAGGGGACTAAGCGCAGGGAGGGTACAGTCCGTTGCGGTCAGGATTATTGTCGATAAAGAGCGGGATATAGAGGCTTTTAAATCAGAAGAATACTGGAGCATCACAGGGGAATTTGAAGGATCAAAGCCGCCGGTATTCAAGGCGCGGCTCTTCAGGATCAATCAGGGCGCGGAAACAGAGAACAAATTTCTTATCCCCGAGGGGGATACGGCAAATGCCATTGTCGCTGATTTGCAGAATAAGAATTTCATCCTGAGTAAAATCGACCGGAAGCAGAGAAAAAGGATGCCTTATCCGCCTTTTATTACCAGCACACTCCAGCAGGAAGCAGCGCGCAAGCTGAGGTTCCCGGCAAAAAAGACGATGATGGTGGCACAACAGCTCTACGAAGGGATTGAACTCGGCAGTGAAGGCTCTGTCGGACTTATCACCTATATGAGAACTGATTCTCACCGGGTGGCGTCTGAGGCTCAGACATGGGCGCGGCAGCTTATACAGGAAAAATTCGGGACTGATTATATTCCGGAGAAACCTCCTTTTTATAAAAGCAAGGCGTCGGCTCAGGAAGCCCATGAGGCGATACGACCCACCTATCCGGAGAAGCTTCCCGACCCTATCAGACAGTTTCTTTCAAAGGACCAGTTCTCACTCTATGCACTGATATGGAACCGCTTCATCTCGAGCCAGATGTCACCTGCACAGCTTGAGCAGACAACATTTATCATTCATGCTCAGTCAACTTCAACTTCGATTAATCCCCCCATCCCCCCTTTAGAAAAGGGGGGCAGGGGGGGATTTGAACAGGCTTTATCATATGAATTCAGATCGTCCGGGACCATAGTCCGCTTCGATGGGTTTATGGCGCTGTATACAGAAGGGAAAGACGAGATTGAAGAAGAAAACGGCTTCACCCTGCCTCCGCTCGATGAGGGAGAACGCTTAAAACTCCTCACCCTCCAGCCAAAACAGCATTTTACCCAGCCGCCTCCGCGATATACTGAAGCAACGCTCGTGAAAACCCTTGAAGAAAAAGGAATAGGAAGGCCGAGCACTTATGCGGCTATTCTTTCGACGATACAGGACAGAAAATATGTTCAAAAGACAGAAGGGAAATTTTCACCGACGGAACTCGGTATCGTTGTGAACGATTTCCTTGTAGAGAAATTTCCTGAACTGATAGATGTGAGCTTTACTGCCAAAATGGAAGATGAACTTGACCATATTGAAGACGGCAAGATGAAATGGGTGAAAGTCGTAAAGGACTTCTATAAACCGTTTGACCGCGATCTCACTGAAGCTACAAAATCAGCCGGAAAGGTGAAGCCGAAGGACATACCGACAGATACGCTCTGCGAAAAATGCGGGCTCCCGATGGTTATCCGGTGGGGCAGACACGGGAGATTTTTTGCCTGTTCAGGGTTCCCGAATTGCAAAAATACAAAGCCTCTTCCTTCCAATGGAACGGCCCAGGGAACAGAAAGCGCCGAGAAACCCGTACAGCAGACAGATGAGATATGTGAAAAGTGTGGTTCACCGATGGTAATAAAATCCGGGAAATACGGAAAATTCCTTGCCTGTTCACAGTATCCTGAATGCAAGAACACGAAGCCACTTTCCACCGGCATTCACTGTCCGAAAGACGGAGGCGATATTGTCGAGAGACGCTCCAAGAAAGGGAAACTCTTCTGGAGCTGCAGCAATTATCCTCAATGTAAATTTGCATCGTGGTATAAACCGGTTCCGGAAAAATGTCCACGGTGCGGCGCCGAATTCCTGTTCGAAAAGCTTGACAAAGCAGGGAACAGAACTTATTTCTGTCATAACAAGGAATGCGGATACAAGGAAGTCAAACAGACACCGGAAGAAGCAATAGCTACCTGATTCCATGAAGCCGGTCATCATAGGGGTTGGGGGCTCTTGCAGCGGAGTCGGCAAAACATCGTTCATCTGCGAAATCCTGCAGAGACTGAAAGGCTGGGGAGCAATAAAATATACAAAAACTCCCTTCTACTCTTCGGTCACAGATGATGTCATGATCCTTTCAAGGGAAGGGAAGGATACAAGACGATTCCTTGATTCAGGCGCTGCGAAAGTTGTCTGGATACAGTCGCCGTATCCGGAACTGCCGGAATCACTCTCCCTGGCAATCGGAATGCTCTCGCAGGTAAAGGGAATTCTTGTTGAGGGAAACAGCGCCGTGGAAGATATCAACCCTGATATCGTGATTTTTATCAGCGGAGGTTCCCCAAAAAACCGGAAAGAGAGTGTACAACGTATTCTGGAAAAGGCAGATATTGTGCTGTATGAAAAAGAAGCTTTACAGACAACCCATGCAGCCCGGCAATTTCATATCAGTCAGAAAGATGCATATATGAAATGTCTCAAAGAACTTCTGGACAGGATCAGGGAATAACGCGTCGACACGCAAGGCGTCATATCAATGATGTCCTTCTTCCGAATGGCCTCCTGCGATGATGTAGACAGCATCACTATCTCCCCTGTTTTCAATAGAACATTCGTTGTCGCCGGTAAGGTGAAAGGCGGTGCCTTCCCTCAGAGTCCCCGACCAATACCCCGTAATATCAAGATCCCCCTTTACTGAAAGCACAATCTCTTCGTGCCCTTCCCCGGGTTTCAGCAATCTTCCTTTTTCATGGGGTTTCAGGGCACCGTAAATCATATAACAGGCATGACTGCCTGTATCCTCAGCGCCAACGATATATTCTCCTTCCTCAGATTCCATTGCTCTGGTTTTCATCTCAAAAATATTCATAAGGCTCCTCCTGTTATATTTTTCACTATTATATCTGACGTTTCCTCCTTCATTGGAACAAATTCTCTACTTGAGATCTTCACCCAATGAACTACCCCGCAGCAGAGCTGCGAGGTATCCTAACTCTCCCATCCCTTGAGGGGAGGGGACTAAGGGGAGGGTGTTGAAAATATCTCTCATCAAACACCCTCTCCCTAACCCTCCCCCCTCAAGGGGGAGGGAACAACGAGGACACCCCAAAGCAGAGCTTCGAGGAATGCTTTTGACTCAATTGTGTTTTCCAATGCCAATGGTGTAAAATTTGTATATAAATAGATGATTTACCAATGTTTTTAGACCACTCTTATTTTTAACAAGCTTTTATTAAAGGAGCCAAAATGCAGGATAAAATTCAGGAAGAAGTAAAAAAAAGGGCTAAGAACGGCAGGATTTCCTGTCCTGTTGCACGGAAATTAGCAGAGGAACTTTCTGTCTCATATAAAGAGATCGGCAAGGCTGCCGACGAGCTCAAAATCAAAATCACAAGCTGCGAACTTGGTTGTTTTTAATGGATGTCCTGTTATTCGAACTGGCTCTTACCTTTTATTTTGCTGCGACAATTGTCAGTATTACCGAGCTGTTCAAGGAATCAAAGATCACCACACGGATCATCACATCCCTTGCAGGTGTGGGATTTCTAATCCATACCCTTAATATTATTTACCGCTATGGTATCGCCGGACATATCCCTATAATAAATCCCCACGAAGCGACCTCATTTTTTGCATGGTGTGTTGTGTTTATTTTTTTCATGCTGCAGGTCAGGTATAAAGTTAACCTCCTTACGTCTTTTGTAATGCCGATTGTTTTCCTCCTCATGCTTTCGTCATCAATGCTTCCGAGGGAGATAAAACCGCTCAGCCCGGTTCTTCAGAGTTACTGGTTGGGTATCCATACAGTACTCGCCTTCCTTGGCAATGCCGCCTTTGCGCTTGCCTTTGGTATAGGGTTGATGTACCTCGTCCAGGAACATCACGTGAAATCAAAACGACTCGGCGGCCTTTTCGGCCGTTTGCCGAGCCTCCAGACACTCGACGAGATAAACTACAAGCTTATCACCATAGGGTTTCCCCTCCTCACCCTTGCGATTATCACAGGGGCATTATGGGCTGAAAGCGCGTGGGGAAGCTACTGGAACTGGGACCCGCGTGAAGTCTGGTCACTGATAACATGGTTTATTTATGCAATTATTCTCCATGCGAGGCTTGTAGCAGGTTGGAGGGGAAGAAGAGCTGCTTTCTTGTCGATGATAGGATTTATCACAATTCTTATAGCCTTCTTTGGTATCAAGCTGCTCAAGAAAGGTCTCCACGTTTTCCTATGAAAGTTTTTATCGTTGGGCTGAACCATAAAGTTGCCGATGTGGATGTCAGAGAAAAACTGGCATTCAGCGGAGAAAAACTGGACAAAGGACTGTTGCTCTTCCATGAGCTTCCGGAAGTTCAGGAGGCAATAATCCTGTCTACCTGTAACAGGGTGGAACTCTATGCAAATGTAACCGATGCGGAAAAAGCATCGGATTCTGTGAAGACATTCCTTTCACAATTCCATGACATCAACAGGAGTTCTCTTGAACGTTCACTCTATATTTATGATGATGTTACGGCTGTAAAACATATTTTCAGGGTTGCATCGAGTCTCGACTCGATGGTAGTTGGCGAGCCGCAGATTCTGGGACAGCTGAAAGATGCCTACGAACTGGCCCTCTCGAAAAAAACCACCGGAATCCTTTTGAACAAACTCATGAAAAAAGCGATCTCTGTGGCGAAACGCGTAAGGACAGAGACGCGCATCGCTGAGAATGCCGTTTCGATCAGTTTTGCCGCTGTGGAACTTGCAAAAAAGATTTTTACCGATCTGTCGAGGAAAGTCTGCATGTTGCTGGGCGCCGGTGAAATGGCTGAACTTGCTGCGCGGCATTTGATCAACAACGGGATAAGGGACGTCCTCGTTGCAAACAGGACATATGATCGCGCATGCGGTCTCGCAAAGGAATTTAACGGCAGGCCGGTGAAATTCGATGAATTTATTAACGAGATGGTGCGGACCGATATAGTGATTTGTTCAACAGGAGCTCCGACCTATGTCCTAACAAAAAGCCAGATGCAGAAGGTAATGAAAGAGAGAAAACAGAAGCAGGTATTCCTGATTGATATCTCTGTGCCGAGGAATATTGATCCGGAGATAAACGATTTGGAAAATGTCTATCTTTACAATATAGATGACCTTCAGGGGGTTGTTGATGCAAATATGTCTGAAAGGCAACAAGAAGCCGCAAAAGCAGAAAGCATTATTGCGGAGGAAATAGATACATTCCTGAAATGGCAGGCTTCCCTGGATTCTGTTCCCACGATCAGGGCGCTGAGGGACAGGGCAGAGGAAATGAAAAGGGAAGAGGTCGAAAAGTTGTTGCATAAGCTCCCTTCCGTTGGAGAAAAGGAAAGGGAAGCGATAGAATATATGGCCACAGCCCTCATGAACAAGCTTATGCACCCTCCGACAGCAGCGCTCAGGGAGGGCGGGGATGACAAGGCAAGTCTTGTTGCCATAATAAGAAGGCTCTACGGCATAAACGGCGAAGAGAAAGAATAAGAATACAGAGGCTTTTTCAGAAATGAAAAAAAAGAAAATCATTATTGCAACAAGGGGCAGCAAGCTCGCTCTCTGGCAGGCTGAATTCGTACAGGCTGAACTGCGGAAACGAAATCCTGAACTGAAGGTCGAGCTCAGTAAAATTAAGACAACAGGGGATAAAATTCTGGATGTTTCTCTTGCACAAGTCGGCGGTAAGGGACTTTTTGTCAAAGAGATCGAGGAAGCGCTCCTGAGAAATGAAGCCGACCTCGCTGTGCATAGTATGAAAGACGTGCCGACGGAGTTTCCTCCGGGGCTCCATCTTGCCGTCGTCTGCGAACGGGAAGACCCGAGAGACGCTTTCATTTCAAGAACCCGGCATTTCATGGAGCTTCCTGCGGGGGCACGGGTGGGAACAAGTAGCCTCAGGCGTTCCAGTCAGCTGCTCAATATCAGACCCGATTTGATTATTCATACTCTGCGGGGCAATGTCGAGACAAGGGTAAGAAAACTGGATGAAGGACAGTTTGACGCTGTAATACTCGCAACCGCTGGCTTAAAGAGGCTCGGCCTGCAGCACAGGATAACAGAGGTTCTTCCTTTTGCAATAAGCCTGCCCGCTATCGGCCAGGGCGCTGTCGGTATTGAATGCAGGATTGAAGACGAGTTTGTCCATACACTCATTATGCCCCTCAACCACAGAGAGACCTCTGTTTGTGTACAGGCTGAACGGGCATTTTTAAAGCACCTTGAGGGGGGATGCCAGGTCCCTATAGCGGCGTATGCGAGAATGGAACAAAGAGCGAAGACACCCCCCCATAATTCCCCCCTTGGCAAGGGGGGGAGTGGGGGGGTAAGTGCCGAATCCGGAACTCTGCACTTTGAACAGTTAGTGATGGACGGTCTTGTAGGGAGTGTGGATGGAAAAACAATTATCCGCGGACATATTGAAGGAAGACCTGAGGATGCAGAACAGCTTGGAATTACCTTGGCTAAGGATGTCCTGTCACGCGGAGCAAAAGAAATTCTGGACGTGGTATATCAGAGGTCTTAAAGGAGCCCTTCTTTGCGTTCCATCTCCTGGAACCGTTCTCTTCTTTCCTGGCAGTCGATACAATAAATTGCAAAGGGAAGGATTTTCAGCCTCTCCTCGCTTATTGCTTCTCCGCAATCTTCACAAATGCCGTAGGTGCCTTCGTTGAATTTTCTCAGAGCTTCATCAATTTTTTGAAGGTTTTCGCGGTGAACGCCCAGTTTTCTCAGGCTGATATCTTCTGAGAGGTCGACGACTGACCAGTCTCCGTCATCCAGCGCAGTGTCAACAAGTTGCCTTGTCTCGCCTTTTATATATTTGGATATCTCGTCCTTGGCCTCTTGTAATATTTCCGCTCTTTTTTTCAGGAGCGTCTTCCGCAACATCGCATTTCTCTCTTCTTCTGAAGGTTTTATCTCGGACTTTTGTCTATGAACAGGTTTTGTAGAAACTTTTTTGGCAAGAGATGGCCTGGTTTTGGTTTTCATGGCAGGTTTTTTGGAAAGCTTTTTTATCTTTGTTTTGACCGGGGTCTTTTTGGAGACCGGTTTTGTTTGTATCTTTTTCCCTTGGACAGGCTTTTTCTTCTTTTTCGCAACAGGTGTCCGGACGGATGTCTGTTGTTTTTTCCCGGCTGGTTTCGGCAATGTCTTCTTTTTTGACTTTTTCTCTGCCATGGCTATTCTCTCTTTTCGGGTTCAGAAGATTTTTCTTCCTCACGAAAAATTTCTATAATACTCCTCACTGTTATCCCTGCAGCCTGAAGGGCTTTCTGAATATCTGACAGTTTCGCATCGGTAACCTTCACAAGAAAATTGCTGTTGGCCATTTCAGACTTCCATGATCTCCTTTTCCTTATGCGACAAAACCTCATCCATTTTACTGATATACGAGTCAGTGATTTTCTGGATCTCTTCCTGAAGCTTCTTCACTACATCCTCACTGATATGCTTTTCCTTTTCGAGTTTCTTAATCTCTTCATTCGTATCTCTCCGGATATTCCTTACCGATACCTTTGCTTCTTCAGCCTTCTTCTTCACTGTTTTTACCAGCAGTTTCCTTCTCTCCTCAGTGAGAGGAGGGATATTAATCCGTATGGTTTTCCCATCATTTGTGGGCGTTAACCCGAGATCGGATTTGAGGATAGCCTTTTCGATTTCAGGAATGATTTTCTGCTCCCATGGCTGGATGGTTATCTGCCGGCTTTCCGGTATACTCAGGCTGGTAAGCTGTTGAAGAGGCGTCTGTGTGTCGTAATAGTTGACCATAATCCCGTCAAGAATCGCCAGGGAAGCCCTCCCTGTTCGTATTGAGCCAAATTCTTTTTTCAGAACCTCAACAGCACGCGACATCTTGTCATTTGTTTTTTTCTTTAACTCTTGCTCCATTGTTCCCCCTTACAAGAGTTCCGACTTTTTTCCCTTGTAATATCCTGCGGATATTGCCTTGTCCCTTCAAATTAAAGACCACAATAGGGAGATTATTATCCATACAAAGTGATATGGCCGTAGAATCCATAACACTGAGCCCTTTTTTCAGAACATCAATGTAGGTGAGTGAGGAGAATTTTTTGGCGTTGGGTTCTTTCATAGGATCCGATGAATAAATTCCGTCAACCTTTGTTGCTTTCAGGATAACATCTGCTCCGATCTCCATAGCCCGGAGGGAGGCTGCAGTATCAGTGGTGAAATAGGGATTTCCCGTTCCAGCGGCAAAGATAACCGTTCTTCCTTTTTCGAGATGCCTGACAGCTTTCCGCCTGATGTAGGGTTCTGCCAGTTCTTTCATCTCGATCGCTGACTGTACCCTCGTCGGTATGGAGTATTTTTCGAGATAGTTTTGCAGCGCGAGCGCGTTGATAACCGTTGCGAGCATGCCCATGTAATCCGCAGACGTTCTCTCAATTCCCCTGACACTTGCCTCAACTCCCCGGAAGATGTTTCCCCCGCCGATTACGATAGCGACTTCAACTCCCGTTGATACGGCATCTTTTATCTCTTTGGCTATATAATCAACGGTACCCGGGTCCACACCATAGTTTTGGTTCCCCATCATGGCCTCGCCGCTGATTTTAAGGAGTATCCTTCTATATTTCAAGGTATTTTATCCTGCTGCTTTTTCTCCGAGCTGGAATCTCGCAAATCTCCTGATAATGATATTTTCTCCGAGTTTGGCGATCTTTTCAGTGATAAGATCTTTGATCTTTTGTTTCTGGTCGGTGTCTTTAATGAAAACCTGGTCGAGAAGACAAACGTCTGTATAATACTTATCGAGTTTTCCCTCGAGTATCTTTTCCATAACCTGCGGCGGTTTATCGGCTACCTGAACACGGTAGATTTCCTTTTCCCGTTCGATGACCTCCTGGGGAACGTCCTCTCTCGAAAGATACAGAGGATTTGCAGCAGCGATCTGCATGGCAATATCCCTGACCAGTTCTTTGAAATCTTCTGTGCGCGCAACAAAGTCTGTTTCACAATTGACCTCGATAAGGGTGCCTATTTTCCCCATGTGGATATATGACTCAACAAGGCCTTCAGATGCAGTCCTGCCCGCTTTTTTCACTGCTGTCGCAAGGCCTTTCTGCCTGAGAAAGTCGATTGCCTTTTCAAAATCTCCGTTGCTCTCGGTAAGGGCTTTTTTGCACTCCATCATACCGACGCCGGTTTTTTCTCTCAGTTCCTTGATCAAATCAGTAGATATTTTTGTCATTCCTTGACCCCTGCTTCTTCTTGTTGTATCTTATCTTCAACCTGAGTTTTTTCAACTTCTTCCGCCTGGCTCTTTGACAGGGTTTCTTTTCCTTCGATAACGGCATCCGCTATTTTTGAAGTGATCAGTTTTATAGCCCTGATCGCATCGTCGTTGCCTGGTATAACATAATCGACTTCGTCAGGATCACAATTTGTATCGACAATCGCAACGATAGGCACGGATAATTTTTTTGCTTCAGCTATGGCAATACGCTCCTTTTTCGGATCCACAATAAAAATGGCGCCGGGGACAGCATCCATATCTTTTATCCCTGACAGGTTCTTTTCGAGTTTGAACCGTTCTTTTTCGAGAGCGGCCACTTCTTTTTTCGGCAGGATTTCGAAGGTCCCGTCAGCTTTCATGGTTTCGATCTTCTTCAGCTTTTCGATACTTTTCTTAATTGTTGAAAAATTGGTAAGCATCCCGCCAAGCCAGCGCTGATTCACATAAAAAGCCCCTGACCTTTGCGCTTCATCCCTGATCGCATCCTGTGACTGCTTTTTGGTTCCCACAAACAGAATGGGCGCACCTGTCATTGTTGCGGATCTTACGAAATGATAAGCCTCCTCAAGGCCCTTTACCGTTTTCTGCAGGTCAATGATATAAATCCCGTTTCTTTCACCGAAGATGTATTTCTTCATCTTGGGATGCCATCTCTTTACCTGATGGCCGAAATGTACCCCGGCCTCAAGCAGTTCTTTCATTGCTGCTACCATGTTCTTCCTCCTGTTTCTTCACCCTCTGTTTGCTCGGAAGATCGCCATAGTGGCGCACAGAGGCAAAATGATGTATTTCTGAAATGATAACTTATCTTTCAGAAACAAAAGATTACCATAAAAACAGCTTTTTTTGCAAGGGTATACGGTGGTAAAATCATAATGTGTCTGCTGATATGAACATATAGAAAAATAGAGAAAGAGGGGGTGCCATAATGATTGCACGTTACACCCGCCCTGATATGGGGAGGCTATGGAGCATCGAGACTAAGTACCGGAAATGGCTTGATGTAGAGATAGCTGCATGTGAGGCATGGGCAGAACTGGGCGAAATACCGAGAGATGCCCTGGCCGGAATCAAGAAGAAGGCTAAATTCGATCTGCAAAAAATTGATGAGATCGAAAAGGTCGTAAAACATGACGTTATTGCCTTTCTCAGCTCTGTTGCCCGGAGCCTCGGGCCTGAATCAAGATTTATCCACAAGGGACTGACCTCATCTGATATCCTCGATACCTCCCTGGCCCTTCTCATGGGGGAGGCTGCCGATATAATCATCAATGATATAAGGAAACTCCTGGAAGTTCTGAAAAAACAGGCATACAGGTATAAAGACACCCCTATGATCGGCAGAAGCCACGGCATTCATGCCGAACCAATGACTTTCGGCCTCAAGTTTGCCCTCTGGTACAGCGATATGAAGAGGAACCTTGAAAGAATGAGGAAGGCACAGGAAGTCATACTGGTCGGCAAACTTTCCGGAGCAGTCGGGACTTTTTCGAACATCCCGCCTTCAATCGAAGTGAAAGTCTGCAAAAAACTGGGACTGAAGCCCGAGGCGGTTGCTACACAGGTGGTGCAGAGGGACAGACATGCAGAATATCTGACGACCCTCGCTCTGATTGCTGCTTCTGTTGAAAAAATCGCAATCGAAATACGGCATCTCCAGAGATCGGAAGTGCTTGAAGCTGAAGAGCCCTTCATGGCCGGGCAGAAAGGGTCGTCAGCGATGCCCCATAAGCGCAATCCGGTCGGATCTGAAAACCTCTCGGGGCTTGCACGCATCGTGAGAGCGAATGCCATAGCATCACTGGAAAACATAGCATTATGGCATGAAAGGGATATCTCACATTCCTCAGTCGAACGCGTGATCATCCCTGATAGTTGCATCCTCGTAGATTATATGATTGAAAGACTTACGGGTATTCTTGACAAACTCCATACCTATCCCGGGAGGATGAAGGAAAATATGGCCAGAAGCTATGGCCTTTATAATTCACAGCGTGTGATGCTTGCACTTATCGAGAAAGGCCTGACCCGTGATGCCGCATATGACATAGTCCAGCGAATTGCTATGCAGAGCTGGAGATCAGGAATACAGTTCAAGAAACTGTTGCTGAAAGACAAGGGGGTCAAGAAATATCTCTCCGCACAGGAAATAGAATCCATCTTTGACCTGAACTATTATCTGAAAAATGTTGCCTATATATTCAAACGGGCCTTCGGTCCGGATAAATGAGTGATATGCCCCTAATACATCTTTACCGGAAGCCGGCTGTCTCACAGGCAAAGACTCTGGACCTCTTATCTATTGCCCGGGTGCATATCGCACCGGATATCACTGATATAGAGACGGAATACTGTTTTAATATCGAGACAAATTCACCCCTCACTGATGATGAGTTCAGTATGCTCCGATGGCTTCTCTCGGAAACCTTTGAGCAGGAGAATTTTGGAGAGAGATGTTTTTTGATTGATAATCCCCCCACCCCCCCTTTAGAAAAGGGGGGCAAGGGGGGATTTGATGAATTTAATATCATAGAAGTCGGCCCTCGGATGAACTTCTCCACCGCCTGGTCAACAAATGCGGTGTCGGTCTGTCATGCCTGCGGGCTCACGAAGATAACACGCATCGAAAGGTCCAGGAGATACAAACTTATAACTGATCAAAAGCTACCCCCCCATCCCCCCCTTGCCAGGGGGGGGAGTAGAGGGGGTAACTCCGAACTATCAACTTCCCGACTTCAGCCTTTTCTTGATTGTATCCATGACCGCATGACCGAGTGTCAGTATCCTTGCCCTTTGCCTTCCTTTGAAACAGGTATGAGACCGGAGCCTGTTTACATTGTTCCCCTGATTAAAGAGGGAAAAGATGCGCTAAGGAAAATAAATGCCGGATTAGGGCTGGGACTTGATGAGTGGGATATCGGGTATTACTACCAACTGTTCGTAAATGAAATAGGCCGGAATCCCACGAATGTGGAATGTTTCGACCTTGGGCAATCAAACAGTGAACATTCCAGGCACTGGTTCTTTCAGGGGAAATTAGTCATTGACGGAGAGGAGATGCCGCACACTCTCATAAACATCATCAAACAGCCGTTAAAGAACCGACCGAATAATAGTGTCATTGCGTTCAAGGATAACTCGAGCGGCATTCGCGGATATGAAATAACGGCCATTTTACCTGAGAACCCGGCAGTTCCGTCGCGCTTTTGCGAGCAAAGAGTCAATTACCACATCATTTTTACTGCAGAGACACATAACTTCCCGACAGGAGTTGCTCCCTTCCCCGGCGCTGAAACAGGCACCGGCGGCAGAATAAGAGACGTCCATGCAACCGGCAGGGGAAGTCTGGTCGTAGCCGGCACCGCTGCATACTGCGTGGGGAATCTCAACATACCGGGTTATTTCCTGCCATGGGAGGATCCGGAATTCCTCTACCCACCTGACCTTGCAGCGCCCCTCCGGATAGAGATCGAGGCAAGCAACGGAGCATCTGACTACGGGAATAAGTTCGGTGAGCCGCTTATACAGGGATTTACCCGGTCCTTTGGTCTCCGGCTTCCGGATGGAGAGCGAAGAGAATGGATAAAGCCTATTATGTTTACCGGAGGAATCGGGCAGATTGATGCTGAACATACAGCGAAAAGAGAACCTGAAAAAGGGATGCTTGTGGTAAAAATCGGCGGTCCTGCCTATAGAATCGGCATGGGCGGAGGGGCTGCATCAAGCATGATACAGGGAGAAAATATCTCAGAGCTCGACTTCAGCGCAGTTCAGCGGGGTGATGCGGAGATGGAACAGAAGGTGAACAGGGTCATCAGGGCCTGTGTTGAAATGGGAGGCGACAATCCGATCGTCAGCATCCATGACCAGGGTGCAGGCGGGAACTGCAATGTCGTAAAAGAAATCATTTACCCGGCAGGTGCAAAGATCGAGATACGGAAAATACAGCTTGGAGATACGTCTCTGTCTGTTCTGGAAATATGGGGCGCTGAATATCAGGAACAGGATGCCCTTCTGCTTTTGCCTGAAAGAAAAGAAGAATTTCTGGCCCTCTGTTCAAGAGAGAAAGTCCCCTGTGCATTTATCGGTGAGATAACCGGTGACGGCTATATAGTCCTCCACGATGAGACTGACGGAAGTACCCCGGTAAATCTTGACCTTGCGAAAGTCCTCGGCAAGATGCCGCAAAAGACATTCAGGCTCGAAAGGACCCAACCGGTCTTCCAGTCGCTGCGCCTCCCTGAAGACATAACCGTTAGGGAGGCTCTTGAGCGCATACTCCGTCTTGTGTCTGTAGGTTCGAAAAAATTTCTTACGAACAAAGTAGACAGATCGGTTACCGGTCTTATTGCCGGGCAGCAATGCGTAGGGCCTCTTCAGTTACCCTTATCGAATGTTGCGGTCATCGGTCAGAGTCATTTCGGGTTGACAGGCGCAGCTATGGCTATCGGCGAGCAGCCGATAAAGGGTTTGATCAATCCGCAGGCCATGGCAAGGATGTCGGTCGGTGAAGCGTTGACAAACATCATATGGGCAAAGGTGAGCGGACTCGAAGATATAAAATGCTCCGGCAACTGGATGTGGGCGGCAAAACTCCCCGGCGAAGGGGCAAAGATCTATGACGCTGCAGTAGCTTTGCGGGATATTTTGCTGGAACTGGGTATTGCAATTGACGGCGGGAAGGACAGCCTTTCGATGGCTGCAAAGGTAGAGGATCATTCCGGAAATTCCGAGATCGTCAAATCTCCCGGGACACTTGTTATTTCTGCGTATGCGACCTGTCCCGATATCACAAAAATTATTACCCCCGACATAAAAAAACCAGGAATCAGCAAGCTCCTTTATATTGACCTGGGCCTCGGCAGATACCGGATGGGCGGGACATCACTTGCCCATGTCTACGGTCAGATAGGAGATGAATCTCCTGATCTTGATGACCCAGGGTTATTAAAACAGACATTTCATGTCATCCAAACCCTCATTGAAAAAGATATGATCCTGTCGGGCCATGACAGAAGTGACGGAGGGCTTATTGTAACGCTCCTCGAAATGGCCTTCGGCGGGAATTGCGGGATAGAGGTAAATATACTACCCCCCCAGCCCCCCCTTGCCAAGGGGGGGAACAGGGGGGGTGAAATTCCCCTGCTGTTCTCAGAGGAAATCGGACTCGTGATCGAATATCTTCCCGAACACGAAGAGGAAATTACAGACTTTCTTAGTGAGAACACTATCCCCTTTCAAGGTATCGGAAAAACACTTTCACAGAAGCATATAAAAATTTCTGTAAATAATACACTTGTCCTCAATGAAGATATGAGAGTCCTCATGGTGGTCTGGGGAGAGACGAGTTATCAACTCGACAGGCTCCAGGCAGACCCTGAGTGCGTTGATGAAGAGAAAAAGGCAAGCTTCGAAAGAAAAGGTCCGAAATACCGAATTGCATTTACAACGGAAAATACCTCCCGCATTCTTTCAGAAAAGAAGACCGGGCCCGCAGTTGCGATCATCCGCGAAGAAGGCAGTAACGGCGACAGAGAGATGACTGCCGCATTCTACCACGCCGGGTTCGAGGCATGGGATGTGACCATGACAGATATCCTTGGCGGCAGAGTCAGTCTCGATATTTTCAGGGGGATTGTCTTTGTCGGCGGGTTCAGCTATGCCGACGTTCTCGATTCTGCAAAGGGCTGGGCAGGAGTGATAAGGTTCAACAAAAAGATATTTGAACAGTTTGAGAGATTCTATGAAAGGCCTGATACCTTCAGCCTCGGTGTTTGCAATGGGTGCCAGCTTATGGCACTTCTCGGGTGGGTCCCCTGGAAAGGCATTCCGGATGCTGTCCAGCCGAGATTTATACAGAACAGATCGGGAAGATTCGAGTCACGGTTTTCAACAGTTCGTATCCTCAAGAGCCCTGCGGTCATGTTCCGGGGGATGGAAGAGTCGGTGCTCGGGGTTTGGGTTGCCCATGGCGAAGGTAGATTGTATTTCCCGAAACAGGAGATAATGCAGGAAGTTCTTGATAAAAAGCTTGCACCTGTCCGGTTTGTTGACGATAACAGCGAATTCACCGAAATCTACCCATTTAATCCGAATGGCTCTCCTCGGGGGATCACAGCACTCTGTTCTCCTGACGGAAGGCATCTCGCTATGATGCCTCATCCGGAAAGGGTATTCCTTAAATGGCAATGGGCATATATGCCGGAGGACTTGAAGCAGACTGTTGAGGCTTCTCCCTGGCTCAGGATGTTCCAGAACGCACGTGCGTGGTGCGAAGAAATATCGACATGATTCCTCTAAGCTGTTACTAAGCGGTATCTGTGTATAGAGCTGTTTGTGTGTCATTCCGGACTTGATCCGGAATCCAGAGCCTATTAAATTTACTGGATTCCCGTTTTTGCGGGAACGACGACTTACTAATACAGTCATAAGTATGAAAACATTGATTATAAAATCCCTCCTCACCTCCTCTACGAGTCATAGACCTTTGCCAAAGGGAGGAAATACACCCCTCTTTGGCAAAGAGGGGTAAGGGGAGATTTTTCAAATAATGATGCCTTACTTATGCACTCCTGAGTAAGAACTGAATATTGTCTTGATTGTTGTGAGGATGTTAATAATTTATCAGTATTTTTTGTTTCATCCCTTTCATCTTTATCCCCCCGTTTTCTAAAACAAGGATATGGGTTATCGAAGGGACGAAATCATCAGGGTGGTGGGTGGCCATGAGAACGGAGGCGCCTGTTTTACACACCCTTTCGATGCTATTCATGAAATCTCTCTTTGTAAGGATATCAAGTCCGCTGAACGGTTCGTCGAGGAGGAGTATTTCGGGCTCACTGACTATTGCCCTTATGAGGAGTATCTTCCTTAACTCTCCATAGGACATGCCCAGGACAGTTTTCGTGCAGATTGCTTCAGCGTTAAAGAAGCGTATCCATTTCTCTGCTGTCTTCTTCTGTATCCCGGGGATGTCCTCATAAAGGCCGACGCTCGAAAAAAATCCCGACAGTACAACCTTTCTGCCGGTAAGATCATGATCATACTCGGCCTGGAGAGATGACGAGACATAGCCGATTCTTTTTTTCATATCCCGGATGCCCTCCTCTTCTCCATTGCCGAACCTGAGTATTTTCCCTCCGGCAGCAGGACGGAGATCCCCCCTGATCAATCTGAGAAGAGTGGATTTGCCTGCTCCGTTTTCACCGAGTATCCCCCAGTTCTCTTTGTTCCTTATTTTCCAGTTAATTTTGTTCAGGATTTTCCTATCATCGATATATACATCAGCATTCCTGATCTCAATTAAATACCCGCTGTCTTTTCCTGATAGAGACTGCCGTGAATTCCTCCGGGATGGCATTTGTATTGCAGGCAGGAAACCTTTCCGGTCAGGAATAACAACCTTGTCTCCCTGGCTTATTATTACACCGCTGGAAAGCCTTAAAACATGTGTCGTTGAAGGAAGCAAATCTTTTACCCTGTGCGCCGTATGAATGATCTGAGTCCCCGAATAAACGATTTTCTCTGCAAAGTCACTGACCCTGCGTCTTGACAAGGTATCAAGCCCGCTGAGGAATTCATCAAGCATCAGGATTTCAGGCTGTGATACCAGCGCACGGGCGATCAGTATCTTCCTTGCTTCTCCCCCGGACATTGTAAGGATACTTTTGTGCATTAAATCGTTTAACCCCAACGTATCAATGACCAGTGTCGTGTAGTCCATCTGCTTATGGTCGGGTTTCTGCTGAAGCCATATTGAGTCGAAAAAACCGGTCTGAATAACCTCTTCAGCAGTCATATCCCAATTATTTCTGATGTATGCATCGTGGTTCTCAGGAGAAATAATGGAAATCTTCCGATTGATATCTATCGGACTTTCTTCGGCAACACCGTCCAAATTGTATACCCTCTTTCCTTTGCTATGCGGATCAGGCCAAATTTCCCCCCTTATCAGCCTCAGGAGTGTAGTTTTTCCGGAACCATTTGGACCAAGAACAGCCCAGTTTTCACCTTTTCTGAGTTGCCAGGTGATACCGTTCAGAATCTTCTGTCCCTGAACCGATACGTCGATATTTTCTAACTTTATGAGATATGTATTTTCCATGGTTAAAATCGGGAAGGATTTCACTTTTACTCGAAAAGCACGTAGCCCTTAATCTGATCAAGTCTTTTCCCCTTTACACCCAGTTCTACCGGGTGAGTGATCCTTTTCTCCCGGCGTATCTTGAGGATTCTTGTAACGGTTTCCGGTCCAAGTCCGGGCACTCTCAGCAGCTCTTCTTTTTCCGAGGTGTTAATCCTTACTGGATAATATTCGGGATGACTGTCCGCCCATATCTGCTTGGGGTCTTTGTCGAGGCTCAGATTTCCGCTCGTATCGAGAAGGAGGTCTTCCCTGGCAAACCCGTACTTGCGGATCAGGAAGTCAGACTGATACAGGCGGTGCTCCCGCAGAAAAATGTTTCCAGGATTCGTGAGGAACTGCTTCTCACCTGGGATTTCAGGATGTCCGAGACCCTTCTGGTAGGCCGAAAAATAGACCCTCCTGAAATTGAGCCGTTTATACAGGGTGAACATGGACTGAATAATCTCTGAATCTGTCTCATCAGAAGCGCCGACAATAAACTGGGTTGTACATTTCACCTTCGAAAACCTCATGCCTCTTCCGGTAAGCTGCCCCATCAACTTTAATGGCCGCATGATGTCTTTGTCATAATCCTTTCTGTCCGACAGTACAGAAAAGTGCTTCCTGCCGGGCGTCTCGATATTGAGGGACACAGCGGTTGCAAGCGAGAGGGCATCTTCCACTGCCGCATCCGAGGCGCCGGGGATAACCTTCAGATGAATATACCCCTTGAAATTATGTTTATATCTGAGAAGCCTGGCGACAGTATTGATTTTGTCCATCGTATAATCCGCATTCCGAATAACTGCGGAACTCAGGAACAGGCCAAAGACCTTCCTTCTCCGCTGATATTCCATAAACACACGGGCAACCTCTTCAGGTTGTAGTGTACAACGCTTTACCCCTGTATCAGAGCGGAGAGGGCAATATTTGCAATCGTTCATACAGGCATTCGAGAGGAGGGTTTTCAGAAGAACCGTATAGCCACCCTGAGGCAGGACGACCGGATAAAGCCATTTGCCATCCGAACCTCTCCTGCGGTGTTCGTCCTTACCTGTGCCGCATGCGCAAGCGAGATCATACCGTGAATCTTCAGAGAGTATGTTCAGCTTTTCGATAGCGTCCATTCTGGAAATTATATCACGGACTGCATTGAATAAATGTCATTCAACAGAGGTAAAGGATATCCCTGACCCTTCGCTCTATGCACATATTTAAAATAAAGTGATTTGTTATAATTAAACTAATCACTAAGGGAGAGGTGTATGCTCCAACCAGAAAATCAACCTAAAAAGTACGAACATCTTTTTGCCGATATTGATCGAGGCATAATTAAGATCCCAAAGTTTCAGCGGGAATTTGTCTGGGATAAACAACAAACTGCCAGCTTAATAGACAGCGTAATAAAAGGATATCCTATCGGAACCTTTATTTTATGGAAAACTAAGGACGAGCTTCGCCATTACAAAAACATAGGAAATGCCAATCTTCCAGACACTAGAAAAGGAGATTTTGTTTATTATGTTCTTGATGGTCAACAAAGAATAACATCTTTGTATGCAGTTCGTAAGGGGCTAATTATAAACAAAGATGGCGTTGAAATCGATTATAAGGATATAGGAATCAATCTCGACTTATACCCTGAAGATGATGAAAATCTTCTAATAACAGAACCGGCCCAAAATATCCCTTCTATTTCTGTTTACAAGCTCTTAAATGGTCAACTTACTGAATTCTTAGATGAGTTTTCGAAAGACCAGTTAAGAAAGATTGAATTATATAAACAAAGACTCACCGGATATGATTTTTCTACGATTGTAATTACCGAATATCCTATAGATGTAGCATGTGAAATATTCACCCGCATTAATACCGGTGGCACTGAACTAAGTCTTTTCGAAATAATGGTGGCAAAAACATATGACCAAACAAAAAAGTTTGATCTCGCTGACGAATGTGATAAGCTCATCGAAAATGAGAACGATGCCAAAGATCTTACTGATGCCAATTATGAAACAATTCCCTACCAAACAATTCTTCAATGTGTTTCAGCGCATCTATGCAAGCAGATCAGAAGAAAAGATATTCTCAAGCTGAACAAAAAAGATTTTATTAAAGAATGGGATACAGTTAAACATGGGATCTTTTCTTCAGTTGATTACCTGCGTAGCCATTTGCGAGTAAGAGTATCTCGGCTTCTTCCTTACAATATCCTTCTTGTTCCTTTCTCTTATTTCTTCATACGCAATGATGGCAAGAAACCAACGAAGATACAGGATAAATTACTTACTCAATATTTTTGGTGGGCTTCTCTATCAAGCAGGTTTTCTTCTGCACAAGAAAGTAAGACCGCTTTAGATTTAAAAAAGATAGATAATATCTTGCATGAAAAAGCTCCATCCTATCGTGGTGAAGAGATTAATATTGAATTGGATGGTTTAAAATGGTATTGGTTCAGTACTGGTGATGCTTTCTGTAAAGCAATACTTTGTTTATTCGCATATTTTGAACCAAAAGCCTTTGATACAAATAGTTTAGTGACCCTCGATAATTCATGGTTAAAAATTGCAAACAGCAAAAATTATCATCATTTCTTTCCAAAGCATTATCTCACAAAGAGAAAAGGCTTTGAAGATTGGCAAGCTAACAGCATAGTCAATATTACTCTTGTTGATGACTATCTGAATAAATATATAGTTCGAGCGAAAGCTCCAAAAGAATATCTTACTGCTTTTAGGAAAAACAATGATGAATTTGATAACACTATGAGATCCCATCTTATTGACCCTGATAAATTCGGTGTATGGGAAAATGACTATGAAACATTTATTGACATGCGGGCCAAGAAGATATTAAATGAGCTAAATAAAAGGCTCCGTCCTGTTCTATAATTTTCTTGCATAATCTCAAATTGTGTTTCTGTCTCCTCCCACCTTCAACTACCTAAGGTACAATTACCATATTATGTAAAATTACTCCGCTGGTTAGTGGTTGGTAATCTTAGGTCTATTTATAGAACTGATGACACGGGGTCGGCTCTAAATGTCGAATTTGCCGGGGATTCCAGCAGCGTGCCAAGTTCCTGATGAATAAGACATTCTTAAATTTCTTATACGCACTATCAGGTTGGTTCCACCAGTTGGAAGGACGATGAATAGTATCGCG
>Ga0208980_10000450_pt1 | contig 23019 bp, 21 predicted proteins | sample WetSurMetagenome_3_FD_187993 | JGI IMG/M metagenome (GOLD analysis project Ga0208980, IMG submission 187993) | Wetland microbial communities from Twitchell Island in the Sacramento Delta, sample from surface sediment Aug2011 Site A1 Bulk (version 2) | ecosystem: Environmental > Aquatic > Marine... | reverse complement strand
GGTCAGACACATGGAAACGACACTAAATTCGAATCAGAGGTGTCTCATTATCATTGACACGTTCCGATTTCCCCATTCAGAGACGGAGGATTTATGTCCCGAAATCGTTTGAATTTTGGCAGAAGGCATTTTTTGACAACAAGCTCTGTCGCACTTGCGTCTCCTGTGCTCGCGAAAGCAAGTGGCCTACTCGACGCTGAAGCCGCTTCACAAGGTGGTGCCAGGGAGGTGGCTCAGGCAAAGCCTGGAAATGCTACCGGCAGCAAAGCCATCGAAACCATGTCCGCGGATCTGGTCATTGTCGGGGGCGGCGGAAGTGGGCTTGCGGCTGCGGTTTCAGCTGCGATGCAAGGGGTCAAGAAAGTCATAGTGCTGGAGGCATTAAACGCCGCTGGTGGCAATTCCCAGTTTCCCGAAGGCATCTTTGGAGCCGAAAGCAAAGTGCTGCAGCAGAAGGGAACGGGCATGACATCAACGAAGGACGCAGCCTTCAAGACCTTGATGCAAAGTGGTCGTTGGAGACTGAACGGTCCGTTGGTGCGTGCGCTTGTGAACGGGTCAGGTGATACCGTTGATTGGCTGGCTGAACAGGGCGTTGATTTTGGACTGATGCCACCCATGCCGGGGCGTAGTGGTGGGGCGCCAGCGGGTGGATCAGGTGGGGAAGGGGCGCGTGCAGGAGGGCCTCCCGGAGAGGAAGGGCCCGCAGGGGGACCTCCCGGCGAAGGAATGCAGGCTGGAGGACCTCCGGCCACTGAAGCGCTACAAACTGAAGCACGTGCAAAGAGTAGTAGCGGGAGTGCTGAGAATGTCAGAATCGGCGGTGTAATCGTACAGACCCTTGTGAAGCGATGCAAAGAGCTTGGTGTGCAGATTCTCCCGCGAACCAGGGTGAAGCAGATACTGAAAGAGGGTGGCAGGGTAACGGGAGTTGTAGCTGAACAAAGTAAGGGAGACCTCAAAGTCTCCGCGAAAAGTGTCGTTATAGCCACAGGAGGTTTCGCCGGCAATACTGAAATGATGAGCCGGTTTCTTCCTCCTTTCCAAACTGGCGACAACGTGTTCGTTGGCGGGATAGCCCACAAGGGGGATGGGATCAGGATGGCTGAAGAAATAGGTGCGGGTATGGAACCCCGGGGTGCGACAGAATTTGCCATGGATCGGTTTATGGTACCCGGTGGTCCCGGTCCGGAATCCATTTATTTGATATGTCTTACCATGAAGCAGTCTGTTCTTTCGATCAATAAAAAGGGAGAGCGGATACCAGATAATATGAACAATATATGGAGACAGCCCGGAAAACTCGCCTATCTTGTTTTTGATGAAAAGATGAAACAGGAGTTTTATAAGGCAGAAGTTGGTGAGACGGATAGAAAGCTGTTCGGCACAAGTCCGTGGTGGAAGGGGGGAAATCTTCCCAAGAAGATAAATGAGCTGACAGATGTGTGGGAGAACGTGGAGAAAGACCTAGAAGCCTTCGCGAAAAAAGGAAGGGGAGTCAAAATCACGAATTCGTGGGACGAGATGGCCAAATGGATGGGCGTGTCTCCCGATATGTTGAAGGCAACAATAGATGAATATAATGCCGGTTGTGACAGCGGAAATGATCTCTTTGGCAGAGACAAAAGGTCGTTGTCACCTCTGAGAACTCCACCTTTCTATGCGATCACAGCTGGCCTCACTCTGCTGGTAACGCATGGGCCCATTAAGACCAATAAGAAAATGCAGGTCCTGGATACCAAGGAAGATCCCATACCGGGACTCTACGTGGTTGGCGACGATATTGGCGGAGTGGATGAGGATATATATGGGGGACTGGGAGGGCATTCACAGGGTTTTGCGCTTACCTCCGGTCGTCTTGCGGGGCAAAATGCCGCCACCTATATTATGAAGGGATAGAGGAGATAGGCTCGGGTGGTTTTCCCCGGCAACAGCGTTTTGGTTATTGATGGAACAATTGAAATGAAACAAGGAGGCAGTATTGAAGAATAGAAGAACGAGGATCGTGCCATTTTGGATAGTGGCAGCCGGAATTTCTGCGCTTCTTTTGGGGCAAATTCATAATTCGGGAATAATGGTTGAAAACGCTCTATTAGCGGCCGCACAGGAACCAGAGGCCGAAACAGAGAACGGCAAAAAATCACAAGAAGCCGCGGCAGGGACCCAACAAGAGGGTGAAAAAAAGGCTGAAACGACGAAGTTCTTAGCAGATAAGCACAAAGAAAAGGGAATTGCATGCGCAGGTTGCCACAAAGAAGACCCGCCTGCAAAAGAGACCCCCACGGCCGTCTGTCTGAGCTGCCATTCGAAGATTTTTACCGGGGAAACCAAAACTGAAACGGCAGCAGCGGCTTCGAGCGAAAGCAAAACCACGGCAGAAGAAGACACAAGCAAGCCCAATCCTCATATTTCTCATATGACGGGTGAAGAGTGCGGTGCCTGCCATCATGCGCACAAAGAATCTGAGGACCAGTGTCAAATGTGTCACGACTTTGGCTATAAAATACCCTGACACAAACGGAGGAGTACGATGGTTGACAAGAGAGCAGACCTCGCAGGTCCTGGTATCAGCACTTATGAAGAAGTTGAAAAAATTCTTCCCAGCGAGTATGCGGCGCTGTTGGGACCGAAGAATAGAATGAAGGCGCTCTTCAGGATCAAGAAGTTTATTGAAGAAAATCTTTGCAGGGAACTCAACCTTTTTATGGTTCCGGTCCCCTTGATTGTGACAAAGGAGAGCGGCGTCAACGACTACCTTGACAGGGACGGCTCGCGCACACCCATAGATTTCCCCTGCGGCCTCGGGCTCGAGAAACGGATTGAAGCACAGGTTGTCCAGGCGGCTACAAAATGGAAACGCATGGCATTAAGACAGTTTGGCTGTGAGTTTGGCGAAGGCATCTGCACGGACATGAGGGCGGTTCGCAAAGACTATTTCCTGGACCACGATCACAGCGCCTATGTGGATCAATGGGACTGGGAGCGTGCCATTACCGCCGATATGCGCAATCTGGATTTCCTCCGTAACATCGTCGAAAAGATCTGGGCAGTCATCTATGAAGCAGGCCGGCTGGCGATGCTGGAATACCCGGGACTCAATGTCGACAAATACCCTGCTATTCCAAAGAAACTGCAGTTCTTTCATTCAGAGGAGATTCTGGAGCGGTACCCGGATCTACCGCGCAAACAGCGCGAGACGAAAATAGTCCAGGAAGTAGCTCCGGCGATCTTTATCATAGGTATTGGGCACGTGCTGGAGGACGGCTATCCTCACGAGATGAGGGCGGCAGATTACGATGACTGGATTACGCCCACGATCGTGAAAAACGGCAAGCAGTATCATGGACTCAACGGCGACATCCTGGTTTGGAATCCCGTGACCAAACGACGGCACGAGCTGACATCCATGGGCATCCGGGTAACTAAAGAGACCATGGTGCAGCAACTCAAGATGGCTGGGCAGGAGCATTTTCTCAAGCTGCCCTACCACCAGGCGATCCTGAATGATGAGATTCCATTGAGTATTGGCGGAGGAATCGGCCAGTCACGGACCTTTATGTATCTGCTGAGGACCGCCCATCTTGGCGAGGTCAGTGCGTCGATCTGGCCGCAGGCTCTCAAGGAAATTGGCAAGAAGAAAAATATCCACGTCATAGAATAGATCGAGGAAAACTAGCGACGCTATCCTATGTTTTGTTCCGACCTCTAGCGATGATGGAGGGAAGGCTGCCTGCTAATCATTGAATCTGGAAATCTGCCGGATCAATCTCAACTTAAGGCTGAGATGGCCAAGTATCAGCGTGAATTGGATCTCCAGGAGATCCAGAACGTTATGAGCAGGCATGCGTACTATTACTCTGCGGGTCAGCATCAGAGAGAGCTGGACGAACTCTGGGCCATGAAGACCCCCGGTGTCTGTTGGGGATCCGATGAGGACTACTGGGTCGGCGCCGATGTGATCCAAAATTACTACGTTGCTTATTTTGACACGTTTCGCGCAGTGGATCTTGCCGCCTTCATCAAGCTGCACCCGGAAGTACAGAACGTGAAGGAAAACTATGGCGCGGGAACATCGATGTTCCACACGAATTCGACCCCAGTCATTGAAATAGCCGAAGACGGCCAGACCGCCAAGGGAATATGGTATTCTGTCGGTCAGGTGACACAGACGCCGGGCGGAACGCAGACGCCCACTTATATGTGGGAACGGTATGGCGTCGACTTCACTAAAGAGGATGGTAAGTGGAAGATCTGGCATTTCTTCGTCCACACGGATTGGTCGGCCGGGCCTGGACAGAGTTGGGTTCGGGAAGCCAGAGGTGGCCCCGGTGGACCGGGCGGACGAGGAGGCCCTGGTGGCGGTGGCGAACGCGGCGGTCCTGGCGGGCAGGGCGCGCCTGGGCAGGGGGCACCTCCGGGTGGTGGACAGGCTGGAGAGAGCGCGGGAAAGCCGGCGCCAACGGTGCAGGTTGCGCGTGACATGAACGCAAGCCCATATGCTCCGCCGTCAGAAGTCTTGAAGGTGCCGGTACCTTACAAGACGTTCAGTGAGACCTTTAGCTACGGTCCTCCCTCAAATTAGCGCAATGATTTTCTGGTCGATACTCCTTTTCTGAGGGGAATGCTGGAGATGACCGGAAATGGTTCATTAACTCAAATAACACCAAAATAATGAATGGGAGAAAGAAAATGCAATTGGAAGAAATGGCAAAGAAACTCAAAGCACTCGAGGAAAGGGTCAGGAGAACCGAGGATATTCAGGAAATACACCAGCTGCAAAGGCGTTACATTAATGCCTTAATCTGCATGGAATGGGATATATGTGCCGATTGTTTTTCCACAAACGGCAAAATAGATGTCTATCTTCACGACCCGGTAGTAGGCATAGAAAATATCCGGAAATGGTTCAAAGAAGAACTTTCGATAACCCATCATGGTAAAGAAGGCGATGTTTTGGTTCACCCGGAAATTACGCTGGACGGCGACACAGCTAAAGGCAAATGGCTGCTGTATATGAATTATTCTTATCCCCGTACAGGCCAGGCCTTATTCTGGGTACAGGGTTTCTATCAGAACGAATACGTGCGAGAAGACGGCAAGTGGAAAATGAGCCTGATGACCTGGACGGAGCGCATGGGTTTGCCCGGCGGCGGTCCGCCGACCGGTCTCTGGTAGTAACTATGTAATGCGGTTCGCCTTAAGCTTTGACGTTTAATGTGGTGTGATCGGGAAGAGGGGTGGAATATATATTTCATCCCTCTTCCTATTGTTTCGTATTGTTAGAGTTGCGGCAAGGAACTTGATACGCAATCCTAGGTGTGGCTCTCTGCGCCGGGAAGTTAGATTGGGATCTTGCTCAGAATTAGATAATCTACAAAAATGAATTAGGAAAAGGATAAATATGGGAGTAGGAAAATATCAAGATTATGTAGCACGTCTGAAAAAGATGAAGCGGAATGTATATATCGACGGGAAGAAATTGGATAGAAACGGCGATTATATGAACGGTGGTTTGTATGTCATTAAGGAAACGTACGACTGCGCAAATGATCCCAAATACCAGGATGTATGTACGGCCACGTCTCACCTCACTGGCGAAAAGATTAATCGTTTCACTCACATCCATCAGTCGCAGGATGACTTGCTGAAAAAACAGCTCATGACCAGACTGCTGTGTCATCGAGTGGGCGGGTGCATCCAGCGGTGTATGGGCATTGACGCCATCAATGCTCTTGCGATCGTTACGTACGACTGTGACAAGGCAAACGGCACAAAATACAATGAGAGATTTCTCGAATTCCTGAAGTATTTCCAGGAAAACGACCTGGTGGGCAATTGCGCACAGACCGATGTTAAGGGCGTGCGCGGCATTCGTCCTCACGAGCAACCGGATCCCGATCAGTATCTGCGTGTGGTGGAAGTCAAAGATGACGGCATCATCGTGCGGGGCGCGAAGGTTTGCAATTCCATCGCTCCTTACACAGATGAGATCATCGCATTGCCATCCCGTCTCATGGGACCCAAAGATGCGGCCTACGCTGTGGCTTTTTCACTTCCAGGGGACTGGGACGGGATCAAGATTATGGGTTTGCCCGGAGGGCACCCAAAACGAAAGAAACTGCATTCCCCGGCGAGTTATGTGGGTGACGTCGAATCAATGACGATATTTGACGACGTTTTTGTACCTAATGACAGGGTGTTCATGAACGGACTCGAGAATCCGGATGTAGTCCAGTATGCCGGGTATCTCGCCTTGATGTTCGCCCATTTCCACAGGCATTCCTATACCGGATGCAAGACTGCGGTTTCCGAGGTCATTGCATCACAGGCTGCCCTGGTGGCGGACGTCAATGGCATCTCGAAATACGACCATGTGAGAGAAAAACTGTCTCACATCATCGGCACTGCCGAGCTTGTTTTCGCAGCCGGCCAGGCAAGTGCTCTGCGGGCGGTGAAGTTCCCGAACGGGTCATATGTCCCAGATGAAATACTGACCAACGCCGGGAGAAGGATAGCGGGCCAGGAGATCTACAATGAGTACTCCATACTTGCGGATCTTGCAGGCGGAATCAGCGCATCGCTGCCGACGGAAGAATCCTACTATGATCCAGAGACTTCGAAGCTGGTTAACAAATATACAAGAAGGAATCCGGCTTACTCCGAAGAAGAGACCCACAGGGTTCTGCGGATGATGGAAAACAAACTGTGCTCTCCCTTCTCCGGAGCCGAAATGGTTGCCGGAGTGCATGGTGGCGGATCGCCGATAATGGAAACGATAACCATGATGTCGCGCTACAACCTGGAGCCTCTGAAGGATATTGCCAAATATCTGTGTGGAATTAGCAAGGATATTCCACGATATGAACGCGAGACCGCCACGCCTAGGGCTATGCTTGATAAGTTTAAGAAGGCTGAAAAGAAATAGCTTCAAAGGGGCGGGCCCGGCGGCCCGCCCCGCCGCTTTTACCGCACCTGAAAATCTGTTTGAACCATTACCGATTGGTTTGAAACAGTCTCCAGCGTCTCAATCGCTAATTTGTATTTCCCGGGAGTCAGGCTGCCAATCGCAAAACTCAGGCCAACGGCAGCTTCTGTCTTGCCCGTGGAAATAATATTGTTGTCGAGAGAAACCGGCGCAAAAGCTTGTTGTTCCCCGGTTTCGGGAGTCAGGCTGACCTTCGCCAGAAACTTCTGTTCTTGCGATATGCCGCCGAGGTTGTAGATCTTGTAGAAGAGCCGGATGGGTGCATTAACAGCCAGCGCGTTCTCGACCGAAGGCTTAATCTGGTATCCCTGATAGACAAGTGGGCTGGTTTCATCCAGGAGCTGAGACTGGATGTTCCTGACCAGGTCGGGTAGCTGTTCCATGCTGTCCATTAACACCAAGCTGCTGGCCGCCAGGCCGCTCGCAGGCAGGGCGGGGATTTCCAGCGATTTCTCCGTTAACCCGACTCTGCCCTTTTCATCGGCAAAAGCCAGTTTCAGAAGATATTTTCCCGGGCGTAATTTGAAGTAGTTTTCATATGGCAATCTTTGCTTGCGGAACGCTTCTTCCTTTTGCTTGTCAAAAGAAAGTTGCACAGTCTCGCTGAAACGCGCCGCAACCGCACCATTTTCTGCATACGCAATTCCCATGACGTTGAGGTCTCCGGCAAGATTGCTCCCCTTTTTCTTGAGCTCGATTGATGCTGTCTGCAATGAGGCTTCCACGGGGACTCTTGCCATGCCCGACGCATCGTAGAAGTAGGCAGCCCGGAACGTAAGGGGCAATTGCTCTGAATTTGTCGAAGAGGCCAGCGCTTTAGCCAGCGATTTCTCTCCTTTGGAGCCCGCAAGTACATCGATAGGCCGCGGATCAACGTAGCTGTCCCGGTGCTTCAGGTTAACCCGCTTCAAGTTGGTTTTGACTTCTAGTTTGCGCAATTTCCCGTCACGCTTTGGATTGTTGGAAACAAAACCAAGCACATAGTAGTTGCCCAATTGCTGGGACACATCGTCCAGGATTTCATTGAAGTTATTTGTATTGAAGATAGCCAAGCCTCCCGTCTCTGCGGCCAGCGATCTCAGAATGTTGGGAATTTTTACTTCCTGAGATTTCCTAGCGCTTTCCATGCCGCCACCCGCTCCGCTACTCATACCTCCGCTTGTTCCGCTGCCCGCAGCGCCGCCTGCACCACCGCCTGCACCACCTCCTGCACCACCGCCTGTGCCACCACCTGTGCCGCCACCCGCACCACCACCTGCACCACCACCTGTGCCACCGCCTGTGCCACCTCCCGCTGCCGCCAAAAACGAACTAGCCATGAGGTTTTGAGAGACGGGGCTAAACGCGCTCACGATGGATGTCAACCGCATGAAACCGGATTTGACTGAAGCAAGGCTCTGTGCGGTGGATTTCTTGGAGGAGGGAGACTCAATATCTTTTGGCAGCTGCCCGATTCCCGGAAGCGCGATGGAGTCCAGTCCTCTGGAGTCGATCGTGTAGAAAACTACATTGGCCTTCTTGGCCGCCTTTAGCATGTTCTGGAGCTCGTTTTCGATATCTGAGTTGATCGAAAAATCTCCGCCATAGAGAATAATGGTCTTTCTGCCCTTGATCCGTGCGATTGACGAAGCCAGATAGCCGAAAGATCTGAGCAGGTTGGTCATTTCAGAATTGGATTCCTGTCCTGAAAGGTCCATCATCCCGGACTCACTTCCCCTCCCGCCGGATTGAGGCGTAATAGTAGTCGTTTGACGAGCAACCGCAACGCCGGCGAAAGCGGCAGGTTGGCGGATCGCTACAATCACCTTGTCGCCATCGTGTGTGTAATTCTGGAGAATCCTCAGTGATTTCCCATAGGCGGCCACTGCAAAAAGATCTTGCGGCTTCATGTGCTGCTTTGCATACTGCTCTGCCGAGTCACGCGTTATCTTGGTCTCACGGTCCCTGATGTGGCTGTCGTCAAATAGAATCAGCACAACCTTCCCGCGATTCAGGCCGTTTTCATCCATGTCGGCCAGGCTGGTAGGGGTCGCCGAATCGGAATCCTCGGTGATTTCCTCGAAATTTGAGATTTCCTGTTCTTTCCCGTCTTCGAAAAGCCGAAAGTCCTGCTTCTTAAGATTGCGAACAGGAACTCCCTTGTCATCGAGAACTGTCACTTCCACGGTTACCAGCTCGACATCCACGCGAATATTTGAGACCCCCGGCGTCTGAGCTGTAAGAGGTTGCGTTCCCATCATGAAATGCCATGACAAGGCAGACAATGCCCCAAGGACGCAGGCAACACTCAGAGCCAGTCTGGCTGGCCTCAGTTTATTCAGAAGAGTGGCGGTCATACAGCCTCCTTAGCTTTCAGAAATTTGCCTTGCATGAACCAGGTTAGGGAATTTCAACGGCCTTTGTCAGGGACCCCATCTTGCTTTGCGCGCTTTCCCGAACGACAGCCTTAATTTTAAATTTTCCCGGCGGCAGTTGGAAACTGACCTTGGATGTAATGCCCCGGTTGAGGAGTTCATCGTAACTGGCCTGCGTCAGCTTGAAGTCTATGCTTTTTTCCAGTCCATCAATATACTTGTCATTCTCATCAAATGCCACAATGACAAGGTTAATCAGGTTTGTGTGCCTGTCATCCTCTTCGAGGAATCGAACTCCGTGGATATCCACATTGGTCAAGAGGGCCACTTCGTATTTGAGGTCGTCCAGTTGATAGAAATTATATGAAAACCCGATCTTGATTTCATTCAGGTTTCCCGGCGCCTGCATGGCTTCCAGTATGTCCTCTTTCTTTCTCCTCTCGAACGTCAACTCCTCTTTGGGAGAATAATACCCGTTCCGGTAGGTGAGTTCCAATCCGGGGCGCGACACCGCCACTTTGATCTTGTGATGGCTGCCGTCGCTCTTCGCAGAAGGGGATGCGTAGGAAAGGATGTAATAGAATGCCTGTCGCTGCGAAATCTTCTGCAGACCGGCATACAAATCGTTGCTGTTGTTGTAAAAAATTCCGCCGGTGTCATGGGATATAGCGTAAAGGGAATCTCCTTGAGCCAGCTTGTCATCTGAGAGCATCATCGGCTTTTTACTTGTAAGCAACGTTAATACGTCGCTTCTTGATGCGCCCATCAAGGATTCAGAAGCCTGAAGAGAGGTTGTATATAAGCCCCGGATGTCCACGGTATTGACGACCACACCGGATCGCAATGCCTGATCGATCATGTCCTGCATTTCATAGAGAAGATCGGTTGTTAAGAAACCGTCGGAAAAAAGGATGACGCTCTTGGTGGCGTCAAAGTGCCTAAGCGAACGTATGTACTGGCGGAGAGTGCGAATAATAGTGAGGTCTCTGTACCGCATCTCCTGAAACTGCATGCGTGCTGCGGCCTTGGCAGTCATTTCAGCCTGCTGCTGCTGACTCTGCTGTTCCTCAGTAGTCGTCGGAATGGGCAGGTTCAGGCATCCCAGCGTCTCCGCAATGGCGACATCCAATGACAAACCGTCATTGATATCTTGGTCTATCCTTGCGGCCTGAAGGTCAGTAAGGATGGGGCAGGTTGATCTCCCGGAGACAGAGCGGTTTAGGTTCTTAAAGAGCAAGTTCGCCTCGTCCAACAGCAACTGCTTGTCGTTGGAGAACGGGTACTGAACCCGGCCGGAACAGGCCATCAGCGCCACCTGATCGGCAGGACCCATGTCGTTCTGGATGAATTTCTTCACAGCCTCGATCATCCAGTTGTAATACTCGTAAGTCGAGGCGGTGATATCGTCAACCGCGAGCGTAATCATACGAGGCTTGGTATAAGTGACCTCTTCTGCTTCATTTTCCTTCGGTTCAGCCACCGGCTTCTTGCTGGCAACCTCAGTTTCTTGGGTCGCTCGGTAGGACTCCAGAGTAAACGTGTGGATAGGCTGCGCTTTTCCATCCTCGTAAATAGTGAAATCGTCCTTGGTCAAATCGAGGATCGGGTTTCCCTTCTTATCCGTCACGGCGACGTTGACCACCACCACATCAACGGGAACTCGGAAAGTAAATTGCTGTTTGTCAGCCTCCGAGGTTTTTTGCGTTGTCTTTTTGTCCTCGGAAAACGCAGGATGGATCCAGACTAGAAGAATAAACAAAATCATGCTTTTTTTAGATCTGGACGCTGAGAAAATCATGGATTAATTATCCTCGTTGGAACCGAAAAATCCCACGCGAAAAGTATAACAGCCTTATATGGATTTCTCATCAGATTTCACATGTATGCAAAGAGTTTGCCGCAGGAAGACTAGCGACATTATTTAGATGAATATATTAAGAGATTGGTTCACTTCAAAATCTTGAGATATTCCTGCCACGACTGCGAAAAATGGAAGTGATCACGGCTCCTGGTCTGGTTTATTGGGTCCGCTGCGCACTTACAGGAGAGATCCTAATGGTTAAATCAACGCAGATGCTGGCTGAACTTCAGCACGCAGCTTAATATATTTAACAAATTCCTTAATATCAGAATTTCAAGCGCCTGGAAAGCGCACCACAACTCTTCCAAAGAGAAGTCCCATTCGCCGCCTGTTTCCAAAGTCTCACGCAGCGTCTCTATGCTTTGTACTCTCTATTTTGTTTGTTGCATATGTCATTGCATTGTGCATAATAGAGCACGCAAAAGGTGAAGCATATCCCTTGAAGAAAACATTGATTATCGAGCACCTGCCAAAAACGAAATATTTTGAAATAAATCCTCCGTAATATCAGACAAGATTGGCCGTACCGTCGTATCTGTTGCGTTTTTAGGCTCTATTTCCAGAGTTTGCAAGCGTTGATCTATTAGGCTTTTGGACTTTCCTTTTCAATATATTTTAAAAATCTGCATGAGATTGCTAAAGATTAAGGAGACATATGGAAGACAAAACAAAGCAAGACATCGGTAGAAGGACATTTATAAAAAGAACTGCAGAAGGGGCGGGTGCACTTGCCGTAGCAGGCGGCGGGGCGTTTGCGGCAAAAGAAGCCAATGCACAATCGGCGTCCTCTGGTCAGGAGAAGAAATATTCATGGGAAACGCCCCCGGCTCCCATTCCTGACAGTCAGATAAAGGAGACTGTCACCGCTGACATCATAGTCCTGGGAGCAGGCGTTTCAGGCATTACGGCATCCTTATCCGCCAACGAGGGAGGCGCTAAGGTCATCGTATTAGAAAAGCACACCACCTATAACTGCCGCGGCGGAGATAATGCGGCGATTGACAGCAAGGTTCAGAAAAAACTGGGCATTAAGATCGACAAGGATGAAGTTGTTCTTGAACAGGCAAAATATGCCGGAAACAGGTCTGACCAGCGTTTGCTTAGGCTCTGGGCCGATAATTCAGGACGGATTATCGACTGGTTGGCGGATATAACCGAGCCTCAAGGCATACAACTGACCATGAAGCGTTGGCCTATGCCAGCTGGGTTTGACAACAGCAAGGAATACTGCAAGGACTACCCGGTCTCCCACTACTTTACAAATCGTCAGTCGGGATTGATGGAGGCCTTGGTCGCTACTGCAATCAAAAGAGGAGTGGACATCCGCTATAGCACGCGCGCTGTCCAACTTATCAGAAAAGACAAAGGCCGGGTGAATGGTGTAATTGCGAAAGATAAAGACGGGAACTATGTCAAATACAATGCCAACAAGGCTGTGATCCTCTGCACTGGGGAGTATGGGCATGATGAAGAGATGATGGAAAAATATTGTGCCTGGGCTGCCTATGAAGCAAAGACCCAATGTCCATATGACCCGCCTGTAAATACCGGGGACGGGCACAAGATGGCCATGTGGATCGGGGGGGGTATGGAACCCGGGCCTCATCCTCCCATGAACCATTCCGCCGGCGGCCCCATGGGCGCCAGCGCGTTTCTGCATGTGAACCTTCTTGGTGAACGGTACGAAAACGAAGACATTACCTGTCAGCTTATCTCGAACTCCATGAAACGCCAGCCCGAAAACACATTCTGGCAAATATACGATTCCAAGTGGGAGGAGGAGGTCAAGGATGGGAAGATGGGTGTTGGCCTCCTTACCTACGGCGACCAATCCGGCGCGATCGGGGTCGAAGGGGGATTCCAGGGCCGCGGGGATGCTGCTGCCGCTGGTGCTCGGGGTGGCCAGCCTCCCGCAGGCGGGGCGCCTGGAGCTGGTGGTCCTCCGGGAGCCGGAGGACCTGGCGGAGCACCCGGTGCCGGAGGTCCTCCCGGAGCCGCAGCTCCCGGAGGAATCGGGGCTCCTGGAGCACCGGGTGGATCGGTAAATCAGGCGCCGCCGGAAGGGAAGAAAGCGCAGGCGGACACAATCGAAGAGCTCGCAAAAAAAATGGAAGTGCCGGTGGAAACGCTCAAAGCCACAATAGCCAGGTACAACGAACTGTGCAAATTGGGGAAGGATCTTGATTTCGGGAAGAGGGCTGATCGAATGACGACCGTGGAAAAGCCCCCCTTCTATGCCGGAACCGCGGTGATTGCTTTCCTCGTCGTTTTGGGAGGCCTTAACGTAAATACAAAGCTTCAACCTCTGGATTCAGACTGGAAGGTTATACCCGGGCTGTACCTGGCAGGGAATACGGTTGGCAACCGCTTTGCCAACGACTATCCCACCATGTGTGCGGGACTGAGCCACGGTTTTGCCTGGACAACAGGCTATCTGGCAGCAAAGAATGCATTGGCCGAGAAAGCCTAAACAGGAGGGAAGTAGCTGCTGATTCACTCATCACTCAGCCGGGATTCCGCATTTTTAGAATCCCGGCTGAATTAAGCAATCAGCTGTTTTTCAAAATCTACGCATAAGAAATGAATGCGGCATAACTCAAGGAAGTGGGCCGCAACCGCTTATAACCTCAGCCGCAATAGCTCCCAAACTCAAACTGAATCGCCCGCCTCCGGACGATCCTCTTCGGGTGGAACGGATGAGCGTGCTTGTTGAGTCGAGCGGCAGAGTCCCAACGTTATAGCAGAAATCCATGGATTGTTTGCCCAGGCTGAGGTATTGCTCGACATTCGACATATAAAAGGTAGAAACCACCGCTCCTTTCTGCTTCAAATACGAACCCACGGCCCGAATAGCCTTGGAGCCGGCGAAATCGCCTACAAGGGGCACAACCATGTTTCGTGCCTCAAGATCCTTCAGGAATTGAAATCTCTCTTCAGTCGAGAGGTAGCTGTTCTGCTTGCCATCCCCATCCGCGGCCGTCATTAAGTCGGCGTAGGTAGGATGGCCATCCATAGCCATACCCATGGCTGTTCCGGTGCTCAAGCTTATGCCAAAGGCCCGGCTTCTTCTGCTGCTTCCACCTCCACTGCTTAACTGATAGTGAATATAGGGTCCCGATGCATAAAAGGAGCTGTAAGCGAATTCAATGCCGTCCAGATCCCCCTGAGCAAGAGCAAATCCATGTTTTGTCATGAGATGGCTTTTAATGGCTTGTAGATTCTGTTCGTACAGGGTCTTACTTGCCGGGACTTTTATGTAAGCGGCAAAAATATCTTCCGCTTTGGACTCGGCGCTAAGCCCTGCCGGCCGCTTCCTCGAGAAGAGTCGTGACACAAACTCCGCCCGATCGGCAGATAATTCGAATAGGGCTTTGTACATCAGGTGGACGTCCAAATTGCCCCTCCGGATATCTATGATAAATGCCATGGCCGGCCTGGTGGCTGTCATATAGGTGAAGTTCTGTTCCGGTCCGACCCCCATGTAAACCTGGCCCGATTTCACGATTTTCACCAGGTCCGGGATGATACCTTGATATTGTGCCTCGTTCGAAACCAGGTTTTCCGAATGGAAAGTGCCGCTTGGTTCCGAGAAATCCGACACGAGTTTCCAAAAATCCTTGTCGGTAAGGCTGGATGGCAGTTTCGTAGCTGTGCTCTCGCCGGACAAGGCCGGAGAGCTCGGCAGAGAAAATGCCAGCATCGAAGACACAATCAACAGAAAAGAGCGTCTATGCATGGTTAACCTTCATTGTAACCGGCCTGGTTTGGCTGCAGGACAGTCCGCATGGGCTTGGTCCCCCAGGCGCGTCCGAGAAAAAAGTGATATTGATGAACTGAACACATTGAAGATTATAGCAGCGAAACTCAAGGAATTGGGCCGCAACCGCTCATAACTTCAGCCGCAATAGCACCCAAACCCATACTGAATCGCCCGCCCCCCGACGATCCTCCTCGGGCGGAGCGGATGAGTGTGCTTGTTGAGTCGAGCGGCAGAGTCGCAACGTTATAGCAGAAGTCCATGGATTGTTTGCCTTGGGTGAGGTATTGCTCGACGTTCGATATATAAAAGGTGGAAACCACCGCTCCTTTCTGCTTCAAGTACGAACCCACGGCCCGAATAGCCTTGGGGCCGGCGAAATCGCCTACAACCGGCACAACCATGTTTCGTGCCTCAAGATCCTTCAGGAATTTGAATCTCTCTTCAGTCGAGAGGTAGCTGTGCTGCTTGCCATCCCAATCCGTGCTCGTCATTAGGTCGGCGTAGTTAGGATGGCCACCCATGCCCGTGGGCATGCCCGTTCCTGTGCTCATGCTTATGCCAACAGCTCGGTCTTTTTGAATATAAGGCCCCGATGCATAAAAGGAGCTGTAGGCGAATTCAATGTGATCCAGATCCCCCTTAGTGAGAGCAAATCCATGTACTGTCATGAGATTGCTCTTAATGGCCTGTAGATTTTGCTCGTAAAGGGTCTTGCTTGCCGGGACTTTTATGTAAGCGGCAAAAATATCTTCCGCCTTGGACTCGGAGTTAAGCCCTTCCGGGCGCTTCCTGGAGAAGAGCCGCGAGACAAACTCCGCTCGATCGGCGGACAATTCGAAAAGGGCTTTGTATATCAGGTGGACATCCAAATTGCCCCTCCGGATATCGATGATGAATGCCATTGCCGGCCTGGTGGCTGTCATGTAAGTGAAGTTCTGTTCCGGTCCGACCCCCATGTAAACCTGTCCCGATTTCACGGTTTTCACCAGGTTCGGGATGATACCTTGATATTGTGCTTCGTTCGAAACCAGGTTTTCCGAATGAAAAGCGCCGCCTGGTTCCGAGAAATCCGACACGAGTTTCCAAAACTCCTTGTCGGTAAGTCTGGATGGCAGTTTCGAAGCCGGGCTTTCGGCTAAAGCAGCCGGCGAGCTCAGCAGGGAAAACGCCAGAATCGAAGACACAATCAACAGAAAGGAGCGTCTATGCATGGTTAACCTTCATTGTAATCGGCCTGGTTTGGCTGCAGGACAGTCCGGATGGGCTTGGTTCCTATAAGCGCGGGCGAGAAAAAGTGATGTTGCTTAACTGAACACATTGAAAATTGTAGCAGCGAAACAAAGGAGGAATAAATCAAATTTCACAAAGCCTTGCTACTCATTCCCTGTTTTTTTGCCGGCGTCAGTCTCCTTTGAACCCGTGCAGTTGCCATTGGACTTCTTGCACGCCTTCGATTCGATTCAAGGCTTTGACTATCTCTATAGCTGAGGCGTTGGGACGCAAATGCGCTTCGTAGGTGAAATTCAGCGATGTTCCCTGCTTGGCGGTCGAAACCGACATCAGCTTGCGCCCTTCCAGATGGGCATCAAGAATTTCTGCTGTCAGGCTGTCAGGATCCTGGCCAAGGCCAACCCGAATGGTCAGGAGGATCAACGGTCCTAGATCTTTTGGCGCGTTGATGCGTCTTGACATGATGTATGCCGCGAAGCCTACTAATACAATTCCGATCGCGGCCACCCAGAAATTCCATGCTCCGATGGCCATGCCTACCACAACGGCGAAAATGACAAAGGCTGTATCCCTGGTGTCACGCACGACAGTCCTGAAGCGAACGATCGACAGCGCCCCGACAAGGCCGAAAGCGCGAGCGACGTTGTCCCCGATAACCTGCGTGACCATGGCAATCAGGATGCAGAGAAGAGTTAGGGTGATAGGAAATGTTCCTCCAAACTCTCCGTTTTTGGTGGTGCGAAGATAGATCCAGGCAATCGTGGCGCCCGCCAGAAAAGCGATGAAGAGGCTTATGAGAACGTGCAAGGGTGTAAAGTTAATTGCCTCTGAAAATGCCGAAGTGAATATGTCAGGCATATACTGTTGTTTGAAACGCCTTTTTGTGCCCGCTCTTGGCAGGTTTTTTGACGTATCCCAGTGTTTTGACTGCGAGACGGTACTTGGAGAATGGCTGGTTATTAAGGTTAAACTCCTCGACCAGGATTCTAAACAAAGCCGGCATTTCGACGTCGTATTTCATTTCCAAGATAATCCTATTCTCGTTCAGGATTATTCCCTCTTGGGTAGGATTGAAGCCCAGGGTGATCGGTGCAAAGGCCTTAAGATCCTGATCCAAGGTCAAGCGAACAGCGCCGTAGTTTGTCATATAAACACGGGCAGTGCGCAAGTAAGAAATCTGGCAGATCGGCTTCAATTTCCTTGCCAGCAGGCGTCGATGGAACCAAAATCCCGGCCACCCGCCATCGGATCTCTCCTCGCAGAGATGATTCACTTCATCAACTGAAACCGCAGATCTCCACTTGCACACCATGTGTTTTGTTTTCAACTTGCGTTCCAGGAAAGCAACGTCGCCCTCACCATATCGCCGAACCCGGTACTTGCTTCGCCCAAAGGATCCCTTTCGATGGTAAACATCAAACTTGTCCGTGTCAAAATAAATGCTCGTGATCCGGTAGTTGTCTCCCATGTCTCCGCTTCCGTGCAGATCACGGTCGAGATGGGCCCGTGCCCACTTCCGAACATCATCCGCCTGGGCGGTAGAGATCAAGAACTTGATTTCAGACGAATATTGACGGCTTTCCCATAAATTATTCGACAGAGACATGATCACTCTCAATGAGAAATTGAATGTTTTGTGCTGCGATCCATGTTCTCACTGCCGCCACTCCTGACGCGGGAGAGGCAATGAGCATACCATAGCTCAAGTTTCCTGCAAGCGTTGAGCTCATGCTATGGTCCTCATTTATACACTTACGCTTAAGGTAACGTTATGTTACAATTGAGTTTCATTACTTGAAAAAATCATTCCCTCTTAAATATTCCGGCAATCTAAGCTTCACGATTCAAAATGTAAAATAAGTTAAATGCTTTAATGCTTTGTAATATAAGTCTCCAGAAATATCGGTCAGTTTCTCAGATCTCTGCAGAATATTAAAATCAGGAGTGGCAGTCACCCTGGTGGAATCGCATTGGGCAGATTATTTTTCAGAGGAGGTTTGGTTCCTGGTCGCGTTGATATACTCTCTCAACATCTTTTCTGCCAGGTTCCCGGTTGATCCCTGCAACAGATAGTCACGACGTTGCTCGACAAAAGTCTTCAGGCACACGCTCGAACTTTGCCCCACATCAAGAATCACATCAGTAAAAAAGGACAGGGTTGAGTAGAGTTTTCTCTGATCGCTCTCGACATCCGCCGCAATCAACGACTGGCACTTTTCGGCCAGCGGGAAAATCCTGCTCCAATCAAGCCATTTCTCCGCAATTTCACGGACGTAACCCAGATAGCGGTCGCGTAGAGCAGGCACGGCCAGCAGTCTATAGAGCGGCATTTTATTATAATCACCCGTGGAGGGAAGCGGGTTGAGTTGGAGAATCTGACCATCGGAAACGGTGGCTAATCCTCTGCCAAAGCCGCCCTGGCCACCGGGAGAGCGCAATCCCTCGTTTGTATCGAATGGAAGTATATGGAAGCGGCGGTTTGCATCGAGGTAAATAACATAATCACTCGCACGCGACCAGTAACCGTCGCCGTTGACAAGCGCCCTGTCCAGAGCCAGAAACTTCAGTGTTTCGTCGATATCGAGTATCGGCCATACAGACGCTGATCCCTGTGTGCATAGTCTATCGAAAGATTCAGAGATCGTTTCCAACCGCGACCAACGCCGCTGTATGAAGAGTTCCCTCGGAAGCGCACGCCCACATCCTCTTATGTCTGACCGTCTACGGTCAGCTGGGCGGCTACATCGATGTCGGTGTTGTGAAAATCTTCAAGCTCCGCTTCCCAATCGCTATGCTCAAACTCCAGGAAGAGGGTCCGCAACGTTTGCAGATCGTAGAGAGGCTCGGTGGAATAAGACTTCGCGTCTGCTGGTGACAATCTGGGTCCGAGCGCCTCGTACCCTTGGCCACCAAATACGGTTTGTATATCCTTTTTCACAACCATTATGAATATGCGGACCCTAAGGTGGACGTTGATGCTGTATTAAAGTTCTCGCCTGTCAACATGCTCAATTTCGATATCGGACACTACTATGTTTCCACGGGTTTGAATCCGTGCGATTTTATGAATAAATATTGCGCGCGGATTTTCAGTATCCATATGAAAGACAAAACGGGTGCGAATAACAAATACTGGATCAACACTAATCAAGTGTGGGGTCAGGGCGAAACGCCAATTGTTGAGACGCTGCAGCTGATAAAAAAGAATAAATGGCCGATCCACTGCGACATTGAGCTGGAATACGATATTGCGGCCTGGTCAAATTCGGTGAAGGAAGTCGGAAAATGTGTCGCATACTGCCGGCAGGCGCTTGTCTGACGCAGCAAGCCGGATCATTAGCGCGGAAGGAATACTTCCCCCCGGCCAAGGGGGAAGTATTCAAGGATTATACTTCTCAAATTTGCAGCTTTCCAGCCACAGCTAAATTGCAGGGAGCAACCGTGCGGGCTAAGGCGGGCAGAGAATCACTAAAAACAATCGTTAGCTTAAACTGAACATTGCTTTCATAAATTCATCTGATTTTAAGCATCCCAGCGAACCGGCTTTTGCCGTGTCTTCATTATATTCGGAATAATTATCTGACTTTTCATGATTATAAATCATAAAGGGCACTGGTTCCCTTGTGTGAGCCCGCAATTTGATCGGCACAGGATGATCCGGCAGAATGCTTATTACCAGGTCGGACAGTGAATTGTGTGCTTCGGCATTTTTCAAAAAGGTTCCCAACAACCTCTCGTCAAAATATTCGATCGCTTTGATTTTATCGTTCAGATTTCCTAGATGAGAAGTCTCATCTACTGTTTCAAGATGGCAATAAACAAAATCATGGTCTTTCAGAGAATCAAAAGTATATAAACCCTTACCTTCAAAATTCGTATCCAGATAACCGGTGACACCGGGAACCTTAATAACATCCATGCCGGCCAAAAGCCCGATTCCCTTGATGACATCCACGGCGGAAATGACTGCCGCAGTTTTATGATATTTGTCCCAAAAGGATGTCAAATTGGGTTTTTTGCCTGGGGACCACGGCCAGACCATGCTTGCTTTGCTTCCTTTATCACGGAATTGCCCTAAAACATCCTTTGACTGATCCATAATTCGGGACAAAACCTGCACGGTGATATCGGCCTCCGGAGCCTCAGCTTTGGGATAAATCTCATTTATATTCATTCCGTGTGATGAGTCGGGTTTGAAATAGGCCACTTTTGAAGAAAATTCGTTGCCACGTAAAACCAGGATATTGCGGTAACTGACCCCTGGATAAAACAGGATGTTTTTGTTGCCCAAACGTTCATTGAGGGCGGCGATTATCATTTTACTCAGGTCGCTTGGGATCTGTCCCGCCGAGTAATCCGTCAAAATATCATTCTCAGCAGAGATCAGATTCAGCCGGAAGGCAATATCATCATCCTGCAGTGGGAACCCTGTGCTTATTGCCTCAATCGGCCCTCGGCCGCAATAGGAAGTGGCCAAATCATATCCCAAAACCGACAGGTTGGCTACGTCCGACGAGGTAGGAAATGATTCCGGCAAGGTCAGCAACGTGCCCTGAAGGGAATGCTTGGCCAGGCGGTCTATATTTGGAGTGTTGGCCGCCATTAAAGGTGTTTTGTAATTCAACTCAGGAACCGGCTCATCGGCCATGCCATCTACAAGGAAGCAAACATATTTCATAGCAACATCCTATTAGCGATTATGGGAAAAAGAGTATAGCAGAAGATTGGCAAAAAGATATTGTTCCGGATGATAGGAACTCAAGCAGCAATTATGACAGCGATGCAGCGCAGCTTCAGAGATTTTGAAAATCGCCTTCAGGGCTGATGCGGAAGAAGAGGATCTGGCAGAGATCGTGCAGGCCAAAACGGTCCAGAGGAATCGCGACCTGATAACCGTCCCGCATACCTGGAGGAAAGTTTACTTCAAGCGGAATATTTTGCAGGACCGCCCCGGATCCATTGCAATCCCAACACTCCCAGATGCCTGTGTTGCCGGAGCCTTCGCAAGTCGGGCACCAGGCTTCGAGCGGCAAAAGGATCTGGATGCTACCTCCTCGGTTTGCCTGATCTGGAGTCAAGACAACTTCCATTGTGAGAGTTTGGAACCTGTCGCCTTTTCGATGCGCCCCCCTGTAAAAAGCGTTCCTCAAATTGTCCAGGATCTCGTCGAAGGAGGGCTGAAAGGAACGAAAAGAATCTAATGGGTAAATGGATTCACGAATTATAGGTCCCCGGTTTCTCCGCAGAGGTTCGCCCCGGAGCTTCCTCGGCCGGATCATCTCGGGCTGAGGCCTGGATTTACGAATGTGGCTTATGGCAACCTTTCCACATTTTCGGTCATACGAGGCCCGGTCCGCGGGATCGCTCAAGACATCATAAGCCTCCTGGACATTGAGGAAGGGGGCGCTGTCCCGTCCAAAATGATCGGGATGATACTGTTTCACACGCCTGAGGTAGGCGGACCTAATGTCCTCGGGAGTTGCCGTCGGCAAAATCCCCAGAATCGCATAATAGTTTTTGGACATCGGTGCATCCCCAAGTCACTAGCGGCGCGTTTGGTCAAATCCAAAGCGCATGCCTTCCGGTGTCTGGCCTATCCTCAATATTTCAGAGGATAGGCCATTACTCTCGAATCCCTCTGCTGTGTTTTGTGCGTGACCCGGCACCCCGTGCAAAGGGGACGAATTTACCGGATACCAGGCAAAACCGCAGCATCAGCCGAGTGTCACTGGGATCTGCCTCGGCTTTGATTTCTCTGCTTTGCGCAGGTGGACGGTAAGCACTCCGTTTTTCAGTTCGGCCGATATCTTGCTCTGATCCACTTCGTCACTCAGCTGAAACTGGCGGAAATAACCTTGGAGATTAAACTCTTCAATCACGGCATTTGCCGGCGGATTATAGTCTGCTTTGCCCTTAATGGTGAGAAGACCATCCTCAACCCGGACATCGACCCCGTTCTTATCCACGCCCGGCAAATCCACAACTACTACAAGGGCCTCATCAGTCTCATAAATGTCAACAGGGGGTGCTATATAACGAGTTTCATCCCTTGTTGCTATTGCTTTTTCTTCCGGCGCCCGCAAGTTTGACTGTTTTTCGGGTGCAAGAACAGCAGTTTTTTGGTTCATTTTTATGCTCCTCCATTATCGATTTTGATGTCGGATTCATGCCACGGTTACCCGAACCTGCCTGGGTCTTGCCTCTGCAGATTTGGGCAGGACTATTTTGAGCACGCCGTCTTTGTAATTCGCCTGAACCTTATCGCGTTCCACTGCCGAGTTAAGGGACAAGATTCGAATGAACTGTCCCGCAGAGCGTTCGCTGCGATGAATGTCCTCGGGCTTGACATCCTCCGGCAGAGGTGTTTTCTGTCCAGAAACGGTCAGCTGATCTCCTGTAACCGATACACTGAGCGTATCAGGTGCAATGCCAGGCGCAAGTGCATCGATGTATATGTTTGCATTGTCCTCGCCGATGTTGATCAGCGGGTAGGACCGCAATCCCATGCTTGGAAGGAATGAAATCCTCGAGAAGGGAAAGTTCCACGCAGGCGGTCTTTCCTCGCCAAGAACTCGATCGAAAGCTGTTCTAAGCCGCTCCATCTCGTCTATCAAATTGAGTGACCAATAACTCATAGGCTTTGTCCTCCTAATTCTGTTTAACCGATTCTTTGCCTTTTCCCGCTGTATTTCTTAAGTTTCAATATCGAATTTGTCAAACTGGGAAACTCGGAGAAGCAAAAAATATTTACTGCATGATCGCGTTTTGGCCGGCAATCCGCAGGGGGTTCTTACTATGGGCGTTGTATCCGGATCAGAGGTGGTGGGAA
>Ga0208980_10000449_pt1 | contig 23023 bp, 18 predicted proteins | sample WetSurMetagenome_3_FD_187993 | JGI IMG/M metagenome (GOLD analysis project Ga0208980, IMG submission 187993) | Wetland microbial communities from Twitchell Island in the Sacramento Delta, sample from surface sediment Aug2011 Site A1 Bulk (version 2) | ecosystem: Environmental > Aquatic > Marine... | reverse complement strand
TCCGAAAAAATACCGGATTTCCTGCGATTTTTAATACCATGTCAGGAGATCTGAAGTTAGGGGGCAAAAGGCTGTGTGATTCCAATTCAATCCGATTCAGGAGAGATTGCGGACTGCTGCTGAACCGTTGCCGGTGAGACCTCATGGGTATGCTGGGCAACGATGGCTGATTCGCATGATAAAATCACCATATGCAATCCAATTCTGCACGATGGCTGTTGATAGCAATCGAACTCATTGTCGGTCTCGGCGCTGTCGCAGGGGGTGTTGGACTCATCGCTGGTGGGATCAAGATGCCGATCGAGTGGCTTGCCGGAACCCCGTTCCGCAGTTATCTTATGCCGGGCTTGCTTCTCTTTTTCGCGGTTGGGGGTGGCAACCTGGCGGCAGCCTATACCATTCTCGCCCATTGCCACTCCGCCAGGCGTGCAGCGCAGTTTGCGGGCGGGATCCTGACAATCTGGATGATCACGCAGATTGCAATGATCGGATATGTTAGTTGGATGCAGCCGCTCTTTATTATCTTCGGCCTTGCCACGCTTCTTCTTTCTTTTGCCGTTGAACGCAGATAGAGATCACTGAAAAGCAGCTTGGGGAAAGCTGAGGATCGTGTAGTTATCAAATGCAACCATCCAAGGGGGCGGACCGGAAAGCAGGGATTCAATTTCTGCAGATTCCATCGGTTTGGCAAAATAGTATCCCTGACCATACTCGCATTTGAGTGTCTGCAGCATCCGAAGCTGCATCATATTCTCAATACCCTCGGCAATCAGTTCCATATCGAGGTTCTTCCCCAAGTTCACGATGGCCTGCACGATCTTCCAGGTCTCATCGCTCAATCCCAATTTACCGACAAAAGATTGGTCCACCTTAAGACGGTCAATCGGATAATTGTTCAGGTAGCTGAGGGAGGAGTACCCCGTTCCAAAATCATCCATATGCAGCTGAATGTTCATTCCCTGAATCTTCGCCAGTGTTGCCGAGATACTCTCCGTGCTTTCCAGCAGAGCGTTTTCGGTTATTTCAAGATGAAGACATGCGGGTTCTAATCCTGATTTGGACAGAACTTCACTTAGTTCACTGATGAGTTCCGGACTTGCATAATGTTTCGCGCAAAGGTTTACATTCACGGGCAACAGTCTACCCTTGCGCCCGTTCCATCTGGCTACTTGAAGACAGGATTCCAGCAGAACCCAGTTTTCCAACTGCAGGAGCAAATCGGTCGATTCCGCGATTGACAGAAAATCCTTCGGGTACAGCAATGCATTTTGCCGTTGCCAGCGAACCAGTGCTTCCAAGCCGGCCAGGTTACCTGTTTTCAAGTCCACTATCGGCTGGTAATGAATCCGGAATTCCTCCCGCTCGAGGGCTCTGCGGAAATCCGTTTCCAGCTGCAGGCGCGCGACTGCGGAAAAACGCATCCTTCTGTCAAAGATTTCAAACCGGCCCTTTCCATCGTCCTTGGCGCGATGCACGGCAGTATAGGCATCACGGATCAATTCGTCGTGCGAGGTGTAATCGGTGGTACGCAGGGTGATCCCGATATGCGCCGTGACATAAACGGTCTGACCATCGATCTGAAACGGCTGTCCCAGTGCGCGTTGCAGTCGAGCCACCGCAAGCGCCGCCTCTTTGGCGTCGTGTACATCTTCCAACAAAAGCACAAAATCATCGTTCCCGAAGTGGGCGACCGTGTCATTTGCTGAGAGACATCCTTGAATTGCACGGGCTATTTGGCAAAGCAAACGGTCTGCGACGACATAGCCAAGGCTGGAAGCAATTTTCCTCACACCCCCGACGTCGATAACGGCAACTCCAAAGATGGAAATCTTAGGTTTTGTGCGCTTCAATTCGCGCTCCAGCCGGTCCATCAATAGCACCCGGTTCGGAAGACCAGTGAGCGGATTGTAGAGTTTGCGATCTGTGATGTCGGTCTGGGATCCGGCGATGCGGTATGCTTTCCCTTTCTCATCGCGTCTGGCGAGACCGCGGCACAGCATCCAGCGATACATTCCATCCGCATCCAGAATCCGGTATTCACATTCAAAATGGCTGCTCGACCCGGTGAGGTGCTCCGTAATTTTCTGTTCCACCTGCTTTTTGTCGACCGGATGAATCCTGTTGAACCAGTCCATGGGAGAGCTGCCGATCTGGACTTCGTTGTATCCCAACATCGATTTCCAGCGGGGTGAGAAATAGATTTCCTTGGCCTGAACATCCCAGTCCCAAAGACCATCGTTGGCGCCCTGGGTTGCAAGGAAATAGCGCTCCTCGCTCTCGCGTAACCGCCGTTCCATCCGGTGCCGATAGAGAGCAATCTCGATGTGGCTGTGCAGCTCACGATCCTCGAAAGGCTTGATCATGTATCCGAACGGTTCCGTGACCTTCGCACGCTGCAGAGTCGTTTCATCTGCGCAGGCTGTGAGAAAAACCACCGGGATATTGAGCTGCGAGTGAATCTCCTCTGCCGTCTGAACGCCATCCATGTCTCCTCTCAGGATGATGTCCATGAGCACTAAATCCGGCCGTGTGCTGACCGCTTTTGAAATGGCCGCTTCTCCCGAGGAGGCGATTCCAACTACCTCATACCCGAGCATTTGCAGACTCTTTTGCAGATCGAGTGCAACAATCGTCTCATCCTCGACAATAAGGATCCTCACCTGCGATTCCTTACGAGATTCGGATATTGCGCAAAACCCATTTAGGGCCACGTCTCCTGCAGCCATTTTTCTATTTCATCCCCTCTCAGGTTTTTGCCTGCGGTATGCTGATTTCACAAAGGAAGCCATTCTGATTCCGGTATTGCACCCGGCCGCCAAGTTGCTCGGTCAGCGTGCGCACCAGCTTGAGCCCGAGAGAGTCGCTCTCCTCCGGATTCCAGTTCTCGGGAAATCCGATCCCGTTATCTCTGACGACAAGCTTAAGCGCCCGGTCTTCGCCTTCGGAAAAACGTATTTTGATTTCACTCTCACCCGGTTGTGGGAATGCATACTTCAATGCATTTGAAACAAGTTCATTGATTATGAGCCCGCACGGAATCCCGACATCCAGATTCATGGGCACGGAATCGATTTCAAGACTCAGGCGAATCGCATTGGCGTTTACTTTATATGAGCGCAACAGGTGCCCGGTAAGGCTGCGGACATATCCGGAAAAATCGATCTTGGCAAGATCGCTGGATTGATACAATCTCTCATGAATCAGAGCCATCGCTTTGACGCGGTCCTGGCTGTCTCTGAATTTTTGGCTCGCTTTTGGATCTTCAATTTCCGCACTTTGCAGGTTCAACAAGCTGGAAATGATCTGGAGGTTGTTTTTGACACGATGGTGTATTTCTTTCAGCAGGACCTCTTTTTCTTTCAATGAAGACTTTATCTGTGCATCCGCTTTCTGGCTGTCTGTAACATCCTGGTATTGCCACAAGTGATAATGGCTGTCCTCGTTTATTGAAAGCGGAATATAATTCCGCAGGAATATTTTGCCCTTCCACTCGATTTCCTCGCCCAAAACGGGGACACCTGCCTCAATCACATGCTCAATACGCTCGGCAAAACTGGCAGTCTGGATAAACAACAGCCTGGAGTCGATGCCAAAAAGAGATTGCGGCGGAATGGGGACATTGAAAGTCTTGTTGAAAGCCTCATTCACATGCGTGATCCGCCGCGCCTCATCTTCGACCATGATTCCGGAGTGCAGGTGATTGATCAAGCTTGAAAGCATGACCGTGGCAGCACGCAACTGTTCTTCCGTCTGCTTTTCTTTTGTTATATCCGCCGCAATTCCGACAATGCGGGTAACCTTTCCCGATTGATCCCGGACCGGAAATGCCCGGTCATGCACCCAGCGAATTGACCCATCCGGGCGCTCCACACGGAATTCCTCGTCGTACTCGCCCCAGACCTGTTTAACCAGCGCCTCGGCAACACGGGATTGGTCTTCGGGGTGGATGGACTGGAGCCAGGACCGGGGATCGTGTTGAAGACTGGCACAGGTCTGCCCCCAGATCTCTTCATATCCCGGGCTCACATACTGTTTCACGCGGCCATCGGGATCAGAGATCCAGAAGACAGCCTGAATATTTCCTGACAGCTGCCGGAATTGCTGCTCAACCCTGACGCTCGCAAATATCGTCCCCAAAATCTGTCCTGCCCTGTTCAGCCCGTCTATCTCGGACTGCGGCCAATCGCGGTCAACAAAGCACTGTTCGAGACCGAGACATCCCCACCATTGACGCTCCACAAACATCGGGATGATCACACCGGAGCGAATGCCGAACGTTTCAAGCATCTCCTGTCTCTTGCGGCCTATGTCCTTCGTCCGGAATACACATGGTTGACCCGCGGACAACTTAACGGACAGTTCTTCAATCATCTGGCTTCGAAGCAGATTCAAAACACGCTTGTCCGACTCTTCCGCCGACACAGACGGGGTCGTCCACTCATACAGGCTCATGTCTCCAACCTGTCCGCCGAGGTCTGGGGTTCTGTTGTCTATGAGAAAAACTCGAGTGACCGAGGTCGCTTCGCCCACACGCCTGACAACTTCCTGAATTCCTGTCTCCCAGCCGGCATTCCCGAGGAATTGCTGCGCCGCATAGCTTACCGCGTCAAGGATGGCATCCCTGCGTTCCATCTGCCAATTCGTCACACGGTTTTGGGTTACCCCAACCGCGATCATCGAGGCATACAGAAAACCAGAAACCAGGAGCGCCAGAAAAGATTCCATCAGAGCAGCTGCTAGCCCCAGATACTGGATAGCAGCGATGGAAACTGCCATGAACAAAGGCACCGCAACAGATAGTCCTTCGAGTCCACGTCGCACTGCGACCCAGATTAGCGGCAGGGACAGCAGCAAGAAAATGTACAGCTTTTCGGTTATTCCGTTTCCCAATATCAGATAGATAGCAAGAGCCACAAGACACACGAACGATGCAGCAAAGGCTGGCCCATAACGGATAATGCCGAGCGGTTGCACACGCCTCATCTGAGACTGCTTCTCCGTCTTTATCCCTAACAGAACCGTTTCCAGCCATGGGCCGATATGAATCACCAGCACAGGGGTGATGCAGAAAACGCCCACCGCAAAGCAGATCAAGTGCATTCTCAATTCGAGAAGCAAGAGGTGCCATTGGATTGTATTGGCAAGTACGTGGTGCATTGAGGCGGTGATCGCAAGGGCCACAGAAGCAACCGCGCCTATCACTGCAAACCGTGCAAAGTCCCATCCTTTTTTCAATGTCACGCAGTGCCCCGGAATCAGTTGCCTCAACATTATTGCGGCGGCAATTTGAATCAGGGATATGGTCAGGCAATATACAATTGCCAAGGGAATGGGATAGGGGAGCGTATGAAACCACAAACCGTCTGCAACTGTAGCAAGAAATACGACCGGTGCGTACCAGATGCCATACAAGAGCAGCACGCCAAAATTCAACCCTGCAGTCATGCTGTAATCACCAAGAATGGGCAGCAAACCTGACATGTCAATGGCCAGGTCGATGGCTGCGTAGGCGATCACATAGAGCACTACGGGAACGACGGGGCGCAAGTTATAACGGATTCGAGGCAGACTAAAAGAGCTGTTCAAGCTTTCGGATTCAATTCGCGTGGCTTCTTGCATATAAGGTTTTAGGACAAGAGGGTCCCAAAACCTTATCGGCTATTAATCTGAGATCTATAGATTGTTTGCGGACTGGGGTCGGACTATCTATAGTATCTGAGTAACAGTAGATGGTCTTACCCTAACCCCTAATTTAGGTACTGGCTGATGTTCTCTCTGGTTACGAGTTGAAAGGGGAGAAAGGTTTGTTTTTGACTTTATATGTAACCGGGAAGATACCGGCATAATAGATCTCTACTGCAGGTGGCACGAGAGGGAAGCGATTTCAGATTGGGGGGCAACCGTTCCTCAATCATCTGAGAGCACATGATGATGGGCTAACTCTTTGAGAAGAAGCATTGGCTATCGCCGGAAAGCAAGACCCAGAAACCATAAATCCCAAGCGCCGTACCGAATGGGATGTTCACGAGATGAAGGGCGGAGACGATAATGGCCAGAAGTCGCGACCAGGGTTTGAGGCAATAGAGTCCGATCCCCGCAATCACGGATGGGATCGAGACGATCAGCAGAAACAGTGCAATAGCTCCACCGACCATGGCAATAATAGGAAGTGCAATGGCAGCATTTGGTTGCCGGGGAATGACCATACCTACGATTCCGTATGCGGTTCCGAAAACTAATAGGACTATTAATCCGGCGATTGCTCCCATGGCCCCCCACACAACATTCAGCACACCAAGAACCCTTATGTGTTTTTCCATGCCTCCTCCTTGCTGGTTTCAAATATTGAATACGTGCGTCGGTTCTGTTTTGTTCAGTATATTTTGCCCATGATTTGTGATCAGAATTGCTTCGCCCCGATCCATGGCCCAACTATGATTACGGCAGCGAACATCATTGGCAGCTCCGCGGTAATTGTAGCAGCCAAGCCAATGCTGGTGGATTCCATCACCGGTGAAATTCCAAAAGTGGAAAAAAACAAAATGGACAAGAGGGGGATGTTCTGGAGGCTTGCTATTGCTTAAGCTTCTCGAGGTCGGAAATCAGAGATGCCAGTGCCTTGCGGAACAAAAGCGGATCACGGGAAAAGAGCGGATCATCAAAGAGAAACCTTCGCGGTTTTGTGCGCTTCAGCATCTTGTACAGCTGATCACCAACGCTCTCCCCATATGTATATGTGTTGAAGTAGAAGAATCTAACAGCATCAGGGTCCTGCGGCTCAATCTGGTGGATGCGTGTATCCTTGGCAAATTTCAGCCAGCCTCCGCTGACGACAATGACTATTTTGAGTGGGGACTCCGCTCCGGGCCCGCAGGCGCTATCTTCCAGAATTTTCTGAAATTCATCAAGCAGATAAGCGGAGGCTTGAGTCTGCAACCCAAGTGTACCGATGTCTATTACGGCTCGTTCCTGATCCTTAAAAACCTCGATCGCTTGCTGCCAGTCGAAATCCACGGCATCCACACGATTAAAAATTGTCTTCATCCGCAATGCATCCAGCAAAGTCACGCGGACGCTCCCTTTGCTCAACTCGAGATGCGAAAGCACACTGGACGCTTGCAGTACCGACGAGGAATATTGGCTGTAGGGTTTGTCAACTGAAGTGTTGACGACAATATCGATGCAAAGATAACGGTTGTTCTTCACCGGAAGCCATTCCTTGCCCTGGCCCAACATCTGATCCGTACCGATGAATTCGACGTCCGGCATGTTGCGGTCGAGTTCCGGCAGTGGATCATTCTTCAGTCGAGACACCTCCACGTTCTTCCGGTAGATATTTCCCTGCTTGAAGGCAGGATCGTAAACAATGAGTGCGACGGTGTAGTGACCAGGGCGCAAGTAGAGGCGATTTATATACTGTATTTCATGGAAACGATCCACTCCCGACGGAATGGAAGCGCGAGTGTAGGAGTAACCGGGAAGCCAGCGGTTGTCTGAAGTGGCAACTTTCAGAACAAAGTGCAGGACACGTTTGTTCGTAGTGTCCTCTAAGTCACCACCGTCGATGGTAGCGGATACTCCAGTCACATAACGCTGCTGCAGGTTCACCCAGGAAGACTTGGCGGGGATCCGAACCTTCCAGGGAAAGTCCATATGGTCGGGCATGCTCAACCACTCGGCGACATCAAATGGCGGTATATCCTCGTCTGCGCCGAGTGCAACAACGACGCCGCAGATGGCGGTTAAAACCGCGATTCCGATGTATCGAGCAAATGGCGATCTCATCGTGTGCGTAAACCTACCAATCTATACCTTAAAATAGGGAAACAGGCTATGTGATTCCAAATTCAATCCGATCCGGGCGGGCTGCATCATGGCTTCCGTCCGAGTTTTGTGGAATCACGTAACCTGTACCCCTAATTTTAGCCGTAGTATCGCTTCAGTACCCTTATAGCATGTGCTCGACACCCTCTTCGATTTTGCGTTGAACGCTCTTGGATCGCGCGCGCGACGGAATTTCCGCCAAAGCTTTCAAGGCTTTGACCGCACCCATGTGGCAGGTGTGTTTTCCCCAGCAGATCTCAAACTTATCATACGGCCAACCCTGTGGAGGATTTTTTATGGCATCATCAAACCGCTGGTATTCTGCAATCCAGTTGATGCCGCGCTGCACCCTCGGATCGCTCAAACATCCCAGTCGAATCAAGCTCCATACCATGTTTCCAGTGAGGCACGGTATTACTTCGCTGTGCCTGCCCCCACCGGTTTTCATGGCGTGATGCATCGAGAATCCACCGCTCTCAATATCCTGGGAGTTCTCCAACACAAACTCACAAGCATCCATTGATGCTTTGAGGGACAGTATAACCAGGTACGCCTTGTTTAGCCAAGCGGATGGTCGCCTTTCTCTATGACAAAGCTGTGGCGAAATTCCCGTGCAAAAGCAGGATCGTATTTCCAGTTTACTACTGCGATGGCCAGGATCGCAATGAGAGCTCCGGTGCCTGCCGCCAACATATCCTTCTGCGCGTCCCAGACATCCCCTTGGGTTCCCAGGAATGCGAGTCCCGCCCCCGGGCTGACCGCTTCGGCGGTCCACCATTCGATCAGCTCATAAACAGCCGAGAGCGAGAGTGACACATCGAGCGGCAGGTAATAGCCCCAGAAACCTTTGACCCGAGCCAGCCTTAAAAAAACCTCACGGACTGGGTAGGCAAGCAGGAATCCGAATGAAAAGTGAACCATCCGGTCGTACATGTTGCGGTTCGCACCCAGCCAGTTTTGCAGCGTATAGCCGAATGGGACCTCCGCATAGGTATAGTGCGAGCCGATCAGGTGCAGAATCATGAAGATCGTTATCAACGTATATGAAAAATTGGACAGCCTGAAATAATATCCCGTCAGTATGACGGTCGGCACAGACAGAAACACCAGGATGTTTTCCAGCAGCCAGTCATCCGGATACCTGGGCTGGATGGCAGCCCATATCCAGACAATCGCAAAAACTGCAATCAGCGCCTTATGGTATCGGCTCATGGACAACCTCCTGATCCTTTTGTAGACCAAGAGAGCCAAAAATTCCAAGCATTTTGCTGGCTCGCCCGACCAAAATTTGTCGATTGAGGGAACATTGTGCCCAAGCCCAGATTACTTCATGTAAATATGCTTATTGCCATTAATCGCAGCATCCGTTGCAGCATAGCGGATTTCGGTGATGCCAATGCCAGCCTTTAGAAACAGCAGAGCCGGCTCAAGTGAAAGAATTCAGCTTTTGGCCAGCGATGCTATCTCTGTTTGAACCTTTTTTCACTCAGGATTCCAATGTTATCTGATGAGGAATGGTATAACCAGATACCGTGTTTCATTCTGTTTTGCGGGGAGAATCTATTCTGGAGCGTAATTCCGCGAGTTGTACCCCGATTGCATCCAATCGTTTGATCAACTCGGACTGCTGCGTTTCGTCGATGGTTGCTTTTTTGCCGGTGAAATAAATCCCGCCGCCGGGTTCGATAGCAGCGCGATCGATCTCCTGCAAATCGCCGAAACCTTGCCGGTGTGCGGCTATTTCCAGTTCGTGTTTAGTCAATAGCTCTTTCTTCAAATGATCTTCTTTAATCCTGCCGTGCTCGATCAATACATCCGGTTCTCCTTCCACCAGGTGGTCGACGCGCTCATGCGCAAAAAGAAATCGAATCACCAGATAATTGATGAGCAAAAGAGTTGCGCATCCGATCAATCCTCCGGTAACGGAATTGTCTTCACCGATGATGGCGTTTTGGACTGTATTTGATAAGGTCAGCAAAACAACCAGATCGAAAGGGTTCAGCTGTGCCAATTCGCGTTTTCCGGCTAATCGTAATCCGATAATAAGGAACGCATAGACAATAGCCGCTCTCAGTATCTTTTCGATAACGGGAATACCAAGCACGAACATATCGTTCCACATAGGTCGGACCTCCATTAAAGATTTTTAAGAGAAACGACTGTTTGTCTGCGCTGCTGCCGACGAATCCTCTACATTCAGATTGGATCAATCCTGTTGAAGGGACAGCATAACCAGGTACGGCGTCACTATTTAATGTAAGTGATTACTTCCTTATTGCGGGGCTTGGCATCCGGCTTTGGACCGTCCGGATAGCCCATAGTGATGTTACACACATAGGTGTATCCATCCGGAATTCCCATTTCCTTCTTTAACGCTTGACCTGCGGGGGAAGAGAAAAGAAAACCGGGAGATGCCTGAACATTCGTCCCGATGTTTAGAGCGGCCGCCGCCAGGACGATGTTCTCCGCTGCCAGCGCACCATCAACAGCCGCAAATTTTGCCTTTTCTGCGGCAGTAATATATATAACCGTCGGCGCTCCGAAAAATGGCGTAAACTCCGCTGTTTTGGCTCTTTCCGCCAGGAACTCCAAGCCGGAATTACACATGTTTTCTTTGATCACGTTTATCATTCTATCCAGCATTTCTTTATTCTGTATAACCGCGAAATGCCATTTTTGTTGGTTCATGGCATTGGGCGCATATATTGCCGCCTCCATTATCGTCTGAATTTCCGCATCTTTTATCTGCTCTTTTTTAAATTGGCGAATACTGCGACGGTCTTTAATAAGCTGTAAGAATTCGTGCATTTTGGCTCCTTCTCATCCTGATCAGTCTGATTTTAGTGCCGCCCGCCAGCTAGTGCAAGGAGGACCGGATATGGGGAGTGAAATATAACAGGTATAGTGCTATATGCTGAACGATTGTGGGCAACTTACCAATATATGAACTCCCTTAAGATCAGAGAGGCGTGGCTATGTCCGGCATATTGCTGACATCCGCCTTTCAAATCACCACGCCGCGCCTGCTCTCAAGATTCAGCGCAAGTGCCTCTTTAAAAATTGCGTCAAACCTGAGACGCCATAAAGAATGCGCTGCGTATCGCCAGCTGTATCGAACCGTTCTTACCGGTGCAGTCACCGAGGAAAAGGACCTCGTCTGCCGAGCCTATGAATTTCTCGGCCTCATCCATCCTGGGCTTAAGGCCGGACCAGATCACAATGCTGTCGGCCTGGACGGACTTCTCAGCGCCTTTTGAGTCGGTGTAGGTTACCTTCCCTCCGGTAATGCTCTTAACCGTAACTCCCAGTTCATAACTGAAATCTGGGTGGTTATTATAGATACCCTGCTGATTCTGCATATTGTGGGGGCCTATATTTTCCGGTTCCACCAGTACTTTGGAGCTGGTAAGCACTGTGACCTTATGCCCATCCTTGGCCATTCCTATTCCGGCCTCCGTACCGAATTTTCCTGCGCCGATGACCACAACATTTTTCCCAAGGGCCTTCTTGTTGCTGTAAGAGGATACGATATCAAATACATTGCTGGCGTCAGCGCCCGGCATCTTGGAGATAACGGGCTCCGCGCCGGTTGCAACCAGGACCGCGTCAAATTTTCCTGCCTTGATCATTGCAGGAGTAGCCGTCGTATTCAACTTCACCTCGACCCCCGCCTTATTCAGCTGGTAGATGAAGTAATCCTTCAAGTCTTTGAAATTCCATCTCCATTGGCTATTGTCCGAGATCTTGAGCAGCCCGCCCAGGGATGCATCTTTCTCATACAAGGTTACCTTATGCCCTCTTTCAGCAGCTACAAGAGCCGCTTTCATGCCGCCCGGGCCGCCGCCTATTACTGCAACCTTCTTTATTTGTTTGGGTGCGGTGATGCCCTGAAGTTTATACGGAGGCACCCCCCATGTCGGGTTTACGGTACAAGTGCTGTACCAGGGCCCCGCTGACATGCTTATTCCATGACAGTTGTGACACGCTATGCAGGGAGTTACGTCATCCGTCCTGCCTGCCCTCACCTTTCTGACCAATTCGGGATCGGCGAAAAAGGGCATCGTCATTCCGATCATATCTGTCTGGCCGTTCGCGATAAATCCATCATTCTGTATAGGATCGTGGAATCCGGCGCTGGGGCATGTGAGGATTTTAATGCCTGCCTTTTTAATAGCCTCGGCATAGGCGAGGCTTTTTGGTTTTTCTTTGTCCTGGATCCAGGCGTTAGGATGCTCGTCAATCCTGATCCACACAAAGTCAGCTATGCCCTCGAGCTTTCTCGCCTGTTCAACAAACTGCTCCAACTCAGCGGCAGTCGGCTGATTATTATTGGGTACTCCGGCGGTAGACCTTCCCGCTCCCATGCCCATCGGCCCCCCCGCGCCGCCTCTAACCGACGCCATTAATATAAGATTTGTAGCATTCCGGACTGCCTGTGCAGTCTCAACGCTGTCTGTGTTTATCTGAAATACGTCATAACCCTTGTCCTCAGCTTCCTTCGCCTGCGCCACTATTTCTTTAGTGCTGAGTTGAGCTTGGCCGGGTCCGCCTCGTCCGCCCGGCATCATTCCCCTGCCCTCAGCTCCTCCGGGCGCCGCGCCTCTATCTCCTCCTCCAGCCATTCCGCCAGGCGCCGCGCCTCTGTCTCCTCCTTCGCCTGGAACAATTCCACCACCTGGCATGCCGAGCATGCCCTGCCCCCCGGTTGCACCGCCGAGTAGAATCAGGGCGCCTTCGCAATGGATGTCTTCCATCAGACGTTCGACATAGTTCTCGACTGGAGGGATATCCTCCCATTTATCATCGCAAAAGTTTGCGCTCGGGCCATGTTGGCCTTTGACGTACGTTTTTGGATATGTCCCGAAATGGGTGCTCATCGAGACGATAGCAGCATTTTTGGCCACATTTGAATAATGATTTCTATACATTTCGGCAGGGAAATTTTCCGGCCCCTGCATGAAGTAAGTGGGAGATACGGTGTGCATTATTCTGTTCTTCAGCACCACGTTTCGGATCCTGAGAGGAGCTAAAAGATGAGGGCATTTGCTGGTTGCTGCTTTTACCGATGCAGTTGCAGCCTTCTCGGCTGCCATTGCAGCCACCGCGATGCTTGCAGGCACAGCTGCTCCATATGCCTGAAAACCGGCTAGTTTTTTGCATGTCAGTGCACCCGTGGAAGTCACGGCGGCGGCGGTTATAAACTGCCGTCTTCTCAAAAGCAATCGAATTGGATTCATCACATCCTCCTTTTTCATTTTATGTTGATAAAAGCTTATACAGGTGTGAGGATCTTACTACGAAACAAAATCTGCGGCACAGAAATCTGTATGCATCCTCCTCCCGTCCGCATCCGTGTCAAGCTTTGCGATTCTTCCCAGGGGCTATTTTCCCTGAATGTTTTGTTTGACGGTCTTCGCGGGCACACCGATGACCAGAACATGATCCGGCACATCCTCTATAACCACAGCGCCCGCGCCAATCACCGAATGACAGCCCACTTTCATGTGATCGATGATGACCGCGCCCATGCCTACATAAACTGCCGCACCAATTTCGCACGCACCGGCGATGTTCGCACCCGGCTGAATGCTTACGAAATCGCCAATGTGCGTGTGGTGGCCGACCAGCGCTCCGCGATTCACGAAGACATGCCGTCCCAGACGGGTGTGTGAGGCAATTATGGCGCCGGCACCTACCAGAGTGCCGGGACCGACCTCAGTTGTGCGTGAGATGTGCGCGGTCGGATGGACCAGCGTGGCAAAGGGCATGCCCAGAGCATCGATTTGATCCGTAAAGCGACTGCGCTGGGTTGTCACGATCCCACACGTAGCGGCATGAGTGCCGGCCAACGTCTCCACCTCATTGATCCAGTAAACCGGCAATCCATTGATGGTATTGGCACAGCGGGCGCGGTCCATGTTTTCCACAAACCCTGCCACACATACACCGGGAATGTCGGAAACCACATCCGCCACTTCCGGTGCCAGCACGTGCGTGCCGAGAATGAGCAGCGGACGACGATTGATTTCCTCCTGGGTTGGCATTACCAACCTCCTCGAATTTGCGCAATTACGAAATCAACCTGTTCATCGGTCAGCAGCAGATGCAAGGGCAGCGACAAGGATGAACGCCAGAACGCCTCGACATTCACCAGGCTGTCATCGTGCTGATACATCGGGTACAGATCGTTGCGCCGGAAATGTACGCCTGTCTCAATACCGGCCGCCTTCAGCTTCAGGGCCAGCTCATCGCGGTTCTCAACCAGAATGCAGCACAGGTGGTTGCTGCTTGTGCGGTCGTCGCTCTGCTTCAACAGACGCACGCCGGGCATGTCAGCCAGGCCTCTGCGATAGCGGGCGACAAGCGCCGCCCTGCGGGCATTGTCCTCATCCAGCCGGTGCAGCTGCGCCAGCCCGATCGCTGCCTGGATGTCGTTCATGTGGTACTTGAAACCCACTTCTGTCACATCATAGTTCCAGTTGTATTCTGTTCCCCGGACGCGCCCGAATGTGTCTTTGTCGATCCCCAACCAGCGCAGCCGTCGCAGCCGTGCAGCCAAATCATCATCCCGCACAACCAGTCCTCCGCCATCGCCCATGGGCAGATTTTTCACAGCATGGAATGAAAAAGCGTGCAGGTCGCCGTAGCTTCCGATGCGTTTCCCCCTGTACGCCGCTCCGCATGCATGGGCGCAGTCCTCGATGACAGGCAATCCGTGCGAACGTGCCAGCGCATACAATTCGTCGAGGTCGCATGGGTAGCCGGCGAGATGGACGGCCATGATCGCCCTCGTGCGCTCGGTTATTTTCGAGGCCACCGAAGCCACATCAATGTTCCCCGTGTCCGCCTGCACATCTGCAAAAACCGGCACACAATTCTCATAAAGAATCGCATGATTGGTCGAGACGAAAGTGATCGGCGTGGTGATTACTTCCGAGCCTTGAGGCAGGTTGAGCACGCGCAGCGCAAGGTGAAGCGCCGCCGAACAGGAATTTAAGCCGATGCAGTACCGATTGCCCACATAGGCAGCAAAAGCGCTTTCGAACTCCGCCGTCTTCGGCCCCAGCCCCAGCCACCCGCTGCGCAGAACTTCTCCAACAGACTGGATCGCCTCATCACATATGACAGGCCTCATGAGCGGAACGTGCATTATAAACTCGTCTCCATTGGTAAAGCTGCTCCATCGCCCGTCAGCTTTAAAAGCTTCATATTGGCTAACTCGAGAATTCGGTTTACCGAAGCCTGCATTGTCAGTTCCTCAGACACGAACCGGTAAGCTTCACTGACGATTAGCTCCCGCTCATCGGGGTGTTCCAGGTAGAAACGGATCACTGCCGGCATTTGCTCGACGGTAGCTTCGATGTAATGTCTGCCGGGAACATAGGGCTCGGGTAGATCAACAGGCTCCGAGATTACCAGTGCTCTGTTGGTCATTCCCAGGAGCATCCGCATACCGGAAAACTCCCCCGGGTGTCGCTGGAGATTCAGCAGTACCTTCGTCCGGTTGAGCAGCTGCCTTTGATTTTCGCCCCAGGCGCTGCGATTGTTCCAGCTTCCCTCAGTCCGCACCTCCACCCCTGCCTGACGAAGCTGCGCGACCAGCCGGCGGCGCCGAGGGACTTGCATCGTACCCAGAAATAGAACTTCCACGTCACGTTTCAATTCCAGCGGCCGATCTAGCCATTCGGCATCATAGCCGAGCGGAATGAAATGGCTCTCGATCCCATGCGAAGCAAGATACTCCTGGCGGCTGCGGGCCGACACAGCCAGCACATCCGGCAATCCAAAGCGCCTCAACCGCTGAATCCGTTTCGCATTGGTGTAAGGATCCGTTGCCCGACTATCCCGCAGCACGATCTTTGCGATTTCGCGAAAACTCAGAGGACTGCTTCGAAATCCCGATCCGGGTCGCGGCGGAAGCGGTTCTGAATGCCACACAACAACCCCCGGCCTTCTTGCCCCTATCCGTTCAAGCCGCCCGCATACGTCCGGAAACCAGTTAGCGTTTCCATTCAGCCACAGCAGGTCGACATCCCGCCAATCATCGGGAGCCCCATAACGCGCTGCGTGCACATGATGCCCGGCGGCGCGCAAGCTCGCCAGCACCGCCGTTCGAGTTTGTTTGCCATTGGCCAGAGGTCTATGATATAGGATTATGCGCAAACTGCCCATCGCCCTTCTCCCGAACATTCCTCAACGCCCGGAACCAAAATTGCCACGCCGCAAACCGTACTACGGCAACTCTCAGACATAGCATTCAACCGTTCTAAGCCAGTTGGTGGCCAAAATCCCGTGAACACAGTGTAGCCTATAACAGCCTAAATATCATTTGCTAAGCATAGGAGGTGTGGCGGGAAAAAACAGGAAACAGCCGTAAATACAGATGCTGCATTTCATCTGAGATGCTGATGCACGTTATCCCGGCTCACCAGTCTGAATGGGATGAAGACCTCCCGCTTAAACAAAAGCATGGACGATCCGGAAACTATTTGTGCAGGCTGGTTCAACCATTTATAATCGGCCCGCCAAAAGAGCTCAGCCATGAGAGTATGTTGTACCAATCTGTGTGTAACCTTCCGGGATGGGGCGCAGCGAATTAGTGCGCTTAAAGACCTGACGTTTGAATGCGCCAACGGCGAGTTTCTTTCCATTCTGGGACCGAGCGGTTGTGGCAAAACCACTCTTCTCCGTGTCCTGGCGGGACTCGTTTCTCCGGACAGCGGCCGCGTCGAACGGATTCCGGCATCGGCTAACGGCGACAGCAGGAGCCTTCTTGTCTTCCAGGAAGAAAGCCTGTTTCCCTGGATGACGGTTCTGCAAAACGCCGCATTCGGACTTGAAATGCAGGGCGTGCCGAAACAGATCCGGGAGGATCAAGCTCGCGGGCTGCTCGGACGCATGGGTGTTTCGGGACGCGAGCGTTCTTATCAGCACCAATTGTCGCTGGGAATGAAGCAGCGAGTGGCCGTCATTCGCTGTTTCCTCAGCAAGCCCGGCTTGATGCTGATGGACGAGCCCTTCGGAGCTCTGGACGCACAGATGCGGTCCACTCTGCAACAGGAACTGCTGGCGTTATGGGATCAGAATCGTAACAGCGTGATATTTGTGACCCACGATGTGGAAGAAGCGCTGCTGTTAAGCGACCGCATCCTGGTGTTGAGCGCGCAGCCCGGGACTGTGGTAGGGGAGTTCTGCGTCCGGCTGCCGCGGCCACGATCGGCCGAAACAACCTTGACCGAGGAATTCCTGTCGCTGAAACGGGAGATAGTCCACCTAATGAGAACGCAGATACCGAGGCCGATGCATGTTGCCTGAAGCCGCCTATTATGCCCGGATGAGTTTAGGTGTAATCCAACTACTTCGAGCTCCCCGTATCTCTGATCCTGAAGGCACTGTGCTCGCCCAAATGGCCAACCGGGAACGCAATTTCCTCAAAACCATTCAAAGCGCGGTTTTCGCAAATTCCAGGAACCCATATTGTCGCATGTTCCAGATTGCCGGTTGCAGTTATGAAGACCTGGAACAAGGCGTGACGCGCGACGGCCTTGAACCAACTCTGGCCGCTCTTCACGGCGCAGGGGTCTATCTGTCGCACGACGAATTCAAGTGCAAGAAACCAATTACGCGTTCGGGACAGACGATCCCTGCCACGCACGCGAGCTTCCTCAATCCACTTGTGTCGGGCTACTACGAATCGCGTAGCGGCGGCAGCCGTAGCGTGGGGACGATAACGCGGCAGAACCTGGAGAATCAACTCTACCGCGAGTGCTACTACAGCTTCATGAGCCGTGAGTTTGATTTGGCTAATCGCGCGTTCTTCGGCATGATGCCGATTCTGCCGACAGCGTGGGGACTGGGCCACTGCCTGCAGGCTGTCCGACGCGGCAGCCGCTGTGAAAGGTGGTTCACCATCGGTGGTACGATGCGGAACTCCGGACACTACCGCGCGGTCACCAAAGCCATGGTGATCCTTGCAAAAGTGATGGGCGCGGACGTCCCATTCCCCTCCTACCTGAAGACGGATGATTTTTCGCAGGCGGCAGAATGGCTCGCCAGGAAAAGGCAGGAGGGTATTTCCTGCTGGACTAATGGACTCGTAAGTCCCTGCGTGCGGGTAGCCGCGGCTGCTCTGGAAAAGGGGTTCGATATCCGCGGCACGATTTTCCGGGCGGGCGGAGAAGCACTGACGGACGCCAAGCGCCATGTAATTGAGTCTGCGGGAGCAGAGGTCTTCCCGAATTATCATATCCACGAGCTCGGCCTTATCGGTCAAGCCTGCCGCCAGATGAACAAAGGGAACTGCGTCCACATCCAGCGCGACGCCGTCGCCGTTATCTCCTATCGCCGGACCGCGCCGCTGACGGATTATGAAGTCAATTCCCTGCTGTTCACCTCGCTCCTCCCCTTTGCGCCGCGGGTGCTTGTCAACGTCGAAATGGATGATGCGGGGGTGATCGGTCCGGCCCGCTGCGACTGCGTCTATCAAAAGGCTGGATTCGTGGAACAGGTCAGTGAGATCCACAGCTACGGTAAGCTGACCGGACAGGGAATAACGCTTGTCGGTATAGACGTCGTGCGAATTCTCGAGGAAATTCTTCCGCAACGGTTCGGCGGAGCCCCGGGGGACTATCAGCTCGTCGAGGAAGAAGCGTCTCGCCAAACCCAGGTCCTCCTACGCGTGAGCCCGCGCTCCGGAATTACCTCAACCGAAGCCGTCAAGGAGGGATTCCTGAGGGAAGTGCGCAAGCTTTATGGGGGCTCAACGGCAGGCAGACAATGGCAACACGCCGGGGCTGTGAAGGTAGTTGTCGGCGAACCTTATGTCACCTCCACAGGCAAGGTGCTGCCCTTGCACCTGCTCGGTCCGGGGACGGGGAATACTCATGAATCGTAGATGTTTTATCGCACTTGCCGGCGCTTTCGCCGGGATCGGGCATGACGCGTGTGCGCCGCGTGCAAAATCGAACACGATACGGGTTTCCTCAAACCCCTATTTTGCCATGAGCGGATTGTATCTGGCGCAAGAACTCGGATATTTCGCCGATGCGGGGCTGCAGATCAAAATAGAGCGCATCGCGACGACCGTCCAGGCAATGCCGCTTGCTGCAGAGGGAAAGCTGGATGTGGTTTTCTGCGGTTCGAGCCCGGCCCTTGTCAACGCGATTGCAAAGGGCTCCCGGCTCCGAATTGTCGCCGGCCGCGAGATTGCTGCGCCGAGCTGCTCGGATTTCAGTGTTCTCTATGGGCGCCGCGCTGTGTTTCCCGGCGGTCTCGGGGACCTCAGCCTGCTTAAAGGCAAGCGCATCGCCGCAGACCATGCGGCGATCTTTGGGCATTTCGGCTTGGACATGGTGCTGGCGAGCGCCGGCATGACCGCGGAAGAGCTCGGCGTCCTCAAAATGGGTCGAGCTGAACTGCTTACCGCTTTCCTGTCAGGCAAGCTCGACGCCATCATCGCATCAGACTGCGCCCGGCGCTTTGCAAGAGTCCGCGATCAAATTGTGCGGGGAATCAGCCTGGCCGATGTTCTGCCCAATTTCCAGATTTCTTTCATTGTGTTCGGCGCGAGATTGCTCGACAGTGATCCCGGTGCCGGAGTGAAATTCCTTTCCGCCTATCTGCGTGGGGCAAGGGAATTTCTTGCCGGCAAGACGCCGAAGTTTCACGATGAACTGGCTATCTCCAGCGGCATGGATCCGGCGGAAGCCCGCAAAGCCTGCCGCGACAGTTTTGTTTCCGATGGCCGGATTGATCTTCCAAGCATCGACCGTTTTATCCAGTGGGCCAGGGTAAAGGAATTCTGTCCGGTTCCCATTCAGGCCGCACAACTCGTAGACATGCGCTTTCTGGAGAAGCAGTGAAACCACGAAGGGGTGTCGCAATCATGAAACGAGCATTGACGGCTCTGTGGATGCCTGCCTTGATCGCCGCAGCCTGGGAAGCAGGATCCGCTGCCGGTCTGCTGAACCGCGCGATCTTCCCCCCGCCAAGCCAGCTGGTTCTCTCCGCCAGGGAAATGATTGGCCGCGGAGAGCTTCAGATGCACCTGAAGGCCACGCTAACGCGCCTTTCGCTGGGATTCCTATTTGGTTCCCTCTTGGGATTGGGATGCGGGGTGGCCATGGGATTGAAAACCTGGATCAGGCACTCCCTCGAACCGATAATCTCGGGAGCCTACGCGACGCCCAAAATCAGTCTCCTCCCCATGCTGATGCTTTTTATGGGGGTCGGAGAACCTGCGCGCATTTTGCTGATCGCAATAGGTTGTTTTGTCCTGATGGCGATTCACGGCCTGGATGCGCTTCAACACGTCAATCGCCGCTATGTGGAGATGGCAACGAACTACGGCGCAAGCCGAATGATGATCGTCCGCAAAGTTTACCTGCCGGCCTGCCTCCCGCAGATATTTACGGGATTCCGCCTTGCAATGGGCAGGGCGCTGACCATTACCATAGCCCTGGAGCTCGTCAGTTGCCCCGACGGGCTGGGAAGCATGATCTGGATGGCCTGGCAGACTTTTTACACGGAAAAGCTCTATATTGGTGTTTTGCTTTCGGCCGCCCTTGGCGCACTTCTTCATTTTTCTCTGATACGATTGGAGGCTGGACTTGTCCCTTGGAAGAACTAAGCATTTCCATGCAACGGTAGTTTGCCTTGTGCTCCTGTCTTTCAACGGCGGTGTCAGACTTGCGGCACAGACCACAGGAATACTGGAGGGGTTGGTTTTCGATCCATCCGGCAGTGTCGTTCCCGGCGCAGCCGTCGCGATTGTCGACCTTGAAATGGGCGCATCGCGGAGCGTTAGCACGGATCCTCGAGGCCGATATCAGGCGCTCAGTCTGTTTCCGGGCAGCTACCGTATTGAAGTCTCTCATCCAGGTTTCCGAGGAGAAATACGCCAGCCGGTGGATCTGACCGCCGGCGGGGTTGTGCAGGTGGATTTTCGCCTGGTAATCGGCGAGCCCCAGGAACAAATCGTAGTTGAAGCAGAAATGCCGCTTTTGAGCACCCGCACATCGGATTGGGGAGGTTCGATAACGAGCCAGAAGCTGGAGGATTTCCCGCTCAAGGGCCGGGATATGTTCGATCTTGCCGCGCAAACACCGGGGGCCTCAGTCCCGACTACCGCAAAGGTGGATCTGGACACCGGACTGGGAATTCACATGTCCGTCAACGGCAGCCGGCCGAACCAAAACAGTTTCCGGATGGACGGCATCTACATTAATGATGCCACTTCCACAGCACCCGCGAGCGCAGCGGGGGGGCTTCTTGGCATTGAGGGCGTGTCGGAGCTTCGCATCGTCAGCAGCCCGTTCAGCGCGGAATATGGAAGTGCCGGGGCGCAAATCACCGCTGTTTCGAGATCAGGCTCCAATCAATGGCACGGCAGCGCTTACGAGTTCCCGCGCAACAGCTGGATGGACGCCAAAAACTATTTCGATCCTGCCGGCGGGGAAACACCTCCACTCCGCAGAAACCAATTCGGCGGGTCTCTGGGCGGGCCCATCCGCGCTAACAGGATATTTTTTTTCACGAACTATGAGGGGATCCGTTCGTCATCCAGCAAGACTCAGAGTTCCAACACAATGACAGAGCAAGCGCGGCAGGGAATTCTCCCCACTGCAAGCGGAGTGCGCGTCGTAAACGTCGCACCCGAGGTGGAGCCTTATCTCGACCTCTATCCGCTTCCCAACGGCCGGGATTTTGGCGACGGCACCGGCGAGTTTCAATCGGAGGTGGCGACACATTCGCGGGAGGATATGCTTTCCGGGAGGGTCGATTACAACTATTCCGAAAAACTCCGGGTCTTCGGCCGCTATACATTTGACGACGCGGAAACCTCCACCACCGATCCCTTCATGATCTGGACTTTTCCGTCGGACTCCCGTTATCAGTTCTTCCAGGCTGAAGCGCAGTATCTCCCCTCCTCGCGCACCATTCACGCGTTTCGCTTTGGTTTCAGCCGCGTCCGCAACTCGGATTTCAGCCAAGTGCGCGAAGATATCCCGCTGTCACTTTCCTTTGTGCCGGGCCAGTCTCTTGGCGCCATCGATATCACGGGTGTCACCCCCTTGGGCGGGCTAACGGCGCGACTCCGCCCTCGCCAGTTTGTTACAAACAACTATCAATTCAACTACGATGGAACAACCATTCTGGGCGTTCATACCTTGCGTTTTGGCGGCAGTTACGAAAGAATCCAGTTCAATCAGAGGAGCGACAATAATGCCATCGGCCGTTACAGCTTTACTTCCCTCAGCGATTTTCTGGAAGCAAAAACCAATTACGGCGACTTGATGTTGCCCGATTCGGACACCATCAGGGGTTGGCGTCACAGCCAATTCGCTGGTTTCATCCAGGACGAATACCGTATCAGTAAGAACCTCTCAGGAACGTTGGGCGTTCGCTATGAAGGATATACCGTCCCTTACGAAGTAAATGGCAAGGTCGCCACAATCCCTGATCCGCTCCATGATAATGCTGTAACGGTCGGCGGCCCCCTTTTTATAAATCCATCAGGCAAAAACTTTGCTCCTCGCGCTGCCGTTGCCTGGGATCCTTTCGGGAGAGGACAGACTGTCATACGAGCCGGCGCCGGAATCTTCTTCGACCTTCTTGGTATGCGTGAGTTAACAGTTTCCGGCGCAAGGATGCCGCCATTCTATAGCCGCGCGACCACGAAACGCCCGGCATTTCCGGATTTGCTGGAGGCCATCCAAAACACGAGCCCCGAAATTGTGCCGGACAGCGTCGATTTTCGTCCGAATCAGCCCTACACCGTCCAATATCAGTTCAGCATCGAACAGAAAGTTAGTGCGAGCTATGTAATCCGCGGATCCTATGCGGGGGCGCGCGGGGCGCACCTGCCGGCACAGGTGGGCAATATCAATCCCCCTGTCCCCGATCTGCTCGAAGACGGCAGCCTGTATTTCCCGCAAAATTCTCCAAGGCTGAATCCGGCTTTCGGACGCATTAACATGCGCCGGATGCAATTTAATTCCTTCCACCATGCGTTTCACGCCGAGCTGCAGGGTCGCTGGAGTAACCGATGGAGCCTCCAGGTGAAGTACACCTGGGCTAAAACCATTGACGAAAGCTCATCTGCAACCTACAGGGACTTTGCAGGCAGCGATCTGGTCCCGACCATGTTTGACTACCGGCAAAACAGGGGACTCTCAGACTTTGACGTGCGCCACCTGGT
>Ga0208980_10000448_pt1 | contig 23029 bp, 19 predicted proteins | sample WetSurMetagenome_3_FD_187993 | JGI IMG/M metagenome (GOLD analysis project Ga0208980, IMG submission 187993) | Wetland microbial communities from Twitchell Island in the Sacramento Delta, sample from surface sediment Aug2011 Site A1 Bulk (version 2) | ecosystem: Environmental > Aquatic > Marine... | reverse complement strand
AAAAGCCCTGGCTCTTTTTCAACGAGTGAGATCAGATGACGTGTAAATCCGCCACCTTTCGGAAATGGAAGCCATAAATAGCAAGCGTGACTGCCAATGGGAACAGCTTTGGGCGGCGCCGCAGGGTCCAGCCGAGGAGTTTCCAGTACTCCATCCGGTTCACACTGCGGATGCCAAGCAGGTAGATCGACCGGAAAAAAGCCATGATGTGCTGAAATTCCAGGTGTCCGCGAATCTTGGGCGGATTATATTCACGCAGGAAGGTGATCACACGTTCGGTATATTCTTTTGGTGCATAAAGCGCAGCCATCAGCTGTTTATATCCTTCGCGTAATTTTTCCAGACCCATCTTGGGGATGATATTGGTCGAACCGTCGGCATTGTCACCTGAGAACTCTTTTACCAGGCGGTGCTCCCGGTGCATGCGCTCGAACAGGCGCGTGCCGTGCGGGGCCTGCAGCATGCCGACCATGGCGGTCACGATGCCGCTCTTTTGAATGAAATCGAACTGCTGGTTGAAGATTGAGGGTGTGTCATTATCAAACCCTACGATGAAACCACCTTGCACCTGTAATCCAGCTCGTTGTAACCGTTTGACGCTCTCGACCAGGTCACGTTTCAAGTTTTGGGTCTTGCCGCATTCGTCCAGGCTGCCAGCATTGGGGGTCTCGATTCCGACGAAGACCGTGGCAAAGCCTGCCTCCACCATCAGGCGGGTCAGTTCGGGATCATCCGCCAGGTTGATCGATGCTTCAGTGCTGAAGGTGAATCCGCGCTTGCCTTTGCGCCATTCGATCAATGCCGGCAGGATCTCCTCTTTTAATTGGCGTTTGTTTCCGATGAAATTGTCATCAACGAAGAAGACGCTCCTGCGCCAGCCGGTCTTATACAGGCTGTCCAGTTCGGCGACGATCTGGGTGGCGCTCTTGGTGCGCGGACGGTGGCCCAGCAGAGCGGTGATATTGCAGAAGTCGCATTTGAATGGGCAGCCGCGCGAAAATTGGATGCTGATCGAGTCGTAGTTTTTTAATTTCGCCAGCTTCCATGTGGGGGAGGGTGTCATGTGGATGTCCGGAAATTCATTTGTCTTATAAATGCGTTGTGGTTTACCCTTGGCCAGGTCTGACAGGAACAATGGCAGGGTCAGCTCGCCCTCGTTCAAGACGAAATGGTCCACATCCGGGAAGTTGCCGGCTTCCATCGTAAAGAGTGGTCCACCGGTTACGATCTTCACACCGGCACGTTTGCAGCGTGTGATGACCTCGCGTGCAGAAGGACGCTGCACGATCATGGCGCTCAGGAAGACCATGTCTGCCCAGGCCAGGTCGGCATCCGTCAGCTTCTGGATGTTCAGATCGACCAGGCGCTTGTCCCATCCGCCCGGCAGCAGGGCTGCCACGGTCAACAGACCCAGGGGTGGGGAGCCGGCCTTTTTACGGATGAACTTAAGCGCATGTTTGAAACTCCAAAAGGTGTCTGGGAATTCGGGATAAATAAGAAGTATGTTCATGATAAGTCCTTTAATAAAATTTAGGGATGCACAGCGATCAGCACCTTCCGGATCGCATGCATCCCCTGATTGGAATGGTTAACCTCGTGGTTGAAATTGACTATAGCATATCAAGATGAGAACTGGATTAGGAATTCATGATAAAAAATGCATCATTATTTTCGGATCAGCGGCAGCCAGAAGTATAAGCTGGGCGGGAAGGAGCCATATTCATAAGCCCCGATATCGCTGACTGCACCGGGCACAACATCTCCATTCACCGGCCGGTAGGCAGAGCGCTGGTCCTTGATCTGGGTGTTGACCGGATCAGCTCTGTCGATGGCGGCACCTCCCCACAGGATCGCCATCGTTTGAGTCGGTCCACCATTATTTTGCAGAGGACCTACTACAGTTGGCCCAGTATCGATCAGATCAAAATATGGAGCAGTAGTGATGAAACCGCAGCTGTGATCCGAACTCAGGTTAAATCCCAGATTGGTGATATGGCTATCTACTTCCTGGAGACAGGTCTTTCCCTCAGTACTGCCACTGGCCAGGATCGAATTGTGGATGCTGGTTGTTGAATTAGCATTTGCATAGAGCGCATAACCTTCCCAGATGGCGGTATTGTTGGCGACCGTTACATGATCCAGAAAGGTAGAACTGCCGTTCGCAGATTGAATGCCGGCCCCGTGGGAAGCGCTGTTCCCGCTGATGGTGACATTGATCATAGTCAGGGCAGCACGGTTCGTAACACCCCCACCGAAATTCGTAGACTGATTACCAGAAATAGTGACACGATTCAGTGTCAGATCACCCAAATTGTTCAATCCACCAGTAAACTCAGCTGTGTTGCCGCGTATGGTACTGTCATTAATGATGCCACTGGAGGGGGTTGTGCCGTTATAAAAAATACCACCGCTATTTGTTGCATCGTTCTCTTCCACGATCACATGGGATAGATTTAATTGACTACCGCCACCAAAGGTAGCCACGCCACCACCGGTGCCGCAGGATGTGGAACTACGGGCAAGGTTTGTGGAAATAGTGGATCCTTTGATAACCAATGGACCTCCCCGGCTGTTAACCCCGCCGCCATTGCAGGCTTCGTTGTTAGTGATGGTTGAATCCAGGATTGATAATGTGCCGTTACTATTGGCGATACCTCCGCCGACGTCACTGTACTGGCTGGATCCAAGAACCTCATTATCGTCTACCAGGACATCGATTAGCGTCATCGTCGATGACCCGTACCGGTTGAGGATCCCGCCACCTCCGGCATCACCGCTGGGGGCTCTTCCCTGGGAGATCGTCAAGTGCATCAACGTTACGATTCCATATTGGTTGTCCAATACCCGGTCCAATGAATTACCGTCCAGAATGGTCAACCCAATTCCAGCGCCCGTCAGGGTTACCATGCGGCTCAGGATATCCAGGTCACCGGTAACGTTGAGGTTTTCCCCGCTGGCACCTGTCAATGTATACGTAGCTGCCGGAATGGTGATATGGTATTCGAAGCCGGCTTCGCCTAAATTGGCATATTGGATCGCGCCTCGCAGGCTGCAATCGTCGTCATCCACGCCATCGTCACAACCACTAAAAACCAGTGAATCGGATGGCGTGTCAACGACCAGATTGATCACGGCGTTGGTGATGGCTTGGGCTGACTGGCTGGCTGCGAGGATGAGCAGGATTGAAACGATAAGTGGAATCAACGAACGGGTAAAAAACCTGGAACGTGACATCTGGGCCTCCTCTACGCGATTAAATCGGATGTCATCGCAAAAAAAGAATCCCGCATGATTGTTTGCCACGTTGCTGAACGGTTCTATCATGATAACACGCAATTACCGTTATTCGATAGGATTGCCACAGGTCAGGATCACCGTTCTTCGCTCAAGGCTTTTTCAGGATTAACGGCAGCCAGGAAAATATATCCATCGGAAGGGAGAGGTATTCAAAGGCACCGATATCACTGACTGCACCTGGGATTAGATCACCGTCCACCGGGCGGTAATAACCGCGCTGGTCACGGTTCAAGCTTGGGATGGGATCGCCTGTGTCGATGGCCGGGCTGCCAACCTGAAAGCCCATGGTTGGTGTGGGACCACCATAGTTTGCCAGGGAAAGAAGCAGCGGATCAGTGTCGATCAGGTCATGGTCTTCGGTCGAAAATCCGCAACTATGATCTGAACTCAGATTGTAGCCTAAGTCAATGTAGATATCATTCATGGCGATATAACAGGTTTTACCGGCGACGCCACTGCCAAGAATAGTGTTATGCAGAGAGATCGTGTTGGCCCCATAAGAGTCCAGTGCGGCGCCTGCGTCCGGTCCTGTATTTCCATATATGGTTACATGATTGAGGATTGAAGTTGTGGATCCGGAAAGTGCGATTCCACCACCCCCGCTTGAGGTCGTATTACTGTAAAACGTATCATTGCTTGCAATCAAAGGTCCGGAAATCATCAACCCTCCTCCTACCGCGGCGCCGGTATTACCGCTCAATGTGGATCCATGCAGGGTGAGGGCACCTCTGCAATCCACACCGGCACCAATTTCAAGCGCCTGGTTACCATAAATGGTGCTGTCGGTCACTTCGAGAGAATCACCATCATAGTAAATGCCCCCGCCAGACCGCGCGGTATTGTCATGCAGACTGACCCGGATAAGATGAACCTCGGATGAAGGTTTTGTAGTCGAGATGCCCCCGCCAAGACCGCATGGGGCAGTTGTGGGGGAATTGTTATTTGAAATATCAGAATCGCGAATGGTCAGGGTGTTATTTCGGCTGAAAACACCACCTCCGAAACATGCCGAATTTGCAGTGATCGTGGTGTCTTCTATGGTCAATACCCCATAACTGGCGATGCCACCACCCAGGTCGCTGTAACCATTGCCCTCGACGGAATTCCCATCGATCAATACATTTCGGACCTTCAGTGTTGATAGGTCGTAGTTACGGATGGCGCCCCCACCGTAATTGCTGACCGGAGCGACGCCCTGGGTGATCTTCAGATTTTCAATGGTAACAGTTCCATTATGTATATCAAGGACCCGGTCAATGGTCTGGCCATCCAGAATGGTTTGGGACATCCCTGCTCCGTGCAAAGTGATCGTCCTCTCGCGGATGTCGAAATCTCCGCTGATGTTAAAATCTTCCTTGGTTCCGAATTGCATGATGTAATAGGTCCCTGTGGGAATATTGATGTAGACCTCGGAGCCGGCAGCTGTTTCATTCGCGAACTGAATGGCACCCCGCAGGTTGCAGTCATCCGGACTGGTTGTGCAAGCTTTCTTAAGCACTGAATCAGAGAGCGTGTCAACGGTGAGGTAGTAAAAATCCTGCGGCATGGTCATTACCAACTGTTTCACAGGTGGTGATAGGGCAATACTGACCATGCCGATCAGGACAACGAGAAAAGGGGAAAAACATAGATGGCGATCATGGAACATCTGGATTCTCCTTCATGCGATGAGCGCTTCTTGATCGCAATTGGAATGGATGCCGCAGCGATGATCACCGGGATGCTAAACGGTTAAATCATGATAGCACTGATTTAACCGTTTTCAAGTGGATTACCCACCAGGAGGGGAGTGATTGGGTGGGGGATCAGGGAGCTCTCAAGATCACTGGCAGGAATCCCAACCGATGCCCAAACTCATAAGCGCCAATATCACAGGTGGCTACTGGAGGTTCGTCCAAGTCAGGTCCGTCAAGTGGGCGATACCAGCCACGCTGGTCGTTCACCAGGCAGGTGGCGTTGTTGCCATGATCGATAGCCGGACTGCCTGCCGACAGGGCATGCGTTTGGCTGAAACCATAATTATTCTGCAAACCACCCATCAGCGGATCGGTATGGTCCAGATCGCCAGTCGTTGGAGCGCTGACCAGGCAGCTATCCCCAGTATCGAGATTGTATCCCTGAGAGGGTGGTCCAGCGAGAGATCCCGCACAATCCGATCCGTGTTGACCAGGATCTACGACGTTATATCCATTAAAGGCAAAGATCGAATTCTTGTAACTGACTGCTCCCACCGCTGCATAATAGATACCATCCCCGGCGCCTGATACCGTTTGACTGTTGCGAGCAATGGTGCTGTTGGCAACTGAAACCATGCTGTGTTCATAGCCCGTATACAACCCGCCTCCGTAATTTGCGTTGTTACCGCTGAGGGTCACATTCTCAAGCGACAGATTATGATCATTATAGATGCCACCTCCGTTGCCTGAAAATGCGGCGCCATTACTGATTTCCGTGTTGCTTATGGTCAGATCAACCAGGGGGTCATCAGTAAAAGACTCGAAGGAGGCATAGATATTCCCGCCATTCCCGGTGGCAGCCGATCCATTGGTAATGACACTGTCTTCTATCAGGGTGGGTCCAGTCTTAGAGGTCAAATAGAGGGTTCCACCGCTCTTGCCGGCTTGATTGTCATCAAATATCGTCCGACTGATCGAGAGGGTTCCTCCGATGACCATAACGATTGCTCCACCGATACCATTATCACTTGAGGAAGCCCAGTTATTCGAGAAATAACTGTCTTCGATGGTCATTACCCCAGAATTTTTTATTCCCCCGCCACCATTCGTACCAACATTATCACTGATGGTACAGTGTCTCAAGGTCATGGACTGGCCGGTGTTTGGGATTGGATAAAAATAGATCGCGCCACCTGCAAACTTGGACAGGCTATTTGCGATGGTGACATATTCCAGGATAAGAGTCTCTTCATTGTGTATAGCACCTCCGCCTTCTTCCTGGGAATTACCATTGATAATCGAAAGATCTTTTATCATAACCGTTATGCCTGTGTACTGGTCTTCGTTATCGATGGCGAAAATGCGGGACCTGATCGTCGCCTGGTAGAAAGCATCGATGATGGTTGCCTGTTCACCGTTGCCCTGGATGGTCATAGCACTCTTGATATTTAAATCACCGGCAGAGTTGTCATTGTTTATGCCACCACCGATCGATAATTGGAATGTGGTGATACTGCTGCTGAAGGTGATTGTATCTGCCCCTGAACCAGTTGGTGTGCATCCGCCGAAAGCTATATCTTCATTGGCTGACTGGATGGCTTCCCGCAGCGAGCAGTGCAGGCTGTCGGTGCCATACTGATCCTCAGATGTATTAACCAGGATGGTATTTTGGGGGGATAGACTATCGGCTGTGGCTGGTTGCGATCCAACCAGACATATTAACAATGTGATTAGAACGATAATCCGGTATAAAGCAGTGACTTGTTTCATCTATAAATCCTCCCGGAGGATGAATTTACGCTGCGAAGTTTGCTGTAATGGATCAACGGATGCCCAAATGATAGCATGCTTTCGGCATTCCATGAATGCCTGATTGAGGTTTGGGGGATTTCCCAACCTGCAGGGAAAGGCTGATCTCCTGATTCTCGAAATTATTTTCTAATCAATGGCAGGAAACCGCTGGGAGCATGGTATTCAAAAGCGCCCATATCACATTCATCTGTACCGCTGTCGTTCCCATCCGCCGGCCGTACCCAACCACGCTGATCGCTGGAATAGGTCGTTCCGCAGCCGTAGGTCGCATCTGGGATCCTGTCGATAACCAAGTTACCCGCGGGCAGGGCGTGCGTTTGGGTCGATCCACCGTGATTTCCAAGCGGGGAAAGAGAGAATCCCGGCATGCCCATGAATGAATTACCTGTAGGGCCAGTGAAGGTACAACCGGCGATATTCCCGACCAGGTTGTAATCCTCAGAGGTGGTCGTACCGTATGCATAACAATCAGACGCGGAACCACCACCATCTGAATTGCCAGCCAGGATGGAAGCGCCCAGTGTGAGACCGCCTGTTGAAGCGACGTAAATACCGCCACCCACCGAGATACCAATACCAGATCCGAGATGATTGTCATAAACAGTCGAGTAGCGCATACTTACCAAGCCGTAACTGATCGAAACACCACCACCAGTGCCTGCCGCTTGAGATCCGGAGATGCTGCTCCCGCTGGTATTGCCACTGATCGTGCTGTTCTCCAAGGTCAGATTACTGTTAGCGTAGATACCCCCACCCGCTCCGCCGGACGCCCCCAAACTTGCGCCGGCTGTGTTCCCGCTGATGGTGGTGCCGGTGATGATGCAGTCAGTACTACAGCTGAAATAGATCCCTCCGCCAGGTCCACCCCTGGCGGATATGTCTAAATCATCCGGGGTTCCCGCTCCGGCAGTATTACTTGTGATGCTGCTGTTGATAATTGACAAAGATGAACCGGTGAAGAAGATACCGCCACCATAACCTCCAGAGCCATCGATAGTTGTATCAACTAATCCATTACCTGCCCAGTTGTTGCTGATGGTGCTACCCTGAATGCTCAGTGTATTTGAACTGTATATTCCGCCACCATCCCCGCCATTGCCCCCATCACCAGCGTAATTGTCAGTGACGGTCACACCTATAAGGGTTAGCGAATGGTTATTCCGAATGCCACCACCTTCGTACCCGTTGGCGTTTAAGGCACCCACGGGCGCTCTTCCGCCCGTGATGGTTAAATTTGTGAGCGTGAGATGTCCAGTAGTATAAGACACATCGATCACCCGATCCTGTATGCCCTCTCCAAAACCACCGGAGATGATCACCGATCCGGTTCCCACCATCTCTATCTCGCTGGTGATATCCAGATCACCGTTCACATTGCTGTCCTCATTCGGTCCGTACCGGGTGAGCAAGTAGATTCCGGGCGGTAGTTGGATGATGTCAGCACCCGGCCCACCAGCCGGACAGCCGCCGTAAGAGCTATCTGAATTGGCAGCGGTGATGGCTTCCCGCAAAGAACAACCCTCCCCAGATCCGGGATAATCATATTCATCGAGTTTTGTGGTGACGTTAATGGTGGCCGCAGGTGCCAGAGGGCGCATGCCCGTAGTGATCACTAAAAGTATCAAGCTCATGATGATGGCGGGGAAAAGTCGATTGATTTTCATTGCTGCCTCCCGTGGAATGGATTGGTGTTCCCCAATGAATGACGAATAAACTTTGTTAACTATAGCACTATTCGCCATTTAATGGGAATTTGGACTTTTTCCTGGGCTTTTCACCTCCTTTGAGTGAGCAAAACAGGTATGCAATCAACTGGGAAGATCGATCAATTCAAATTGCTGGTTGCATTTAGCGTCGGGAAGTGCTATAAATATGATATAAAAGGTAAAAATTAACCTATATGAAAAATAAATCCTCATTTCAAATACAAAAGAAGTTCTTCGCGATAAGCCTGTCGTTATTGGTGGCGATCGGCCTGGCATCCACCACTGGTTCCGGGTCCGTCTCGGCCTTGCCAGAGACGGCAATCCCTTATCATTATTGGGCGTCGTTTGGATCGGGGTATGGTCAATATGTCTCTGCCATTTATGTGGATGGCACCGATATCTATGTCGGCGGCCAATTCACTGATTTGGGTGGTGTTAGCGGGGCAACGAATATTGCCCGTTGGGACGGCAGTGCCTGGCATGCGCTGGACACGGGTCTAGAATATGGTCCATCCGCCATCATTCGCGTGGGATCCTGGATCTATGCGGGTGGCAGTTTCAAGAACGCCGGGGGGGATCCCAATGCGGATAATATCGCCCGCTGGGATGGCAGCGCCTGGTCTTCCCTTGGCGGGAATAATCTCGCAGGTGCGAATGATATGGTTTTTGACCTGGAAACAGATGGCACCAAGCTGTTCGTTGCAGGCCAATTTGCAAATGCCGCCGGTATTCCCGATGCTGACACTGTGGCCGTCTGGGATGGAAGTGCCTGGTTCGCACTTGGTACCGGTTTACCGGGGGCGTATGTCCGCTCATTGGCCCTCTATGATGGTCAACTGTATGCCGGTGGGACGTATACTTTCCTCGCGCACTTTGATGGCGCCAGCTGGTCCTATCTCCCCGGCCTCACCAGCCCACAGGGTGATATTTACCTGTATCCGGTTGGTAATGATCTGTATGTGGGCGGGGCGTTCCTGAATGCCGGGTCAATCGACGAGGCGGATCATATTGCCCGTTGGGATGGCAGCAACTGGCACGCGCTGGGTAATGGTCTGAACGGCAGTGTATATGCCCTTGCTGGATATGGATCCAACCTGATTGTTTCAGGTACGTTCACAGATGCCGGGGGAAATCCTAACGCGGACATTCTCGCCCTCTGGGATGGGGCTGCCTGGCAGGATATGGGTGGCGGGATGACCGGTTATGTCGGAAGTTTTAGCTGGCAGGGAAACGACCTGTATACAGGGGGCAGCTTTGATGATGCACATGGCGATCCCCTTCAAGACAACCTGATCGTCTGGAAGACCGGTCCGCAAACGTATCTGCCAATGGTAATCAAACCTTGAACTCTGACAGCAATCGGGTTAATTACCCAACAGACCATGATCAGCATTAAACACCCCCGGGTTGCTCTGAAGGCCCGGGGGTGAGTTTATCTGCCGAAGAGGTCGAAAGTGATTTAAATGACCTGCGGGTGGAGTGGTTCGGGTAAAATGGAACCCATGCGCGCCCGACTCCTGTTGATCATTTCCCTTATCACCCTGCTGGCCAGCCCTGCCTGCCAGTCTGGTCGGGATTTGGTACAAGTCACTCAACCGGCTGAAGAGGTTGACTGGTATTCGCTCTACTTCACCCACCCGGGCGAGGCCGGTACCGGGCTGGCGGTTGAGAGCGCCCTGGTGGATTCGATCGAATCGGCCGGTGAGAACATCGACCTGGCAATGTACTCCTTCAGCCTGCCGACCGTCGCGGATGCGCTTATCGCGGCTGATGAGCGCGGGGTAAATGTCCGCATGGTGATGGAGGCTGACAACATGGACTCCTACCAGGTCAAGCGCCTGCAGGCTGCCGGCATCCCGGTCAAAGGGGACAGCTCCGATGGATTGATGCACAACAAATTCGTGATCATCGATGACCAGGAAGTGTGGACCGGATCGCTCAACCTGACCATCACTGGCGCCCAGGAGGATGCCAACAACCTGATCCGCCTGGTATCCCCGGAATTGGCGGTCGATTATGCGGTCGAGTTCGAAGCCATGTATACTGACGGCCTTTTTGGTGAACATCACAGACCGAAAACGCCCTACCCGCTGCTATCCATCGATGGGACGGTGCTGGAAGCTTATTTTCCACCCAATGACGGCGCCTCAAAACGTCTGGTTGAGCTTATTAATGAAGCTGATGAAAACGTAATTTTCATGGCTTCCAATTTCACTTCCGATCCAATCTCACAAGCCCTGCTGCTGGCTCTGGTACGCGGGGTAAAGGTCAGCGGCATCATGGATGCAGACAACGCTCTGAGCGATACCGGCTCGGATTACCAGCTGCTTGTGTCTGCCGACATTCCGGTCATGCTCGATAAGGACCCGGGTCGTATGCATCACAAGGTATTCATCTTCGACAATGCCATTGTGGCTTTTGGATCCTACAATTTCACCGCCAGCGCCGAAAAGCGCAACGATGAAAACTTGTTGATCATTCACGATCCGGATCTGGCAGCCCGTTTTCTCGTGGAATATCAACGGCTGATCGAATAGGGCGTTTGGAATTCCCCCTACAAACTTAATAATAAACCCGTTAGCGACAACCCTCCAGCTGCTCCTCCACCGGTTGTGCGATATCCTTCACCAGATAACTGACATCTTCCAGCAAACCCAGATCGGTCTCGAAATATTGATCGAAGATCAAGCGGAAGCTGTTGACCGGAGAAATGGTCGGGTAGAGGAGTTCTCCGGCATCTCCCGGGAGATAATAAGCATTCAGGATGGGCAGGTTGGTCCCGCTCCAAAAGCCGTGGTCGCCCTGCAGGATGATGATGGGAGGAGTCTCCGAGTTCTCCAGGATCCGATCGACGATCTCCAGCAAGCGCGGGTTGAGATATTTAATGCCGTTAACGTATCCTCTCGTAAAAGCGGCTGGGGTGATGGGCCAGTTTCCACCAGCGCCGTAGTACAACGGGCTGGTGTTGATACCCTCGGGTGAAAACACCATCGGTTCATGCGGGATCATGACGTGGATGAAGGCGAAAGTAGGGGAGTCTATCTCCGTGATGAGTGGAGTCTGGTCGAGGATGTATTCCTGCTGGGCGACGTGGTATTGCCAGGGGAAGAGCAGATCATCCAGCGCCGTGGATTCAAACCCACCTTTGCGCTCGTAAAGTGCGACCAGAGGGGTACTTTTCAACAGCAGGTATTCGAAAGCTGTCATATGGGGTGGGTTGCCAGGATCCTCCCAGGGTTGCAGGAAGATATCTGCAGCTTCCAGCGTGGACCAGTAATAACCACTGTCATAGGCCACCGTTTGATAACCCATGGATTGAAAGGTCTGCATCACGATGTTGGGTTTAAGATAACGCCAGGTCTGGTTACCAGACATGCCCTGGGATTTTATCTGTTGCTTCAACGCCGGGTAGTATTGCATGTTCAACGTGGAGGTCAGGGCAATGATGGTGTTGCCATAGTTTGTCCGACTGCATTCTGCCACGTAGAAACCGCGATTAACCAACTCCTCCAAAAAGTCAGCATTGTGGTAACCCATCCGGTTCAGCATGAAGTCTTCACGCGCATAGCCATCCAGGATGAAATAATAGATATCCGGTTGGGCTTTCGTCGCCTGAACGGGGGGATACCAGTCGGATGGAAATTCGGCCTTGAACTCCGGCTTCAACTGGTACCAGGTGATCTGGACGGCCGGGATGAGCACCAGTACAGCGGATGCGGCTGTCAAAGCCCACAGGAACTTATACCCGGCTGGTTTTTTAAAGATAATTAATATCCCGATAATGAACAATACCAGCCAGACAGCACCCAGCACCCAATGCTGATACTGGAAATCATCGTAGACCGGGAATTCCTCCAGGGCATGGTGTACCTGGCCGTAGCTGCTGATTAGAACGATGAAAAGGCCGGTGAGCAGTGCGGAACGGAGTGAATCCCGGATGATCCAGTAGATGATCAGCCAGATGAGCAAAGCCACACCCAGCGAGAGGAACAGCGGCCGCCATAACACATGCAGTGGGATCTCGTGACTGTTCCGTAGATAGGCTGAAAGGGCAGGATAGACCGCCAGTATCAGCGGAAAGATCAAGGGCGGGCGTTTGTTCACAAAGGTGGGGTGCATTCAGCAGTGGCTTGTTTGAGAGGTTCAGATGGGTTTTAGCATGTAAAGCACACCGGGTGTGAATCCGCGCTCGGCATAATACTGGCGCGTCCCGATGGCTGCAATGACAGCCAGTTTACCATAACCTGCCTTACGAGTCAGGTGGAGTGCCGCTTCGATCAAACGTGTCCCGAGTCCACTATGCTGAGCCGCACCAGAGCGTACCGACCCAACCGCCAAGGCCTGTCCATAAACATGCACCTCGCGGATGATGGCTGCCCCGGCCAGCTCCGGGGAGATCGTTGCGGGAGATGCATCGCTTGGGAGGGACAGCCTCAGGTAACCGGCCAACCGGTCATCCGGTGTGATATACGATAGGAAGTGTTCCTGAGAGCCGGAAGCTTGATAAGCCAGGTCGTCGAATCGCAGGGTTTCGGTATCCACCGCCTGCCCGCGGACCTCACGGCAACGGATGCACTCGCAATGCTGCCCACGGCGGGTCAGCTCCGCCTGGGCATCCTGGCGCAGGCTGGAGCGTTTGGAGCCTTCCACGATATTACTGGCCGGGATATCCCGGATGACGCGGTTGATGCGGCAATAGCGCGGGGTCATAGTCTTGACATCCGCCACCAGTTGAATAAGTTCATCTTCAGGATAGGGATGGTATTCTCCGCGTTCCCAGTATTGATAGAGTCCGGCAGTTCTTAACAACTGGGTCGGGTAGATCTTGATCTCATCCGGGCATAGACCCAGGCCTTCGTTGGCTGTCTGCCACAACCGGGCAAAATCCACCCGGTCTGATTCGGGCGTGGCACCCAGCAGATTGGGCATCCAGTGCAGCACGATCTTGAAGCCGCCCGCACGCAACAAAGTCACAGCCCGCAGGGTATCTGCGACCGTATGTCCGCGCTGGTTGAGTGCCAGGATGCGATCATCCAGGCTCTGGGCGCCCATTTGGACCTTGGTGACACCCAGCTTTCGCAGCCAGGCTAATTGTTCTGAACTGATCAGGTCAGGCCGGGTTTCGATCACCAGCCCGACATTGCGATGTGCGGCACTTTCATTGATCCTGTGTGCACCCTCCAGGTCAAGGCTGTCGTCACCGTTCATGGCGTCGAAACAGCGCCGCACGAACCATTCCTGGTAATCATGCGGATAGGCATCCCACGAACCGCCCAGGATGAGCAGTTCGACCTTGTCGGTCGGGTGCCCGACGGCAGTGAGAGACTGCAATCGCGAGGAGACCTGTGCGAATGGGTCGAAGCCATGCTGGACGCCGCGACGCGCGCCGGGTTCATCCGGCAGGTAGCTCTTGGGCATTTTGTCTTCGGATGGGCAGAAGATGCATTCGCCCGGGCAGGGGTGAAATTTGGTCAGGACGGTCACGGTGGTCACACCCGAAAGGGTGCGCACCGGTTTCATGCGGATGCACGCCAGCAGTTCGGGATCTTCCTCCCAGTCTCCGGCTTCCACGCCACTCCGGTAGACAGCCACCAGCAGATGCTTGGGGATGTAGCCGCCAGCTTTTAGTGGGTAGCTGCGCATAGCCTGCCAGACTGCGCGACCGGCACGTATCTCCTCCAATACAGAGTGGGCTACTTCGAGCTGCTCGGGGGTGTACTGGCGCAGTTCCAGCCAGCGGCGCTGTTGTGAGTTGATTGTCCCGGGAGAGGTCGGATGATCGCTCGCGTTCATGGCTGACAAATGATAACATATCCATTTGAATGTGGTTTTGGCCTTGTTTTATTTTAAACAATTAATTCCAGGGAGAGGATGATATGGCAGTTGAAGGATGTTATCTCTATAGGATCCAGCCAATTCGACCGGAAATGTTAACGTTGGGTTCCACCCCGATAGAGGACGCGATCATTGAAGATCATTTCGCCTATTTGAGTGATCTATCCTCAAGGGGAATCGTCCTGCTGGCAGGCCGCACGCTCAACACTGATCCCTCATCATTCGGCATCGTGATCCTTAAAGCCGAAAGCGATGACATCGCCCGCCGCATCATGATAGCAGATCCGGCGGTTTCCAAGGGGGTCATGCGGGCGGAGATATTCCCATTTCGGATCGCACTGTGATGACCGTATTACACGATCATTCATCGTGTGAAATATTACAAACTCCTTTATTGCTTAATGGATACTGCTATAATCGACGAAAGCAATATGTACTATATCTAAGAACGCACCAGAAAATAATTGGATTTTCAGATGACCAAAGCTGAAAAGAAATACAACTCTGTCAACCCCGACCCTCAAAATACCAGCCAGATCCTGGTTTGTCTTGCATTGGTCCTTCCCCTGGCAGCCTACCTGTGGAGTGGCTCTACCATGCGTTACAGCGGGGACGAATACTTTTACGGGTATGATCAGAACAAGCAAGGTTTCATTTCCCATCAGCTGTATTCCTACCAACGCACAATGATAAATAACGGTAACCGCTACTCATCTACCCTTTTCTCGAACCTGGGCGATCTATTCGGTCCAGCCTCAGCGGCGGTCATGCCAGGTCTGGCGATCCTGTTTTGGGTTACAGGTCTCTTCCTTTTACTTAGGGAACTTGGGAAGATCTTGTTATTAAAAACTAAATGGCTAACCAGATTAGCGCTGGCTTTGTTCACGGTTTTCATGTGCATCTGCCTGGCACCGTCCTTATTGCAGGATCTTTATTGGCGAACGGCCATATTGACTTACCTGCCACCGGTGGTCCGCCTGGTCATGAGCATTGCCATCCTGCTGGCAGCCGGAGCCTGCGTCCCGAGGATTGCCCCGTGTATCGTAATAGAAGCTCAACCCATGCGATCCTGGGCAATCGGTTGGGATGCACGCCATCCTGAGATAAGGAGAGCGATCTCTGATGGTGAGTCCAGATTAACCTGCGGCCTGCTGCCCTCGGTCATCCCCTGGATTGCAGAACCCAGTTCGGATACCCATGCCTGGTATAACGACTGCGCAGCCGGCTGGTGCGGAGATAAATCGATATCAGCAGTGGAAATGCCATGACCCTGCCAACGACTCTGACGGACCCACATGGAAAAGGTGTTGATCGTTCGATCAAGATCACCATGACAGGTTTTAAACACCAAAAAATCGCGGTCATCCCGCCCGGTTTTTTTAAGGGTGTGCTGCTGCTCCAGAATGGTCAACCGGCACCCAGGGCTGAACATCGTGGGGAATACCTCCTGACAGATGACCAGGGTCAAACGGTCAAAGCCAGGTTTCGCAACCAGGCTTTTGGGCTGGATTTTCCGCAGCTTGAGGTTGGAAAACAGACCATCAATATCGTTGACCCGCTCAAATGGTATTGGTGGGCAGTGGCAGTTCTGCCATTGCTGCTGGTGACATTTGGCGCAGGTCTGGGTGGCTTGATCGGCCTGATCGCGACCTGGATCAACATCCGCCTGCTGCGTCAACCCTGGCACTGGTTGGTTCGCCTGTGCGTGACTTTGTGTGTGGCCTTGCTGTCATTTGGTTTATGGCTGTTGTTGTATCTGACTCTCAGGGTGGACCATTGACAACGGATATTGCCACCTGCCTGTTGGAATTATCACCAGTTCCATGCCGGCCAGGTACGAGAATTTTCGCCCCGTGTTACCTGGGTGATGCAAGCACCCTCGAAACGGATGATTCCCCGGAAAAAGAGGAGCGACTTATGCAGTTAGCCGGGCAACTGAACCGATTATAAAAACGAGGTAAAAAGTATGAATGACAAATCCGTCCTGCCAGTTTCATCTCCGGGTTTCTCCCGCCAAAAGATCGAAGTTATCCTGCCCAGTTTCTTTAAAGGTGCAGGCCTAATGGTCAACGGGAAACCCGTTCCCAAGAATATCCAACAAGGTGTTTACCTTCTGACCAATGACAAGGGCCAGTCTGTTCGGGCACGTTTTCGCAACACGGCCTTCGGTCTGGATTACCCCGATTTATTAATTGGCGATCAACCTGTCAGCCTTTTCGAACCGCTTAAATGGTATTTTTGGGTCTGGGTTGTACTGCCCCTGTTGTTGGTGTTTGTCGGTGGAGCCTTGGGTGCCGTTATTGGCGTGGCCGCTGTCTGGATCAATGTTCGACTGTTGCGGGGATCGTGGCACTGGTTGGCGCGCCTGGGTACCACCCTGGGGGTGACCCTGCTGGCTGCCGGTATATGGTGGTTCCTGCATCTGCGACTTACGGGAGCTCTTTGAAAGCAGATATTTCAGCACGTTTGTTGGAATTGAACCGCCGGTTCTATGACGAGCAAGCGAGCTCATTTTCCGCCACCCGCCAGCGCATCCAGCCGGGTATGGCTCACAGTGTGGAAGAGTGGATGGAGTCTCATGGGGGCTATGCGGCCAGTGCGGATAATCACCTGCTCGACCTGGGCTGCGGAAATGGCAACCTGGCCTTGTGGCTGGCCAATCAAGGATACCGCGGTGATTACACAGGTGTCGAGCAATCGTCCGGACTTCTCGCGAGTGAAGTAAGCCTTCCAGATAATTTCAAATTCTGCCAGGCTGACCTTTCCGTGGCAGACTGGCTGGTGGATCTTCCGACCAGCCCTTTTGACCTGATCACTTGTTTTGCCGTCCTGCACCACCTGCCGGGAGAGGGCTTGCGCTTGAGGTTACTGCGTGAGTTGAAACGACTGCTGGCGCCGGAAGGTATCTTCATCTTGTCCGTTTGGCAGTTCATGAAATCACCCCGGCTGGTGCAACGCATTCAACCCTGGGAAGCGATCGGTTTGAAAGTTGCTGATGTGGATATGGGGGATGCGCTGCTCGACTGGCGCGCCGAGGGGGAATCCACCGGTTCGGCTTTACGTTACGTGCATGCCTTCAGTGAGGAAGAACTTCGCCATCTGGCAGATAAGAGCAGCTTCCAAGTTCGTGAAAGCTGGTTATCGGATGGCAAGGAAGGTTGCCTGGGTCTCTATCAGATCTGGGCGCGTGCCTGATCTCAACGCTTTGCAACCATTTCTCCATCCTTCCGTATAAGAGATATGAGGGTCAGGAACACGTGACCAATCCTCATAATCCGGGTTCCATAATTAAATGAGCTATTAGTGAAGGAGTTAGTCATGTCTGAGAATCTTGAAGTCAATCAGAAGGATGAGAACAGCGTTGGCAGGCACGGCCGTTCAACCTGGTTTGTGGGTGCCGTTCTGATCATCGTAGGTCTGGCATTTATCGTCGAAAACCTGGAGCTGCCATATATCAAGGAAGATAACTGGTGGGCAGTTTTCCTGTTGATTCCGATCGTCGCAATCCTGGATGATATCTATCGCATCTATACCACCAGCAGTGACGGCAAGGCTGGCGCGATTGCATCGAAGGCGGTTGGGCTGTTTATTATTGGCGCCGTCATGATCGTCTTTCTGTTCGGGCTTAACCTGGGTATCTATTGGCCGGTCTTGTTGATCGCAGCGGGCGTGGTTTTCCTTATCGCGGCGCTTATTAAATAAATAGGACAGAATAAAGGAGAGTATTATGAAAAAAGTTGATGTTGATGTAAAACGTTCTACATCGTATCTGGCACCGCTCATCATAGGCGGCGCGCTGATCCTGTTCGGGATCCTGTTCCTGCTCAATAATTTCAACATTCTGGATATCAGTGTCAGCGCAGTATTCGCGGGTATCTTCGTCCTGGCTGGTTTGATCTTTTTGATCGTCTTCCTGCTGGACCGTGAGCAATGGTGGGCTATGATCCCCGGCTTCGTTTTGATGGGTGTGGGTGCCACCATCCTGGTGGGTGAGTACATCAGCTTCAGGGGTGTGGATATCTCCGGGGCAATCATGCTCATCTTCATAGCGCTGCCTTTCTGGCTCATCTTCATCCTGAAACGGGACTTCTGGTGGTCCCTCTTCCCGGCCGGTGTCTTAACATCCATCGCCGTCATGACGCTCATCCCCTCCAGGTTCGAGGATCTGGGTGTGGCAGTCATGTTCTTCGGCTGGGCTGCCACCTTCTTGATGGTGTATTTCCTGGCCAAGCAAAAATGGGCCATCTGGCCGGTGCTCGGTCTGGGTATCCTCGCTGTTTCATTCCTGGCTGGAGCCTTTAATATTTTTGGTTACCTGTGGCCGATTGCCATCATCAGTGTAGGTGCATACCTGATCTACCGTGCCATGCGCAAATAGGACCATGTAACCACACGTTATGCAAACCCGCAGGCCACCCTGCGGGCTTTTTATTGTTGTAAATAGGAGTATAATTATCCTAATTGGAATTCCCGTATGGAACATCCTGGATGAAGCATGAGCACACCCTTTGAGATCAAACCTTTGGATGAGACCGGCCGCCACTGGGTGGATGAATTCATCACCCAGCATTGGAGTGCTGAGACGATAGTCACGCATGGTGAGGTATACCATCCCGCGGAGCTACCGGGCTTTGCCGCCTGCATTGATCAAACCCCCATTGGGCTGATTACCTACACCATTCGGGGCGAGGCATGCGAGGTCATCAGCATGGATAGCCTGCGCCCGCGCCTGGGCATTGGTTATGCCCTGCTGGATGCCGTGCTGGCTACTGCCTGGCAGACTGGTAGCAAGCGGGTCTGGCTGGTCACGACCAACGACAATCTGCACGCCTTACGCTTTTACCAGCGCTACGGGTTTATCCTCTCCGCAATCCACAAGAATGCTGTGGCGGAAAGCCGCCTTATCAAGCCCACCATCCCTTTGATTGGCCTTGACGATATCCCTATCCGGGATGAGATTGAGCTGGAACTCTGGCTGGATAAGGAGAGTGTCAAACCACGGTATAACTTCAATCGTGAGGGCGGATCAGGAAGACACCCCTACCACGGCTGCAATTGAGTACTTCTCTGGATGAGTTTGATATCCGTATCTTAATCTTGCGGGGGGCACCACTCCGAAAGACGCCGCGCGTTGTGCGCCTCTATGATTAAAACCTTCTTGGGAATGGGTGGTGGAATCAGTCCTTTTCCTGTTTACCGCCAAAACCGATCAATCCCAAGACCGGCGCCAGCGTCAGGCTGGAAGCCAGCAACGCGGCCTGGATCGATATCGCGCTACCGATGGCACCCAATAAGGGACCACCGGCGATCTGCCCGACCGCATCCACCTGGCTTGACATGGACAGCACTGTGGCGCGAACCTTCGCCTCCAGGCGTTGGTTGACCCAGGCTGTGTAGAGTGTTCCATTCATGTCACGCGTCATGCGGATGAGCCACAACAGCGGTATTGCCAGCCATGCAGATCCGGCTAGCGCAAAGCTTCCCAGGCACACAACCAGTAAACCGGTCAGGAATAGCATGGCCTTCGAAATCGAGGCACCCCGGCTGGTGTCAACCTGCCGTCTCAGAATGGCTAAAGATGCAGCGGTTAACAGCATGCCGATCAGGTTGATGATGCCGATCCAGGCTACCGGTGATAATTCGATCCACGTCGGAAAGCCGATATCGGTCATCAGATGGGCTACCCACAGGCGGTCGAAAGCTTCGCTGTAGAATCCGAACAACACACCCACCCATAATATCGTTTTTAATACCGGGCGTGCCCGGACAGCTGAAAGACCGCCTTGGAAGGTGTTCCACATGTCCTTCCAGGTGTGACGCGCTTCCGGCCTGACCGGGTGGAAATGTTCCTCAGGCATGATTAGGGATAACCACAATCCAAAGACCAGGAAGCCTGCAGCGGCGATGGTCATAGGCAGGTTAACCTGTAGACTGCCAAGGGCCATAGCGCCCAGCACACCCAGAATGGCGCCCACCTGGTCGAACTGGGCACCTTTCAACAAGGAACGATTGGCGTTCGCTTCGCCAGTTTCGTCGCTCAACCAGGCTGTCAGAGCCCCACTGGTGAAAGTCCAGCCCGTGCCCCAGAGCAGCTGTGCTGCCAGGATCGCCCAGAAATGCGGGATGAGCGCCTGCAGCAGGAAGCCTGTGCCGATTAGAAAGATGCCGATGATGATGGAAAGGCGCCGGCTGTACAGGTCTGCCACGACGCCGGTCGGGATCTCGAACAGGAACACGCTGGTTTCCAGCGCCGTGCCGGTCAGGACGAGCTGCAAGGGTGTCATCTGGACGATGCTGACGTAGTAAACACTGTTGGCCGTAAAGGTCATCCAGAAAAGCAGGGATGTGAGCAGGCAGTAGACGAGGTAGAGGATTTCGGCCGGCAGTTTACGCATGACGGCTCATTATAGCCCGGCCTGCCTCGGTTTAACGATGTTTGGACTTGATGAGAACACAGCCGCGCTAGGATAAGTGGGATATGAGCCTGCTATAATTACCGGCGTGACACAACCCAGTAAAACCGCCCGTTCAGTGGGTGAGATCCTGCGCCATGCGCGCGAAGACCAGAACCTGACCCTCGAGCAGGTTGCCCGGGATATCCATATCCGCGCCCGCTTCCTTGAAGCTCTGGAAGCCACCGATCTGCATGCTTTACCGTCCCTGGCACAGTCGCGTGGTTTTCTGCGTCTATATGCCGAACACCTTGGCTTGGATCCACGACCTCTGCTGGACAGCTGGCAGCCAGTAACAGTAATTGCCACGCCTGAAGCGGTTTCGGAGCCCACCACTGCCAAACCCGCCAGATTGGGCGGTTTGATCAAACGCTTCGTGAAGCAGCCATCGCCCGGCGACAAGGAATCACCTGGCATACCACCTCAGGCTGGGGAACCAGGAATGACAACTTCTGAAAAGTTATTCTCAGAGATAGCACGCAAACTGGTCCGCCAGCGTGAGGCAGTTGAGATGAGCTTGGAAGAGGCGTCTTTACTATCCAAAATTAAAATCCCGACACTGCAGCTACTTGAAAAGATGGACATGCAGGAGTTGCCATCACCAATCATCGTGCGCGGGTTGTTGCTCACATATGCGGATACGATCCACATGGATCGGGAGGAACTGCTCTCTTTGTATGCGGATGCGCTGCAAGCCCAGCGGGATGAGCGCAATGCCAGGCATACACGGCGGACATCTGCCTCCTCCCAGACTTCTCCGGCACCATTGATCACGATCGACATGACCCGCTTCAAGCAGATAAATTTCAAGGATTTGGCTGCACGCTTAACCGAACGCTTTCCATTTCTGAAGAAATATCTTAACTTTGACCTCCTGTTGGGAGGGATCCTGGTGATCGTTCTGGCGGTGGTCATCATCTGGGCAGCCGCTTCAACCCTCTCGTTTACCAACCAGCAGATTGCCGCGCAGGCAACCCTGCCCGGCCGGTCCGAGATCCTGGCCGCCGGGCCGGCGGAGACTACTGCAGGAGAATCTCAGTTAACCGTCACCCCCACGTTGTTGCAGGAAGTGGCTGTCAGCCCGACGACCGAAGCAGGCCAGGTTGGCAATGCCGCACAGGCAATCTACCTTGTCACCCTGCCGGCTAATGCGGATGCTGCTTTCCGGTTGACGGTCCGTCCGCTTCAAACCGCTTTCGTGCAGATCTGGGTTGATGACCGGCTGGCTTTTCGCGGACGTATGACGCCCGGGGCGGATTACCCATTTAATGCTCTCCGCCGGGTGGAGTTCCTGACGGGGGATGGCAGCGCGATCCAGTTATTTTTTAATTCCACTGACCTGGGGATCATGGGCATCCCGGGTGAGGTGATCCATCTTGTCTTCACCGTGCGCGGCGCGCAAACCATCACGCCGACCGTGACCATGACCTACACACCGACCAAACGACCGACCGTGACCCCGCAACCGACGACCACCAAGAAACCCACCCTGACGCCTAAGCCATGAAGTCAAAGACTTTTTACCTTGAATCACTCGGCTGTGCCAAGAATACCGTCGATTCTGACTCAATGTCGGCCTTGTTGCAAAAGGCGGGATACCGGGTGGTTGCAAAACCGTCCCAGGCGGAAGTCCTGATCGTCAACACCTGTGGGTTTATCGCCGCAGCCCGGGAGGAATCCTATGACGTTCTGCGCGAACTGGCAGGTCAGAAGCGTCCCGGGCAAAAATTGATTGCAGCCGGCTGTCTGACCGAACGTTATCGTCAGGAGGTTGTTGCGCAGGTGCCGGGTATTGATGGTATCCTGAGCACTCGACGCTGGATGGATATCCTGGAGATCGTTGATAAACTGCGCAGCGATCGTAGCCATGTCCTTTACCAGTTGCCAGACGTACCGGCCCTCAGCCGGGAAGAAAGAGGTGTCCGACGCGCCGCTGTTCAGGGCAACAGTGCTTATCTCAAGATCGCCGATGGTTGTCGTCGTGGCTGCGCTTTTTGTGCCATCCCGCTTATAAAAGGCCTGGCCGTCAGCCGGACTCCCGAAGCGATCCTTGCGGAAGCTCGAAACCTGGTCGACGGGGGTATCCGCGAATTGATCCTGATCGCCCAGGATACGACCGATTACGGTTCAGACCTGGGTTTAAAGGACGGTCTGGCAACATTACTTGAGAGACTTCTGCCGGTTGTTCCAGACCTGCCCTGGCTGCGCTTGTTGTATACCTATCCAGGTTTTGTAACGCCGCACCTGGTGG
>Ga0208980_10000447_pt1 | contig 23032 bp, 17 predicted proteins | sample WetSurMetagenome_3_FD_187993 | JGI IMG/M metagenome (GOLD analysis project Ga0208980, IMG submission 187993) | Wetland microbial communities from Twitchell Island in the Sacramento Delta, sample from surface sediment Aug2011 Site A1 Bulk (version 2) | ecosystem: Environmental > Aquatic > Marine... | reverse complement strand
AATTTCCTTTATGTCTTTACGCCCTTACGCCCTTATGCCTTGATGCCTTTGTACCATTGAACCGTTGTACCGCTGTACCGCTGTACCATTAATCCTAACGGATATGCTTTTTTATCCTGTCAAACAGGTCATGCGGCTTGAATGGTTTCAGAACATAATCATTGATATTAAGATCATCAATCTTATCATGGTTTTCTGACATTATTGCGGCTGTCAGTGCAACAATAGGGATATCCCTGATTTTCTGATTTTCTGATTTTCTGATGATCCTTGTAGCTTCAAGACCATCCATTACTGGCATATGTAAATCCATGAGTATAAGATCAAATTCCTTCTTTTCCAGTTCATTAAGTGCTATTTGCCCGTTTTCAGCCTGAGTGACAATGATACCCCAGCCACTCAGAAATTTATTGGCAACAAAGAAATTTATCTTATTATCTTCAGCGACCAGTACCTTCTTCCCTTCAAGTCCCGAAAAGTTTTCTGTAACTTCAGTTTTTTGAACCTGGCTTCCCTTAACTGAAATACCAAAAGTGAGAATGAAACGGAATGTTGAACCTTTATCCGGTTCACTCTCAACCGTAATACTTCCTCCCTGCAGTTCAATGAGTTTCTTGCAGATCGCTAACCCCAGCCCTGTACCTCCAAAGTGCCTTGTAGTATCGGGTGATGCCTGGGTAAAACTTTCAAAGATCAAAAAGTGTTTATCTTTAATAATTCCAATCCCTGTATCTGAGACAGAAAATTCCATTTTTGACTGATTGTTGCTGCGATTTAACTCTTTGACAGTAACTGTGATACCTCCCTTGTTAGTAAATTTCAGTGCATTTGACAGAAGGTTGGAAAGAATTTGATTTAATCTGATAGGATCGCCTATAACTTCATTGGGGATATCACTTCCTTTCTTAATTTCAAAACTAAGATGTTTTGCTTTTGACCTGAATGAGTACGATCTTAATATCTCCTCAAGAAAATCGCTGAGGTTAAACTGAGTCTGTTCAAAAACCAGCTTACCCGATTCCATTTTATTGTAATCAAGAACATCATTCACAAGAGTAAGAAGATGATTACCCGAGAATTTCAGGGTTTTAATAAAGTCCATCTGATCCTCGCGTGGATTACCCTGTAAAAGTAGATTTGTAATCCCTATCACTTCATTAAGAGGGGTTCTGATTTCGTGGCTCATTGTTGACATGAACAACTGTTTAGACTGAGCTGCCTCCTCAGCTTTCTGTCGTGCAGTAATAAGGTTATCGAGCATCATTCTTCGCTGAAGCGCTATTGCGATCTGATTTGCGATGAAGTCAAGGACATAAAGATCATCCTGCAAAAACTTGTTCTCATCATTGTAATCCTGAAGACACATTACACCGATGATGTTATTCTCCACTTTTAAAGGAACACCCATCCATACCTTACATGGAGTACCTACAAGATCGATATCCCCGGATTCCTCAAGAATTTTCAGATCATTTTCCTTAAGCAAAACCGATTTATTATTATTTATTACCCATCCGGTGATGGTTTTCTTTGTTGGTATCTCGTAAAAGTTGTCTTTTTCATCCGCAAAAAATGGAAGTGAGAGAGTCTCTGACGCTTTGTCGTACAGGGCAATGAAAAAGTTATTTGTATCCCATATTTTATTTAATTCATGAACGATTATGGGGTAAATCTCCTTGATATCATATTGCTTGAGTGCAGCTGAGGAAATATTATATAAGATCTCCTGAAGAAGCAGGTTTTTCCTTTCTGAAGTAATATCCCTGTAAATGCAAAGATGTGCAACATTCTCATTATTAATTACTATTGATGTAGCAATAAGTGAAACATGAATTTTATTGCCATATTTGTCTTTTCTTACAGTTTGTCTTACCTCCTTATTATTGATTGCAGCAAGCCTGTCTATCAAAACAGCTTCTTCTTTCAGATCGTCCGGAACAACCAGATCATTTATGTTTTTATTGATAGACTCTTCCACAGTGAACCCAAACAGAGTAGTAAACTCTCTGTTTACCATTGAAATTATTCCGGAAGAGCTTGTAATTGCGATTGCAGCAGGTGTATAATTATAAAGATGTTCAAGAAACGCCTTTTCTCTTTTAATCTGGGTTTCATACTCTTTTTGCTTACTTAAATCAGTTACAACACCTCTGTATCCAACTATCTTGTCCTCAATAAATGAGGCAAAAGAATGAGTCAGGATAGGAACTGCTGTGCCATCTTTTTTCTTGGCAAGATATTCATTGCTTGATGTTTGTCCGGGGTGTGTCAATGCCTTCAGATTTGAAATCATTTCCTGGTAGCTATCCGGAAATAATTCCGAAATATTTATCCCTCTGGCAAGATCATGTTTTGAATAGCCAAAAAAGTCAAGTCCCCTCTGGTTCCCGTAAATAATATTTCCCGACAGATCAGCTTCGTAGATCATTTCAGGAAGCATCTCGGCAACTTTTTCAAAAACATCACCCGGTTTGTAACTGCCGTCCGGAGTTTTTTCCTGAGCTTTAATACGGAAGACTTCGAGTTCTTTCTCTAGTTTATTATTTGCTTCCTGTAACTCGTCAATCCTAGCTTTATCATCCATCCCTCTCACATTTACAAATAGGTTTTAAAAATAGCAATTAATGATTTAAAAGAGGTTTTCGGCTTACCAATTTCTTGTTTGCAGGTGATTTTTGTTTATTTTTAACATTCTCCTGATAATATTTGCAGAAATCAAAAAGTCCGCATTGGTTACAAAGAGGATTCCTTGCTTTGCATATATATCTTCCATGAAGGATAAGCCAATGATGCGCCTTATGAATTAGCTCAGATGGAATATTCCGTGTAAGTTGTTCCTCAACACTTAGTGGTGTCTTCGCATTCCTGACCAGCCCAATCCTGTTAGAAACCCTGAAAACATGTGTGTCAACAGCCATAACGGGTTTGTTAAAAACTATGGATGCCACAACATTTGCAGTCTTTCTTCCTACTCCTGGCAAATGCTGCAATAACTCAGGATCTGAAGGTACTGTTCCTCCAAATTTCTCAGTAAGCATCTTTGCCATCCCTGAAAGATGTTTTGCTTTGTTATTGGGATATGAGCATGATTTAATAAATTCAAAAATCTCATCAGGTGAAGCCTTTGACATCGATTCAGGACCGGGATATTTCTTTAATAATGGAGGAGTTATCATATTGACTCTCTTGTCAGTGCATTGTGCTGAAAGGATTGTTGCGACGATGAGTTCAAATGGATCGTGATAATTCAATTCAGTCTCTGCATCAGGCCTGTTGGTCAGGAAATAATCTATAGTGTGCTTAAATCTTTCCTTTATTGTCATCGGATGGAAATATAATAGTGGGGTTAAGGTAACACTTTTTATCTTTGCACAAAAATTGATTCTTCATTATGATTAGTTACCTGCAGGCAGACAATATAGGCAGAAGGATAGGAGATAATCTTCTTTTTGATCATATCAGCCTTAATATTAACAAAGATGATAAGGTTGCTCTGATTGCGGTAAATGGTGCAGGTAAATCATCCCTTCTAGATATACTCGCCGGGAAGGAAAGCCCTGATGAAGGCTCTTTGAGTATCAAACGCGATTTAAAGATTGCATATCTGCAGCAGTCGCCAGTACTAAATGAGCTGAACAGTATTGTTGATGAACTTTTCTCGTCAGACAGTGAGCTTGTTACATTAATCAGGGAATATGAGAAATGTCTTATTTCAGGTACTCCTGAAAAGTTGCAGGAGATGACTCAACGCATGGACGATCTTAAAGCCTGGGATTATGAAGTTGCTGTAAAACAAATCCTGTATAAACTTAAGTTAACCGACCTTAATGCAGTTGTCAACACTCTCTCGGGAGGTCAGAAGAAAAGAGTTGCCCTGGCAAAAGTCCTTGTTGAGAATGCTGACCTTCTTATTCTCGATGAGCCAACAAACCATCTCGACCTTGATATGATTGAATGGCTTGAAGAGTACCTCATCAAGTCTAATAAAACACTGCTTATGGTTACCCATGACAGATATTTTCTGGACAGGGTCTGCAATGTAATACTTGAACTTGCCGACAATGTACTGTACACGTATGAAGGGAACTATGAATATTTTCTGGAGAAAAAGCAGAGCAGGGAGAATTCAGCAAAGATGAATACAGAGAAAGCAAAGAACCTGCTTAAGACTGAACTTGAATGGATGAGACGGATGCCTAAAGCCAGAAGGCACAAAGCAAAATCGAGAATTGAATCATTTTACAATATAAAAGAAAGGGCTGCCAGACGACCCGAAGAAAAAAGCATTAACATCAATGTCAACATTTCAAGGATGGGTAAAAAAATCCTTGAGATCAGGAATATAAGTAAATCATATGGTGATAAAACTGTCATTAATGATTTTACTTACCTTTTTAACCGTTTCGAAAAAGCAGGGCTTATTGGCCGTAACGGGACCGGAAAAACTACGCTTCTGAACATAATTACGGGTATCACTGATCCTGACAAGGGTACAATTGATAGGGGCGAAACTGTGGTCTTCGGCTATTACCGTCAGGAAGGAATTGCGTTTGATGAAGACATGACTGTGATTGATGCTGTGAAAAAAATAGCTGAAAGAGTTACCATTAGCGATGGCAATGTTCTGTCGATAACCCAGTTCATGAACTATTTTCTCTTTCCGCCTGAAAAACAGTATACACTTATCAGAAAATTATCGGGCGGAGAAAAGAGACGACTTTATTTGCTGACGGTTCTTATGAAGAATCCTAACTTTCTGATTCTCGATGAGCCTACCAATGACCTTGATATACTTACACTGAATGTCCTTGAAGAGTACCTTGCCGGTTTCAGGGGTTGCGTAATTGTTGTCTCTCATGACAGATATTTTATGGACAAGGTAGTTGACCATATATTTGAGTACAAAGGAGAAGGTATTATCAAGGATTTCCCCGGAAACTATACTCAGTTAAGAGAAAAGCAATCAGAAATGGAAAAGCTGTCGCAGGCTGTTAACATAAATAAATCTTCAAATTCAGATTCATCAATTGGTTTGAAAGAAAAAAAAGAAAAAAAAGGCGGGCTGACATATAAGGAAAAGAAGGAATTTGAAGTACTTTCCGGTGAAATAGAAAGCCTGGAATATGAAAAAGTGAGCATTGAAAATGAGATGAGCCATGGTTCCTTAAATCCTGATGAATTGTATTCAAGATCGCTGCGACATGGTGCAATAATGAAGATATTGGATGAAAAAGAGTTGAGATGGCTCGAATTAAGCGAGAAACAATAAATAAGTTCAATTTTTGGAAATTTTAAATATTAAAACAGTTTGGAATTTTTAACTTTATAAATCAATAGTTTACACCATTGGAAAAAATATTGGTTAATACTCCGGAGACCAGGTCTGAAATACTGGTAGGAGAGAACTGGGAATCGGTAAAGCAGATGTTACCTGAAATGGGTGTTATAATCATTACTGACGATAATATAAAACATATTTATGGTAACCGGTTTCCTGCTTTTCCCGTTCTATCAGTTACTCCGGGTGAAAGTAGTAAGAAGCTGGAAATTATTGAATATCTTGCAAATAAGCTTCTGGAGGCAGGTATAGATCGCTCCGGATTCGTTCTTGCAATTGGTGGAGGAGTAGTCTGCGATCTGGGCGGATTCCTCGCATCAATTTATATGAGAGGTATTGGCTGTGGATATGTCTCAACAAGCCTACTTGCTCAGGTTGACGCTAGCACTGGAGGGAAAAACGGAGTAAACCTTGGCGGCACAAAAAATGTACTTGGAAATATAAGACAACCCGAGTTTGTTATATGTGATCCTGTTATGCTGGCTTCACTTCCAGAACAGGAGTATCTGTCTGGTCTGGCTGAGTTAATTAAGACAGCGATAATAGGGGACAGGCATTTGTTTGAATTCATAGAGAGGAGCTATAATGAAATTATGGCCAGAGATACCAGGCTGCTTACAACTTTGGTTGCAATGTCGGTGAGGTTTAAGGCTGCAGTGGTTTCAGAAGATGAAAAAGAGAGAGGTTTGCGGCGGATTCTTAATTTCGGACACACTTACGGACATGCAATTGAAATGCATATGTCAGTGAAACATGGATTTGCAGTGGCATCTGGTATGGAATTGGCTGCAGAACTTTCAGCTGAAAATGGTTATATCAGCAAGGAAGAAAAGGAGCGAATAGTGAATATCCTGAAGAGGTATAATCTACTTGCACCCCATAACCTTACAGATGAAAATATTGAACAGCTCATTCTTCATGATAAGAAGAAAACAGGTACAAACATTAATTTTGTTTTCACTGAAGGAATCGGGAAAGCATTTGTTAATAAAGTTACTGTGACTGAAATAATTAATTTTTACAGAAAATACAGAGATAAACATTAATGGTATGAATTCTTTCGGAGTTATTTTCAGGATTTCTCTTTTCGGAGAATCACATGGTACGGCAATCGGTGTGACAGTAGATGGTTGCCCTCCCGGATTATTACTTAAACCAGAAGATTTTATGTCCGACCTGAAGCGGCGGCAGAGTGGGAGCAAGGGAACAACAAAACGCCAGGAGCCGGATCTTCCTGAAATTCTTAGCGGTGTCTTTGATGACCGAACCACTGGTGCTCCTATAACTCTGATTACCAGGAATAGTGATAAAATATCCACTGATTACGACGAATTCAAAAACATCCCCCGCCCGGGTCATGCTGATTTCGTACCAAGTATCAAATTCTCTGGTTTTTCAGATCTGAGAGGGAGCGGTCACTTTTCTGGAAGGATTACCTGGGGACTCGTTGCTGCAGGTGTTATAGCAAAAAAAATTGCTGCGGTATCTGAGATATCTGCAAAACTGATTTCAGCCGGCGGTTCAGATGATATTGATAAGGCTATTAATGAGGCAATAGCATTAAATGATACTATAGGTGGTATAATTGAATGCAGGGTAAAAACTCCGCCCTTGGCATTAGGAGAGCCATTCTTCTATTCTTTCGAGTCAGCTCTTAGTCATATAATCTTTTCTATTCCTGCAATCAAAGGGATAGAATTTGGTGTCGGATTTGCGGCAGCAGGAATGAGAGGATCGGTACATAACGATTCATTTGTCGACAGTAATGGAAAGACAGCTTCAAATAATGCGGGAGGTATTAATGGAGGGATAACAAACGGGAATGAGATTATTTTCCGGACAGTTGTAAAACCAACCTCCTCCACCGGAGCGGACCAAACTACCTATAATTTCAAGGAAAAAATGATGACAACACTAAAAGTTAAAGGCAGACATGATACTTGTATAGCTTTAAGGATGCCTGTAATTGTAGAAGCAGCTACTGCAATTGCAATGGCTGATCTGATATTAATTGACAGGGGTATTCATGGGGAAAGGAGCTTCTGATTTGTCTTGTAGTCTCAGGTAAATATTATTTAATGCGTTTTATTGCAAGAGCTTTTCTTGCCGATTTGATGATCAGTGCTTTTTTTGTGGTACTGGTAATCTTAAACCTGTTATCTATCCTGTCTCCGATAATCCATACGATTTTTCCACCTGATTCCAGGATGTATTTGTATTCCTTATCAAGGATTGAGTATTTCCTGTCGATAAAATAATCACTCAGCTTTTTCTTCTGTTTCATCCCAATAGGATAAAAGTAATCACCTGCTTTCCACTTTCTTATAATTAATGGGAAAAGCAATTTTTCAGAATCAATGCATGCCGCTGAAGGATCAGTCAGTATTTCAAAACTATCGGTGATTTTGACATAGCCAGCATACTCAATGCCGGGAACCTTTTTAATATCTGAAATTGTATTAACATAAAACGATTTCTCCTTCCTCGTTTCTTCAGGTACTATAATAATCTCTTTTCTGTTTTTAATTATCCTGTGAGTTTCTGTAAATAGCTGACCACCTGTTTTACCATTAATAACTTTAATCAAATCATTTAATTGAAGGTTATTAATGCCATAAGGTTTAAAAAGTTCATAAAGAATTGCCTTATTAAGCAAATGTGCTCTCAGAAGGTTGAAATTAATCGTAATAATTCCGTCTGCCTGTTCAGATATCCTTCCCCGGATATTTTGAATATATTCTGTTACAATTTCATTTATTCCAATGAATCTTTCAGCAGTTTCACTGAGGGTTGTTTCTATCGACGGATTAATCTCTTTAAGAACAGGAAGTACAAGATGACGTATTTTGTTACGTGTATATGTAGTATCAGCATTTGATTTATCTTCCCTGAACCTGATATGATTTTTATCGGAATATTCAATAATATCCTGGCGAGTGGCAAATAAGAGAGGTCTTATTATTTTGTTGCTGATTATCTTCATTCCTGATAATCCTGCCAGACCTGTACCCCGGGTAAGATTGATAAGCAGGGTTTCAACATTGTCATTAAGATTATGTGCAACGGAAATAAAATCGTACATATTCTCTTTCCTTATCTCTTCAAACCAGGCATATCTCAATTCCCTGGCAGCCATCTGTACGGAGAGTTTGTTCTTTTTTGCGTATATTTTAGTCTCAAAACGGGTGGAAAAGAATTGTATATTATGACCATCAGAGTATTTCCGGACTAATTCCTCATCCTTATCAGATTCTTTTGCCCGAAGAGAGAAGTTGCAATGTGCAATACCAATTTCATACCCGGTTTGGAGGAAGAGGTCAGCCATTACCATAGAATCTATACCACCGCTCACAGCCAGCAGAATTCTCTGGGTCGGTTTTATTATTTTATTATCAGAAATAAATTTTTTGAATCTGGTAATCATCGTCTCTGGTATAGCTGTACAAAAATAGAAAAAGGTATCCTTTCCGGGGATACCTTTAGTACGAATTCTGTTAAACTACTTTTTCGAAAGATAGTTTGCGACACTTTCCTGGGTTTCCCTCATAGCTTTTTCTCCCTTGTGCCAGTCGGCCGGACAAACCTCGCCATTCTCTTCAAAAAACTGAAGCGCATCTACCATTCTAAGAGTTTCCGATACACTTCTTCCAAGAGGCATATCATTGACAACCTGATGTCGTACAACACCGTTTTTATCAATCAGAAAAAGTCCCCTGTAAGCCCTCGGATCTCCTTTAAAAGTAACATCACCCTCGTCTGAATATTCATAATTCCCGGCGAGAACATCATAATTTTCTGATATTGTCTTGGAAAGATCTGATACTATAGGATATGTCACACCTCTGATGCCGCCCTGGTTAAGTTCTGTTTGCAGCCATTTCCAATGAGAATGCTTTGAGTCTCCTGAACAAGCGACTACAGCAACGTTTCTTTCACTGAAATCTTTTATTTTTTCCTGAAAAGCCAAAAGTTCTGTAGGGCATACAAATGTAAAATCTGCAGGATAGAAGAAAAACACAACATATTTTTTTCCAAGGTATTGCTCCAGAGAGAAACCTTCTACAATATCACCACCATTTATAACTGCAGGTGCAGAAAATGAGGGAGCTTTTTTACCAACTAGTACAGCCATTTTTTAAATATTTAATTGTTAATTTACTATTAAGTGCAAACTTATTATCAATACCATTACAAAATACCGGACTTTTTGTTCATTACCTGAATTGAATTATTGAAGGGGGACCGGAATCAAAATTTTTTGGTTTAAGAAGCTGTTCTCCTGAAACGACTATGTGATTAATATCAGAATAGTTAGGAGGATTTGGGTAATAACTAAGCCTCACCTGCAGCGTATTAAATACCATGTTGTCATTCCTTATCCTGATGCCCAATCCTATACTGGTCAATGAGTAGCCATTATCGATTATTTCATTTGAACCTGAAAGGAAAGAGAAGTCGGTAAATCCGAAAAATGCAAATCTGAAACCTACCAGATTAAGAGGGCTGAATAAAACAGATTCAAGACTTACGGATAGTCTTTGTGTTCCGCTGACAGAGTCATTTCTGAATCCCGAAAATCCATTACCTCTTCTGAATACAAGATATTCATCAGTATTTCTGTCAAATCCTCTTGTATAATCAAGATAAATAAAGTTACGTAATCTGCTTCTTCCAACTGTCATCAGGTTGGAAAAATAATTCATATTAAGAGACAAAAGTCCCTGTCTTGGCTGTTGTCCGTTCAGGAAGGATGCAACTCCGGCAGAGGTGTAGAAGTAACCTAAACCGTTTATTGACTTGCCCAGTGCAATCTCAGTTCCGATATATTTTCTGACCCTGAATTGATTAAACTCATTATACTCACTTCCAACTGTAACCCTCAACAATCCGCCATAAGGGATATCTTCAGTCCGGCCATAACTGTAAATGAGATTTGTTTTATAGTACTTCTGAACCGAGAAGGCAGCTGATGCCATATAAATCCTGTATTTCTGGATGTTATAATATGAGTCGGGCTGAATATCAGGCCTGTCAAATACATTATTATTTGTATATCTTAATCCGAGAATAATTCTTGAAACTTTCTCCTTATTAACGAGAAAAGACCTTGAGATCCAGTAATCCTGCAAATTATATTTCAGAGGAGCAGGAATAGGTAAAGTATCAAGATCTACGGTTGTAGACATTTGCATGACAGAAATACCACCTGCATATTTTGTAGCTGAGCTGACAAGTTTACGATCTAAACTGAAACCGTAATTCGTTTTTCCAAGACCATCGGCAAAAAAAAGGTTCAGATTAATGAAAGATTTCCACATATTATTTACAAGGTAATGTACGCCGAAACCCGGATAATCAGATATTTTTGTATCAAACGGTATGTCAACGCCCACCTCATGGCCAATACCAAATATGTTTTTTTCAAAAACAGATACCTTGCCCCGGTTCAGGCCTCTGTAAGTATACGAACCACCCAGTGAATAAACATCCTTGGTCAGAACAACAATATCAGCCTCTTCGTCAGATACAGGCACAACTATTATCTTTGCATCATCAATAAAGGAAAGCTCCCTTAGAATCCTTTCATTATCGCTGAGTGTCAGCGGAGAAATAGTGTCACCTTCTGTCATAAGAAGGTTCTTTCTTATTATTTTTTCATTTGTATTAAAATGTGTTTTATTCAGAATATTCTCAATCTCCTTTGGATTTGCAGATGCCGGATCATTTATATTTACTCCGAAGACATTAAGCCTTTGTATTTCAATATGTCTGATTTTCTTTCCTGAATGACTTAAATAACTGGCATCGCTTGTGCTCTTTATTGGCTTCTTGCTGGTTGTATCGTGAGTAACAATTATAAAGTCATAAAGCTTTTTGGTTATCAATGACTTGGAGGCCTTTGTTTTCAGAGAGTCGTAGAATATAATATTTTTGTTAGGACCAGAAAAATTGCTGGGAATCACGGTTGGTGCCAGTGTTGACTGATTATTTTTTGAAAATACTGAGAGGCTATATCTGAGCTGAAGAATTGCTTCAGCTGAAACTCGTGATATGGCGTCGCGCTCTGACTGGTTTTGAGAATATGCATTGAAAAATGAAAAAAGAAATGCCAAAAAAATCAGAGGCCTTAAAGATCTTCTGTATTTTTCCGGGTCCTTGCACATCAGGTATTGTGAGAATTATTTATAAGGACATCATCAGAATTAAACTGAAACCCAAGCCGTTTTCCTGTAATTACCCTTGAATGCTGGATTTTAGCTTCTGCCTGGCCTACTGTGGCAATTTTAACTGTATCGTAGGGTGGTACTAACAGATCAAATTCGAGGGAATACTGAATTGCAGTGGTTATGATAATTTGTAATGATTGCCTGCTGATTTCTTCGTTTCCGTAGTTAGTAAACAGCATTCCCATCTGTCTTTTTCCTTCAACAAAATACTGTTTCTCATGGTTAATGAAAATCCTTGCGATCAGGTACCCAAGATCATCCTGACGCGAATATTTAAAAGAGTCAGCGAGGAAGTTATATATATTGATGATTCCTGAATATGCATTATACTTGTTCTTTTGAATATATGCTGTTTTCCAGGCAGGGTGTTCCCTGTCGAACTGAAATATGTTTGAGTGCATGCTGAACAGCAATATGTCACCTGCTACTTTTATCTGAGCATCAAAATTACTCCTGTCAGTATATTCCAGTTTGATTCTGGAATCCATACCGGCTAAATTTGCATTTACCTCTTTTGCAAGAACTTTCAGAACATCCTTAACGCTGCAAAATGATTCAAAAGTATTATCAAATACTCTTTGCTTCAGAATGGATTTCTCTTTCAGTGTTCCAATTATTTCCTGTTTTTTATCAATCTGATCGGACATGATAAGAGATGTATTAAAGTGATATATAAACGTCTAATGTATATAAATATTCGGAATAAAGAAAACTATTGCATTTGCAGGAAGATATTTCCTGACATCAATCGCTTAATTAATAAGATCTTGCGAACAGAACCCTCCTTTTTGAAGGTTTGCCGGAATAGATACACTTGCCATCTTCATCCGGACTATCAAAAGGAATGCACCTTATAGTAGCTTTTGTCTCCTCTTTTATTTTCTCCTCAGTCTCTGCTGTTCCATCCCAATGAGCCATTATGAAACCTCCAGGATTATCAAGGATTTTCAGAAAATCGTCCCATTTATCTACGTAAAAAGTGTTTTCTTTTCTGAAATTTAAAGCCTTATTATAAATATTGCTCTGAATATCATCAAGAAGTTTAGGGATGAACTCATTGATCTTTTCAATTGAAATGGTTTCCTTGGTGAGAGTATCACGCCTGGCAATCTCAATAGTCTTGTTCTCCAGGTCCCGTGGTCCGATGGCAATGCGAACAGGTACTCCTTTAAGTTCATAATCAGCAAATTTCCATCCCGGCTTATTATTATCCCTGTCGTCATATTTCACCGATATCCCTTTTGCCTCAAGTTCTACTTTGATTCTCTTTGCGGTTTCGGATATTGTAGTAAGTTGTTCTGGATTCTTATAAATAGGGATTATAACAACTTGAATAGGAGCAAGTTTAGGAGGAAGCACAAGGCCATTATTGTCAGCATGACCCATAATGATGGCGCCCATAAGTCGTGTCGAGACACCCCACGATGTAGCCCATACATAATCAAGCTTTCCTGTCTTATCTGTAAACTGTACATCGAAAGCTTTTGCAAAGTTCTGCCCTAAAAAGTGGCTTGTTCCGGCCTGTAAAGCCTTACCATCCTGCATAAGAGCTTCAATAGCATAGGTATCATGTGCACCGGCAAACCGCTCATTTTCACTTTTATATCCTTTAATTACAGGAAGAGCCATTGAATTTTCAGCAAATGAGGCATAAACATTTATCATCCTTTCTGTCTCTTCAACAGCCTCTTCACGTGTAGCGTGGGCTGTATGCCCCTCCTGCCAGAGGAATTCTGTAGTTCTGAGGAATAACCTTGTCCGCATTTCCCATCTGACAACATTAGCCCACTGATTAATAAGAATTGGCAGATCCCTGTAAGACTGGATCCAGTTTTTGTAGGAATGCCAGATTATTGTTTCGGAAGTAGGACGGATAATAAGTTCCTCTTCCAGTTTAGCTGCAGGATCCACAACAATTCCTTTTCCATTCTCATCATTTTTGAGCCGGTAATGAGTAACTACTGCACACTCTTTTGCAAAACCCTCCACATGAGCTGCCTCCTTGCTGAAGAAAGATTTTGGTATGAATAATGGAAAATATGCGTTAACATGTCCTGTTGCCTTGAATAGTCTGTCGAGTTCAGCTTGTATCTTTTCCCAAATAGCATATCCGTAAGGTTTAATTACCATGCATCCTCTGACAGCTGAGTTTTCAGCTAAATCTGCCTTGATAACCAAATCGTTATACCATTGTGAATAATTCTCCTCCCTGTTTGTCAAAAACTTCGCCATTTTCTGGTATGGTATTTGTTTAATTAGATTTAAAGAAATAGATTGCGTAAAAATAAATAAAAACTTCAGTTATATTTCAAAAAAGAAAGTGAGGTTCATCATGAAAGCAAAAATATACATCGGAATCATTTTAGTCTTCCTCCTTGCCAGTTCATCGGTAAAGGCCCAGAGAGATGATGTTCAGAGCTATAGAAATGATGATGCCCGGATAGTAGTCAACAATTATTATGATAATTATGACTATTACTATTCATCCCGAATTAACAGATTCCACAGATCTTATTCAGCATTTGATTATTATGCACCAATATTTACAGATACATATTGGTATAGTTACCAGCCATATTCCTGGGGAATAAGCATTTACGGCGGCGGTGGATTTGGAATCTCTTATTCCAATAATTACCCGGTTTATAATTATGGGTACGGATACAATAACGGATGGTACGATCCATATTATAGCAGTTCTTTTTACTGGGGCTATAATCCTTTCTACTACAGTACCTGGTACTCACCTGTTATGATAAATGTAAATTTAGGTTTTGGCGGGCATAATAATAACTACGGCTATTATGGGCACAACCATGGTTATAACAATTACAGGTATGGTTACGATACTCATAACAATTATTACAATTACAACAGTTATAATTATTACAATAATAACTCTGAAAGTAATTCATACGGCAAAAACTCATCTAAAAACGGATATGGTAACAGTTCAGGATCATCACAGGCAGGTTCAAGACGAGTAAGTCCTTCAGCCAGTTCATCAGGGAATGAATCAATGGACATGAATAAAGATAAATCAAACAACGGCCTTCCCATGGGTAACTCCCGCCGGAATTCAACGCCGACAGTGTCCAGAGGGCAGGGAAATAATAATAGTGCCAATAGTAATAACGGCAATAACGGCAATAACGGCAACAACGGCAACAACGGTAACAGCAGCAACAACGGTAATAACGGTAATAACGGTAATAGCGGTAATAACGGTAATAACGGTAATAACGGTAATAACAGTAATAACAGTAATAACGGAAACAATACCCACAACGGCAACAACGGAAATAACACTAATAACGGAAACAACACTCACAACGGTAATAGCAACAATAATGGTAACAGCAACCCAAACAGTGGAAATTATGGTAACAACTCCGGAGGTGGAAATACAAATGGAAATACCAATGTAAATAATAATGGAAATAATAATGGTAATCAGAACCAGAACATTAACAACGGAAGACGAAATGCAAAAACAATCAACAATACTGAAATAAAGGGTTATGCTCCTTCTAACAGTCAGATAAACAGGAACGTTGAGCCACAGTCTTCAGGAAGAAGATCGATTAATAGCAGTTCAGGTTCAAATAGATCCCCTGTTTATAATGCTCCTGTCAGAAGCTCATCCTCTACCGGATCGAAGAATTCAGGTTCGCAGGGAAAGACAATTTCTTCCAAAAGCGAGTCAAAATCTGCAACTTCAACTTCATCCTCTACATCATCAAAAGAAAAATCAACCAGACGCAGATAAACTGCAGGCCCATTTAGGAGGCCTGCTTCTTTTTTTAAATTTTTAAAATGTTAAAAATATTATTTAAATCATATAAATTCAGAATTAAGCTTTTTTGGTATAATATTTGCTTATTATAAAGAAAACTAAAGGGGGAATAAAAAATGAAAGCAGTATATAATATATTAATCCTTGCACTTCTTGCCCTTGTCTCTTGTACATCAAGTCTTTATACAGGGGCAGAGTATGATGACCTTTATTATTTGCCTTCGGATAAACCAGTAACTAAAGCCAAACCACAGGCTAATGATAAGGTTTCCGGGGGAAATCAGCAGGATAAAAATTATTATGACAACATATATGCTGCTGATACCCTTGTTTCTGATGAGTATGCAAATGCTGTAGATAATAACGATCAGATAGCTAATAGCAACAATCAAAATGGTGATGGTTATAATTACTCTGATTATTATTCATATTCAGACAGGCTGAACATGTTCTATGGTAATTACTTTTATCCTTACTGGAGAGATCCTTATTATTATTATGGATACCCTTCATTCGGATTAAGTTTTGGAATGGGTTATGGATTTGGTTTAAGTTTTGGCTGGGGATATCCATATTATGGTTATGGATACCCTTATTATGGCTATGGATACCCATACTATGATTATGGCTGGGGTTATTATGGTGGTTATTATGGCGGCTATTATCCTCCTTATGGTGGCTATTATCCTCCTTATGGTGGTTATTATCCGCCTTATTATCATACCGACGATAATTATGTATCTTATGGCAGAAGGGAAAAACCAAGCAATCTTTCGTCGAACTGGAATAGAAATGAAGGACTTAATGGATCTTCAAGAAGAGATCCTTATTCCTCATCAGGTGGAGCTTCAGGCACAGCAAGGAGGATGACTTCAGGCGACGAGACTATAGCCGGAAATCAGAGAAGAACTATATCTTCTGGATTAAATTCTCAACAAGCAGTAAGCCAGGAAGGAAGAAAAACAGTACAGAATCCTTCAGGGACAGCAAATGTGCGTTCAAATAGTATCTCTGGACAGAGGAGTTCTGCAAATACAAGACCATCTTATGATAATGTAAACAGGAGCTATACTCCGAGTTACAGTAATCCCCGTATGAATACAAGACCTTCATATAATAACAGTAAATCGTCAGAAGGTGTCAGTTCAGGTACCGGAAGAAGCAGCGGTGCTGGTAATTATGGAAGAATAAATAGTAATTCAGGTTCGGGACGTTCTCCTGTAAACCAGGGTGGTACACGGAACACTATTAATAATTTCAGAGGCAATTCTTCTGGTTCTGTAAATCAGCGAAGATCTGATACACCTTCAGGATATTCTTCTCCTGAGGGAGGTACAAGCTTAAATTCCTATAGAGGTACCAACAGCTATTCTGCTCCTTCAGGTGGTAACCGATCCAGCTCAGGAAGCTATTCTGTACCATCAAGAAGAAGTGTTGAGAGCGGATCTTATCCATCAGGCTCCTCATATAATTCATCCTCAGGCGGCAGATCATCCTATAGTGGAGGATACTCAGGTTCTGAATCAAGAAGCTCAGGTTCTTCAATGAGTTCAGGCTCTTCCATGGGTTCAGGCTCATCCGGTGGCGGTTCGTCTTCCGGATCATCCTCTGGTTCTTCATCATCAGGACATTCGTCAGGCAGAAGGTAGGAAAAAGTATATTAATTTCTTTTAAAATTGTTCATTCTAAACAACAGAGTGCAGGGTAAGTTTTTCAAAAAAAGGATTGTTATGAAAAAAATATCTTTAATAATATCAGCAATTTTATATGTGTCTGCCGGGGTATTTGCGCAGAACGTAGATGATGCTCTAAGGTATTCGCAGGTCTTTTACGGAGGAACTGCCAGGTTTATGTCAATGGGTGGTGCTTTCACAGCGCTTGGGGGAGATATCTCTTCCCTGAGTCAAAACCCTGCCGGTCTTGGTGTATTCAGATCATCAGAAATAACACTCACACCACAGCTTATGTATAATAAAACTTCAGCTAGCTTCAATGGACTCACTGAAGATTATCTTTATAATTTCAATCTGAATCAGGCTGGAATTGTGAGTAACGTTATATCAAACAACAATACGACCGGACTTATTACATTTAATTTTGGTTATTCATTCAATAAAACCAATAATTTTTACCAGAGCATCTTAATTCAGGGAAAAAATTCTGAAAGTTCTATGGCAGATTACTGGACGGGTATAAGCGGTGGCTTATATAAGGACGAACTTGGAGATAATGTTCCGGACGCTGCAATTGCATTTGATGCCTGGGTAATTGATACCCTTCCGGGCTCAAATACCCAATACGGAACTGTTTATTCAAATTATGGAGATAATCCTCCTTCCAGATATGGACAGGAGGTCAGGCGAATGATCACCTACGACGGATTTACTGGGGAACATGCTATTTCATTCGGTGGTAACTATTCTAACAAGATCTTTTTCGGAGGTACTTTTGGAATTAGCCAGCTCAGGTATGCCAGTTATTATCAGCATTCTGAATCGACAGATCTGAATCTGGCTTCAAAATTTAAAAATTTTACATATGTCAACTACTTCGATAACTCCGGAACTGGTTATAACTTTAAGCTTGGTGTAATAATTAAACCTGTTGAAACATTGCGTATTGGACTGGCCTTTCATTCACCTACCTGGTATCATATTAGTGAATACATGTACGACAACATCTCATCTAATTTTTCCGATGGCGGCCATTATGAATATTCTAATAATCCGAACAGGTACGAGTATGGACTGACAACTCCTTTCAGGTTTTTGGCAGGTGCTGCAGTTCAGATAAAGAAAGTCGCTCTTTTAAGTGTTGATTATGAGTTTGCGGATTATAGTTCTGCCAGTTTTCACCAGACTGGTGATGGATATGATTACAATGAAAAAAATATGAATATTAAGAGCAGTCTGAAATCGGTGAACAACTTCCGCGCAGGCGGTGAATACAGATTGGGCAATATTTACTTCCGTGCAGGCTATGGCTATTATGGAAAAGCATTTAAACAGGGCGAAGACAATGAAAACCTTGACTATACATCATTTTCTTTCGGAACTGGTTTCAGAGAAAGAAATATTTCAATCGACTTCGGATACACCCATAATAGCTACTCTCAGAAATATTATCTCTATCCTCTTGACAGTAGCTATGATCCTGCTTTAGCTAATCTGGATTCTACTCAGAACATGTTTACTTTAACTTTCGGATATAGATTTGGTTATTAATACTTTGTTGGCTTGCTTTTATGGAGTCTGTCTTATCGGGGATAGACTCCTTTTTTTTTGATTCCTTAGCACTTTGCCCTTTAAATATAACTGCAAGCCTCAGGACCCATATTAAAGATCAGATCAATAATACTCAGGCGGGGAATAAATTCTTCATTCAACTCAAAAACCTTTAGGTATCTTTTTTCTGAATAAGAGGATTTTTTTTTGGGGGTGATTTTATACCTGAAGTCATATGCTTCATTACCAACCGGTTCAAAACTGTTTGTATAGAAAAGGCTCTTTTTTATTTTGAGGATATCAAGAATCACCTCAGTCAGTTCAATATTCAGATCAAGCAGAAATTCATTATTACGTGAAATGACCTTCTCAATTCTTTCAAAATAGAACACAAAATAAGGTGATGAGTTATAAGATGCAGTCATTGCTCTTAAATGGACCTGTTGCCATCGTTTGGAGTAATCTATCCTTATATCTTTTATAAGTGTCTTATGTACACTTCCAAGAAATACTGGTACTGAAAGCAGTTGCAGACCATGGGCCGAAAGAATATAGCATCTGTTCCTGTAGGTTTGTTTAATATAGTTCTCTTCTTTTTCGATGTGTATTTCTTCTGCACCGGAAACCATTGAGAAGTATTCTACTGGCGGCAGGTATGCTGCTGAAATCAGTATTTTACCCGACATTGTTTAAAATGATCACTCCATTTTGTTAATCATGCTGGCGGAGAATCCTGCTCCGAATCCATTGTCTATGTTAACTACAGTTACACCTGTTGAACAACTTGTCAGCATGGCAAGAAGAGCTGAAATCCCCCCGAAATTAGCTCCGTAACCGACACTTGTAGGTACTGCGATGACAGGTTTATCTACCAACCCGCCAACAACACTAGCAAGAGCTCCTTCCATACCTGCTATAACAATAATCACCCTGCAGTTTCTGATCTCAGGAAGCTTGTCGACAAGCCGGTGAATGCCGGCTACACCTGCATCATAGATTCTCAATACATTATTTCCGAGGAGTTCTGCTGTGATGGCAGCTTCTTCTGCAATAGGCATATCAGAGGTGCCTGCAGTTATTACAGCAATCCTGGTTTTCGGAGTTGCAGGTTTTTTCTTTTGAACGGAGATTATTCTTGCCATCGGATAATAAATGGCATCAGGTATAATACTCTTTACTGCGTTGAACATCTCCTGATTAGCCCTTGTCCCGATAACATTATTTTCTTTCTCTGACATTACCCTCACTATTTCCCTGACCTGATCTACAGACTTACCTGCGCAATATATTATTTCCGGATAACCTGTACGCATTTCCCGATGATGATCTATCCTGGCAAAGCCAAGGTCTGTATATGGAAAATTCTTCAGTACGTCAAGAGCCTCTTCAATAGTTGTCTGTCCGTCTTTTACATCTTTGAGCAGTTTTTCAACTTCTTTTATATTCATAAAACACTGTTTTAAGGGTTTGAGCTACCTGTTCTGTATCCTTCCAGATCCAAAGATACATATCTGAAGCCTATTCTTTTCAGGTTGACTATAATATGTTCTCTATCAGGATTATGAACTATTTTTTCCATAAAACCCGGCATACACTCAATTCTTGCTACATCACCATGTACTCTGACTCTTGTTCCTGGGTACCCTTTTTCAAACATCATGTTTTCAGCCTCCTCTATCATTCTGAGCATCCCTTCCTTAACCTCAGTGTCATATGGGATCCGCGTAAGCAGGCATGCCATAGCCGGCTTGTCCCAGATATCCAGACCTTCATCCCTTGACAGATCCCTTATATCTCTTTTAGTCAGACCAGCTTCAAGCAGGGGACTCCTGATCCCCATCTCTTTTAATGCTTTCATTCCCGGCCTGAAATCACCGGTATCGTCCGCATTTGTCCCATCGATAACAAAATTATAATCGTTTTGCTTAGCAAATTCCAGCAGTTCTGTGAAAAGTGTTTTTTTGCACAAATAACATCTTTCAATCGGATTATACCTGATCTGATCGGGAAATGCAATATCCACGATCTTATGCTTTATCCCAAAAGTTTTTGTAAAATGAATTGCCTCTTCTATTTCCCTGGCAGGAATATATGGTGTTCTGATTGTGATAGCGATTAGTTTGGATTTTTTTACTTTATGGGCTCTGTGAAGCAGGAATGAACTGTCAACACCACCTGAGAATGCAACAGCAAATGATCCCAGGTCCTTTAGGATTGTATTCAGTTTCATCGATTTATTTTCTGTCATCTGAGTCTGATTTTGTATCTTTTACTTTTGTCTTTTGCCATTAGTCTTTTTATTTCTTAACCAGACTCACCATAATATTATTGTAAACCTCTTTTAAGGGAATTCCCTTTTCAGCTGCAATTCGTCTGCAATCCTCATATTCTGGTTTGCAGGACACCTCTAAGTCTTTATAGAATGATCGTTTGATTTTTACCTCACCATAAACTGTCTGAAGTGATTCCAGTTTTCTGACGAGAGTATCCTTTCTGAAAGGAAATGTTCTGATACCCAGCGAAGTAGTTTCTCTGAATATAATGTTTTTTACAGTATCTGCTGATTCTGTCTCACATATTACGTTAAGAACGATGCCAGGCCTTCCTTTCTTCATTATGATATTTGATAAGAAAACATCTGATGCACCTTCCTTAAAGAGCCTTTCAGAAATGAAATCGAAAAACTCAGGATTCATGTCATCAATGTTGCATTCAAGGAGAAGGGCATTGTGACCTGATTCTGCATTAGCAACCGTTTCACCCAGGAAAACTCTTACAAGATTAGGTACATCATGTGGATCTTTTTGACCGATGCCATAAGCTGTTTTTTCAATTTTAAATTGCAGGTTTGGGCCGAAGTCAGTTCCCAGGGCAGAAAGGATTGCTGCTCCGGTAGGTGTGGTAGCCTCAAAGTCTACTCCCCCTTTTTTGACCGGAATACCTTTTATGATCTCTGCTGTTGCAGGAGCCGGAACTGGAAGCTTGCCATGATCGCACTTAACGAAACCACTTCCAAGTTCCACAGTTGAAACATGTACTCCGTCAACTTTTAGAGCATTAAAACAAATTGCTGCTCCAACTACATCTATTATAGAATCAACAGCTCCAACTTCATGAAAATGCACCTGATCTATAGGTATCCCATGTACAGAGGCTTCTGCAACTGCTATCTTCATGAATATTTTCATGCTTAATTCCTTTGTTCTGGTGTCAAGTGCCGAATCATGAATAATCTGCTCAATATCTGACAGATGCCTGTGAACATGTTCATGCCTTGTTTGCCTGACTGTAACTTTTGTGCCAGTTATACCGTGCCGCTGGTCTTTTTGCACAATAAGTTCCCATCCTTTCAGATTTAGTTTATTGAGTTCATTTATGAGGAAGCTCCTGTCAATACCCAGATCAATCATTGCACCCAGATTCATGTCTCCGCTAATTCCTGAGAAACAATCGTAAGAGATAATTTTCATACATCAGATAATATGAGATAGAATAATATTAAATATCAACAACTAAAATAGGAGAATGTTAAGATATTTCTAAAAAACTCGATCTCCAATTTTACTGTTGCGAATATACTACTTAGAAACTTCACGGAATAATAAAAAAAAATTGTATTTTTCGGCGATTTTGCAATATTCATCTGAATTTACAAATCAAATAAGGTTATGAGAAGAAGGGACTTTCTTAAAACATCAGCAGGGGCAGGTATGGCTGCAGGAGTGGCTTTTAGCCTGAGGGGATATGACAGGCTCTGGACATCAGCACCTTCAGTTGCTAAGTATGACATGGTTGCGGTGATGGGCGGAAATCCTGATGCAATGTTTGACCTCGGAATTCAGGAGTTGGGAGGGATGAGTACGTTTGTTCAGAAAGGACAAAAGGTTCTGATAAAACCAAATATAGGCTGGGATGTAACTCCTGATCTTGCAGCAAATACAAATCCATTACTTGTTAAACGGATTATTGAACATTGTTTCAAGGCAGGGGCAAAAGAGGTTTATGTATTTGATCATACCTGCGATAATTGGGTAAATTGTTATAAAAACTCAGGAATTGAGAAAATTGCAAAAGGAGCGGGGGCAAAAGTGGTTCCGGCGAACTCGGAAAGCTATTATCAAAAGGTGGATATTCCGGGAGGGATAAAACTTCAGAGTGCAAAGGTACATCAGCTTTTGCTTGAGACAGATGTTTTTATCAATGTTCCTATACTTAAAGACCATAATTCAACAAGAATGACCTGTTGCCTTAAAAACATGATGGGAATGGTTTGGGACAGAGGTTACTGGCATTCCAACAACCTCAATCAGTGTATTGCTGATTATGCATTATATGAAAAGAAACCTGCACTGAATGTCATAGATTGTTACAATGTAATGGTTAAACATGGTCCTCAGGGAGTATCGAAAGAAGATATTGTACCAATGAAATCTCAGATTCTGACCAC
>Ga0208980_10000446_pt1 | contig 23113 bp, 17 predicted proteins | sample WetSurMetagenome_3_FD_187993 | JGI IMG/M metagenome (GOLD analysis project Ga0208980, IMG submission 187993) | Wetland microbial communities from Twitchell Island in the Sacramento Delta, sample from surface sediment Aug2011 Site A1 Bulk (version 2) | ecosystem: Environmental > Aquatic > Marine... | reverse complement strand
GGAGAAGATGCCCATCTTCTGCCCCTTTCCGCAGGACAGCAGTCCGTTGAGGACGCGGATGCCGAGATCCATGGGCTCCTCGATCCGGCCTCTCTGCAGGGGGTTGATCGGCTCGGCATAGAGCGGGTATTCATCCTCGAGATCGATGGGTCCCTTGCCGTCGATCGGGTTTCCGAGGCCGTCGATGACCCGGCCGAGGAGTTTTTTCCCCACGGCAATCGAGGCTTTCCTCCCGAGGGAGACGATCTTGCAGCCCGGCCCCACGCCCTGGAGATTGTCCAGCGGCATCAGGAGGACCTTCCCCTTGCGGAACCCCACCACCTCGGCCCGGAGCTTTTCGCAGGCCCCGCCATTGGCGAAGATGTTGCACATCTCGCCCACGGAACTCGCCGGTCCGTGACCCTCGACCATGAGGCCGATGATCTCGCTCACCGTCCCGTTCACCTTGATCGGGTTGATCTGGTCGAGAATCCGCTGGTAGCGATTAAAGTCTAAGGTCATGAGGGTCTGTTCCGTCTATTCCGTCTATTCAGTCTGTTCCGTCGCGCCGCTATGCGGCTTCTCGAAGCCTACAGTCTACAGCATACAGCCGACAGAAAAGACCTGTTGACTGTTGACTGTCGGCTGCCTGACAACTCCGTTGTCAGGCCTTCTGTGTGCCTTCCTTGAATGCCTTCAGGATCTCCTCGAGCTGCTGCTCGATGGTGGCGTCGATCTCGCCGAAGGCGGTCTCGATGACGGCGCCGCCGAGACCGATGGACTCGTCGGCCTCGAGCGAAATCGACCGGATTCCTTCGAACCCGGCAATGAGGGCCGGGGTCAGTTTCGACATCCGTTCATGGTCGATCGGGTTGAGGCGGATCTTGATCCGGTCGCGGTCCAGTACGTTTTTTACGGCCTCGCGCAGCACGCTGAGGATCACATCGCGGTCCGTCGCCACTTCCTGGCGGATGATTTTCCGGGCCACGGCAATCACAAGCTTGAGTACCCTCGCTTCGCCGCGCTCCAGGATGCTGCGGCGGATGTTCTCCACCTCGAGGAGCAGTTTCTTCAGGGCCTCCGCCAGGGCGGCCAGCTCCGTCTCCTTCTTCTCGATTCCCTTGCGAATCCCTTCGGCATGGCCCCGCTCATAGGCGTGCTTCACGGCGACGCCGATCTTCTTTTCCGACTCGAGGAGGATCTCCTCGACCCGGGAGCGTCGCGGGGCAGGACCCTGGGAAAGATTCTCGCACCCGAAGTCGGCCGGCGTGAAACGCGGCTTCTCCGTTGCGGGGCCGTCGACGACCTTGACGTTCTTGGACTTGATAACCCGATTAGACGAATGCATCGCCCTCCTCGCGTGCCAGTTGTATCCGGCCTTCCGCCTCGAGCCGCTTGCAGACATCCAGGATGGCCCGCTGGGCCTTCTCCACATCGGAGAGCCGGATGGGCGGCATCATTTCGATGTCTTCCTTCAGCATGTCGGCTCCGCGCTTGGACATGTTCTTGAACACCTTCTCGCGGCCCTCCGCGACGACGACCTTGAGGGCCTTGGCGAGGTCCTCGCTCGACACCTCCCGCAGGAGTTCCTGGATGCTGCGGTCGTCGAGTTTCAGAATGTCATCGAAGGTGAACATGAGGCCGCGGATCTCTGCGGCCAGCTCCGGGTCCGAGCCGTCGAGCGAGGAAATGATTGCGCTTTCGCTCGTGCGGTTCATGCGGTTGAGAATCTCCGCCATGAGCGCCACGCCGCCGATCTCCTTCTCGCTGGCCGCGCCGGCGATGAGTTCGCTCTCGAGGGTCTGGGCCACGTCCTCGATCAGATCCGTGGGTACGCTCTTGAGGCTCGCCATTCTCCGGACGATCTCGATCTGCATCTCCGGACCGAGGGATTCCATGATCTCGGCGGCCTGCTCGGGCCGCAGGTGGGCCAGGATGAGCGCGATGGTCTGGGGGTGCTCCATCTTTGTGAAGTCTTTCAGCAGCCGCGGATCGATGTCCCGGAGCTTCTCGAAGATGGGGTTCTCGCCGAATTTGTCCTTCTCGCCCTCGAGGGCCGTCAGGATGCTTCCCGCCTGCTCGGGACCCAGGGCCCTCAGGACGATGTTCTTCGCCACGTCCTCCTTGACGGAAAGGATCCCGCCCCTCTCCTTGGCGAGATCACAAAACTCCTTGGCCACCTCCTGGACATCGCTGGCCGAGATGCTCGTGATCCGGCTCATGTACTTGCTGATGCGGCGGACCTCGGCGGACCGGAGGTTTTTCATGACCTCCGCCGCCTGTTCCTCGTCGAGCGAGAGCAAAAGGATGGCTGCTTTTTCTTCACTGTTCATGCTGAAAACCAGGGTCGAGGGCTGAGGGCCGAGGGTGGAGGGGTTGATTTCTCTTCCTCGAACCTTTGTCCTTTCGCCTTTATCCTTTCACCTTGATTTATTTAATCCAGTTCCGTAACAGCTCGGCAAAGCGCTTGGAATCCGCCGATGCCATGTGCCGCACGATGTCTGCCTCCGTCAGTTCGCGGGACTGCTGAGGAGCGCCGAGAGAGAGCGTCACCCCGTCGCCGCCTTTGAGCGCACCCGTGCCGGCTGGCACTTCCCGGACCGATACCTCCACCTCCCGCCCCCGCTCCGCGAGCATGCGGACGAGCGGCTTGGCGACGAAGAGGGCCACCAGGGCGATCACAACCAGCATCACGAGATACCGGAGAAGCGGCATGAAGGGCATGAGCTTGTCCAGCCAGGACTTTTCCGCCAGCTCCGTTCCCAGTTCGACTTTCTTGAAGGGCACGTTGGATACGACGACCTGGTCACCCCGTTTGGCATCAAAGCCGGCGGACTTCTTGACGAGGTCTTCCAAGGCCGTCAGCTCCTTCTCGGGACGCGGCTGGTATTCTTCGACGCCCTTGTCGCTCTTCACGTAGTTTCCGTCGACAAGCACTGCGATGGAGAGCTTCTTCACGTCGCCCACGGGCATGACGGTCTTGTTGACCGTGCGGCTGATCTCGTAGTTGATCGTCTCGTCGGACTTCTCGCGGTTTGACCCCGCGGGCCGCGGCGGCGCTGCAGCCTGCCGTCCCGTCGTCGCGACGGAGCTTTCGCCCGCCCCGCCCGAGGTGGCGCCCGATTTTTCCTGCGAACGCTGGACGCTGCGGATGGCGGGCTCCTCGGAGTCGTACTTCTCCTCCGTTTTCTCCGTGACCCGGAAGTCCAGGTCGGTGGAGATCCGCACGACGGCCTTCCCTTCGCCGACGACCTTCTCCAGCATGGAGGTGATGCGGCTCGTGAGATCCTTCTCGACGTTCTTCTTGTACTCGATCTGCGAGTTGGACAGCTGGGCCATCTCGCCCCCCTCGGTGACCTTCGAGAGGACCTTCCCGCTCGAGTCGACGATCATCACGTCACGGGGGCTCATCCCCTCGATGGAGCTCGACACGAGGTGCGCGATGCCGTGAATCTGCGGATCGCTCAAGTTTCGCCCGCTCTTGAGCCGGACGACGACGCTGGCCGTGGGCTTTTTCTGGTCCTCCGAGAAGAGGGATTTCTTCGGGATCGCGAGGTGGACGCGGGTCTGCTGGATCTCGTCGAGGCTGTTGATCGTCCGGGTGAGCTCTCCCTGGAGGGCGCGCTGGTAGTTGAGCTGCTGGACGAACTCGGTCACGCCCAGGTTCTTCGCATCGAAGATCTCGAACCCGACGCCGCCGCCCTTGGGGAGACCCGAGGCGGCCAGTTCCAGACGCATCTCCGACACCTTCTCGGAAGGCACCGAGATCATGTCGCCTGTGGGCGAGAGCTGGTAGGGGATCTTCTTTTCCTGGAGCCGCGCCGTGATCTGACCGGCATCCTCGGTGGAGAGGTTCGTGTAGAGAACCTTGTAATCGGGCTGATTGATGAAGACGACGGCAAGGGCGATGCTCAGGAGCGTGATGCCCGCCGCCGCGAGGATGGTGAGTTTACGGGACGCCGGCAGGGACTCAAACCCCTTCCACATCTGCGAGAAAAGCTGACCCATGGATTTTCTATCCCTCTATCCTTCAGGAGAATTTCAGTGTCCGTCATCGGAGCGCCGTGTACATCGTCGAGAGAGGAGCCGGAGTCGCCGCAGATGACAGAGGGCAGAGATCCGAAATCAGACCTGCATCCTCATGACTTCCTGGTAGGCTTCCAGGATCTTGTTTCGGACCTGCATCATGGCCCTGAACGAGATGTCGGCCTTCTCGAGGGCGATCATGGCCTCGTGAATGTTGCCGGACTGGCCGAGCTGAACGCTCGTGATGGCCTTGTCGGCGTTGTTCTGAAGCTGGCTGATCTCGGTGACGGCCTGCTTCAGCATGTCCCCGAACGCACCCTGGGGCTTGCCGGGGTCTTTTCCCGCGGGCTGCATGGCCTTGGCGGGAATCTGCAAGACATCACTTCGCGTCGATACCCTGTTCATGTTCTATGCTCCTTCGCCATCCGGTACGGTCTGAAACCGCCCGTTCACCGTTACTTGCCGATGTCGAGTGCCTTGAGCACCATGTTCTTCGCGGCATCCATCGCAGTCACGCAGGCCTCGTAGGCCCGGTTGACCGTAATCATGTCGGCCATCTCCGTCACCACGTTCACATTGGGGTAAGTGACGAAGCCCTGCTCGTCGGCATTGGGGTGCGTCGGGTCGTGGACCTTCTTCAGGCCCTCGCCATCCTCGATGACCTCCTGCACCTTCACCTGGGAAAGGGCATCCTTCAGGGCGGACCCGAACTTGCTGTTCACAGGCTCCGCCGCCAGGACGGCGACCTTTCTCTTGTAGGGCCCCCCCTCGGGGGTCTGGATCGTGCTCGCGTTGGCGAGGTTGCTGACGATGACGTCCATCTTCTGCCTCTGGGCCGAGAGCCCCGACGAGCAGATATCAAACGAGGTGATGAAATTCATTACTTGCCCTCCCGGATGGCACTCTGGAGTGCCCTGAACTTGCGCGCCAGCATCTCGACGGCGGCGTTGTGCATAAGATGGTTTTCGGCAATCGAAACCATCTCACGGTCCATGTCCACCTTGTCGCCCGTCCTCGTGACGGACAGGCTTCCTCCCGGGGTTGCCGCAGGCAAATGTTTCCCGTTCGTCCGGGCCATGCGGATGCCCTTTCCCTGCATCGAGGCGATCAGGTTCTCAAAATCGACATCCTTCGGCTCGTATCCCGGGGTGTCGATGTTGGACACATTCGACGCCAGGACCTGGTGCCTCTGCGAGCGGGCACCGACAAGATCCGAAAGCACACCGATGGTTTTGCTGAAAAGGCCGTTCATGCTGACTTTTCTCCGTAGAGAGAATCCACGGGGATGTGTTGCAAGGCATGTGCCAACGAAAAGTGCAGGAGGAAACAGATAGATAGGCCATTTTGGAACAGCGGGAAATTCGGGAATTGGGTTTCGGGATTCAGGCGTATGGATGCTCGCTTGCGGCCGTGAAGTGGCTGGACAAGGTGACAGGTACCAGGTGTCAGGTGACAGGATAAGGCGCTCATCAGGATCGTTCTGTTACCCGTTACCTGCTGTCGGCTGTCGGCTATCTCTCCAGCTCCAGCGTGCCCTGCTCGAGCTTGTACTCGTTGAGCTTGTTGCGCATGGTCCGCACGCTGATCCCCAAGATCTCGGAGGCCTTCGTTTTGTTGCCCTTGACCTGTTTCAGGGTGCTGAAGATGAGATTCTTCTCCATGTCCCTGAGCGTGGCGGGCGCGTCGGCCGAAAGGGGCACAGGCGACCCCCCGGGGCTGACAGGATCGCCTGCGTCGGTCTCGTCGCCGTCGAGGGCAAGGTGGCCCGGCAGCAGCGCATTGCCCTGGCAGACGAGGACGGCGCGCTCGATCACGTTTTCCAGCTCGCGCACGTTTCCGGGCCAGGAGTAGGCGGCAAGGGCAACCAGGGTCTCGCCGGGCAGGGCCGGCTTTCGCTTTCCGTTTTCCGCCGCGTATTTCGCGAGGAAATGCTCCGCCAGGACGGAGATATCGCCTTTTCGCTCCCTGAGCGGCGGGACGCGGACGGGAATCACGTTCAACCGGTAATAGAGGTCCTCGCGGAATTTCTTTTCCTGGATGCACTTTTTCAGATCAGCATTGGTCGTCGCGACAATTCGCGCATCGACGGGGATGGGGTCTTTTCCGCCCAGGCGGTCGATTTCCGACTCCTGGATCACCCTGAGAAGCTTCGCCTGGAGCGGCATGTCCATCTCGCTCACTTCGTCGAGCAGCAGCGTTCCCCGGTCGGCCAGCTCGAACTTGCCGATTCGCCGCTGGGCGGCGCCTGTGAAGGCTCCCTTTTCGAAGCCGAACATCTCGCTCTCGAGCAGCGTGTGGGGGATGGCCGCGCAGTTGACGGCCACGAAGGGATGGCCTCTCCGCGGGCTGTGCTGATGGATGAGGCGGGCCAGCAGTTCCTTTCCCGTGCCGCTTTCGCCCTGGATGAGGACGCTCGATCGGCTCTTGGCAATGTTTTTCAGGAATTCGAGAAGCTCGGCCATCCGGGGATCGGCCGTCACGATCGGCCGCTGTGCCGGCCGGGACGTCCCGGGCGGCTCGTGAGCCGTTTCCCTGCATTCGGGTTCCGTGCCCCGTTCGAGGACGTTTTTCACCACCATCTCGAGGTCGTCCAGCGAGAAGGGCTTCATGATGAAGTCCGTAGCGCCTTTCCTCATGGCCTCGACGGCCGTGTTCACCGTGCCGTAGGCCGTGATGACGATGACGGGGGTCTCGGGGGCCTGATCCTTCACGCCTTTCAGCAGATCGAGCCCGCCCATCTTGGGCATCCGGATATCGGTGATGACCATCTCATAGGCGCCTCTCCGGAACTTTCCCAGTGCGTCGACGCCGTCGATGGCCGTCTCCACGGTATACCCGCAGCTCACGAGGCAGTCCATCAGGGACGTCCGCATGTAGGGGTCGTCATCGACGACGAGGATGGGTCTGCGTTTCGAGCTCGCTTCCGTCATCTCTGTTCTTAGCCTCTTCCCCTCTTACCCTTTCACGTTCTTCATTCAGCTGTCACAAGCGGAAGCAGCACCGTAAACACGCTCCCGCCCTTCTCGCCCATCTCCACACCGACCGTTCCGCGGTGCAGATCCATGATGTTGTGCACGATGGCGAGCCCCAGGCCGCTGCCCCGTTCCCTTGTGCTGAAGAAGGGATCGAAGATCCGCCTGCGATCCTCCTCGGCAATCCCGGAACCCGTGTCGGCAAAGCGAAGCTCGAGGGTCCGTTCCATGCCCGGCCTCAGCGCCGGGTCGTTGTGCAGGCGCGTCTCGATGGTCAGCTCACCGCCGCCCCGCATGGCCTGCACGGCATTCAGGATGATGTTGAGGAACACCTGTTTCAGAAGCTCCCCGTCGGCCCGCACGAGCGGGTTGCCGCCTGCCAGGCGCACGGTGAGCCGGATTCCCTCCTTCTCCAGGATCTCCACGGAAAACCGGAGGATGTCCTGAAGGACATCGTGGATCCGCAAATCCCGGAACTGGGGCTCCGGCTTTCGGGTGAACAGCAGCAGGTTCGCGATCTTGTTGTCGACGCTCTTCACGGAGTGGATGATCCGCGCGGCCCGGTCCCGGTTCTTTTCGTCGGCAAGGCCCTTGAGGAGAAGCGAGGCCGACAGCGAGATGCTCCCCAGGGGGTTGCGGACTTCGTGGGCGATATTGGCCGCCATCTCGCCGAGGGCGGCAAATTTTTCGGTGCGCTTGGCCATCTCCTCGAGCTTCTCGACGCGGGTCACGTCGAGCAGGATGTGGACCGTCCCCAGGCTGTTGCCGTCTTTTGTTTTCACGGGGGATGTCAGGACCTCGAGGATGCTGTCGCCGAGGCGGATCTTGCGCTTGCCCTGCAGGTACCGGGAAGGGGCGGAGCCTGCCCGGCCCCGGTCCATCTCCTCGGCTCCCCGGAACAGATCGGCAAGCTCTCGATCCGCAGTGCCCGGCTCCATTCCGGTGATGCGGGCGGCACAACCGTTCATCATCGTGACGCGCCCCTGAAGATCCGTCACAACAACCCCTGTCGTCAGGCTCTCCAGGATGGTCTCCAGGTAGTTGCGCATCTCGTCCTTCTCGGCAATGATGCTCTCGAGACGCCGGTTCTTCTGTTCGAGCTCGCGGTTGAGGTTCTCGAACTTGATCTCGAGATTCGAGAAGGCCTCCTGGAGCTTCATCGTGGCCGCCGTGAAGCTCTCGAAGGATTGCTGTAAAACCCGGATGTCGCCCGCAGGCCGATCTTCCGGCCGGGCCGGTTTATGTGCGTCTTCTTTCAGCATGTCCCTTATTTCGCCGGAAGGTACTTCTGGTATTTCTCCGTCCAGGCGGCATCGGAGAGGGTGTAGTCGATCGTCTTGTTCCAGAAGTCATCCCCCGTCCGCACCTTCAGCTCCGAGAAGACCCGGTTTGCCTCGGTGAGGTTTTTCATCTCCACGTACCCCTTGCCGAGGTTGTAGAGGGTCCAGGGGTTCTGCGCACCGCTCTGGGCCGATTCGACGGCCTGGCGGTAGGCCGTGACGGCCTCCGGGTACTTCCGTGTCTTGAGGTAACAGTCCCCGACGCCTGCCAGCGAATCCTGGAGGACCTGGCTGTTTCCGGCCTTGTTTTTCTCGGACTGCCGGATGGCGAGCTGGAATTGCTGCAGGGCCGTCGGGCAGGCATCGCTGAAGCGAAGGGCAATCCCGTAGTTGCGGTGCATTGCGGCCGCGTCGGCCGCGCCCTCGCCCGCCATCTCCGCGTAGGCGGCGGCCGCCTTCTCGAAGAGGCCTTTCTTGAGGTAGAGATCCCCCTGAAGCCGGCGCAGGGCAATGCGCTCATCGCGGCCGAGCGTTGCCGTCTCCTTCGCAAGCTCCGTGACGATGCGCTCCGCTTCGTCGTAATGGCGCTCGCGGATGCTCACGTCCGCCACCATTACGAGCAACACCCTGCGGTTCCTGCCGTCCTTCTCGATCATCAGGAGATGCTCGGCAACCCGCCGCGTCTCGCGGTACAGACCGATCTGGCGCAGGCTGTCGGCGATCTTGTAGCCCGTCCCGAAGTCGATGGTCTTGACCCAGGCGCCCTCGTAGGCCGTGAGGTAGGTGTCGGCCACGCGGAGGTAGTCGGCCTTTCCGTAGTCCTCATCGACAAGGCGTTCCGTGGCCGCCTTGAGAGTTGCCAGGCCCGCGTCCTTGCAGCGCCCGTTGGGGAAGCGCTTGAGCTGGGCGAGGCTCGCCTGAAAGGCCTGCCGGTAGAGCTTTTCCTGCAACAGGGCGTAAGCCTTCTGGAAAAGGATCCGTTCCGTGATCTCCAGGCTCGGAAGCTGCTTCGAGAGGACCATGTCGTAGGTCGCCGCAGGGTCCCTGTAGTACTGGGTGCCCGTCATGTAGGCGGGAAGCCTGAGCCCCGGGCTCTTCACCCCGATGTTGGCCATGATGATGGCGCTCTCCGTGGCCTCCTTGGTGTCGGGATATTTCTCGATGACGGTGCTGAAGACCTTGAGCGCCGGCTCGTACTGCTGCATCTCCGTAAGCGAGCGGGCGATCAGGTAGAGCATCTCCTTGCGGAAGGGGTCCTCGGGGTAGATGTTGACGTAGTAGGAGAAGGCCCCGATGAGCTGGTCATGGGCGCCCTGGCGGAAGAAATGGAAACCCAGGCTGACCAAGGCTTCCCGGGGGACGTCCCGGTAGTCGGGCCAGCGTTTGAGGGCCTCCCGGAAGGCTTCGTCGGCCTTCTTCGGGTCCTGCATCTGGCTGTGGCATTCGGCGATCCAGAAAAAAGAGGCCTTCGACCGGGGCTTGCCGGCATACTGCTGGATGTACGATCGGAAGGCGTCGACCGCTTTGGGGTACCTGCCCTTTCGATAGTGCTCCACCGCTTCCGCATAGAGGGCCTCGTCTTCGGTCAGGCTGCCATCCTTGGGCCCGGCCCCGGCATTGCCGCCCGGTTTCCCCTGACTGCCCGTGTCGAAGGGCTGAAACTTGAAGGGTTCGGGCTCGGGCAGGCCTTCCGTCACCGAATCGCCCCCGGCGCGCTTTTCCGCGGATGCATGGAGAGGGGACTTCTTCCTCTTCGCCGGTGTCTCCGGTGCAGCCGGCGTGATCGTTACCTGGGGGTGCAGAGGCTTTGGACTTGTGAGATCCGCCTTCGGGGGGTCCGGCGCTGGGGCCGCTTTGGCGGCCGCCTTTCCCTCTGTCCCTGCGGGATCTTTCGCCTCCGCCGTGGCCGGGACTTTTCGGACGGTATAGAACCGGACGATTTTTTTCTTCTCGAGCTGCGCGCCCTGGCGGGCCGCCTCATCGGCGCCTGGATACCGGCCGACAAAAACGCGCCAGCGTGCATCGCCGCCCTCCGGCTTTGCGGAGAAGGCCTCGCAACCTTTTTCTTTCAGGGTCTTGACCTGCTCGGCGGCCTTTTCTGCGCTGGCGTAGGATCCCACGTGAAGGCTGTACACCGTACCGGCCTTCCCGGCGGGGGTTGCGGACGTGGCAAAGACAAGAACCAGAATGGCGGCCAGACAGGCGATGCAGTATTTTCTCATGGTCAGTCTCGGTGTGCGGAATAGCAGGTGGTCCGATGGACACACCACCGCCTGACCTGAGGATAGCAAGTGATATGCCATTAAAAGACAGGGTCGAGGGTAGAGGCTAGAGGGCGCAGGGTAAAAAAACGGCGTGTAGCGTGTAGCGTATAGCGTGCAGGTCGTCTGGACGGAGCAGCTTCGGGCCGCAATTCTGCGAGGCCGCGTCGATCGTGTCGGAGAAAACTTGAGCGGCTTGTCAAAAAATTGACGTTCGCGGGCACAAGTCACGGGTCACAAGCCGCAAGGCATAAAAAAACCGGGGAGAGCGATCTCCCCGGCACCAATTCCGACGGAACAGACGGAATAGACTGAATAGACCGGATGGACCCGGCGCTTTGCGCCGTCAGCTGATATTGAAGCGCTTGAGCTTCTCGACGAACGTGGTCCGGTTCAGGTTGAGCAGCTTTGCCGCGCGGTTTTTCACGCCGCTTGTCTTCTCCAGGGCCTTGAGCAGGAGGCCTTTTTCAAACTGGTCGACGACATCGTTGTACTCGATGCCGTCCTCGGGGATGTCGACGACGCTGGTAACGTCGCTTTTGCCCTTCCCGACGCTGAGGATCTTGGGCGGCAGGTCGTCGACCTTGATCTTTCCCTCCTCCTTCATGACGACGAGCATCTCGATGAGGTTCTCCAGTTCGCGGATATTGCCCGGCCACGCGTAGCGCATCATGTAGTTCATCGCCTCGGGCGTGACTTCCTTCACGTTGCGCTTCTTGAGTTTGTTGAATTTCTGCAGGAAGTGGTTGATCAGGACGGGGACGTCCATCTTTCTGTCCCGCAGCGGGGGCAGGGTGATGGGGATGACGTTGATGCGGTAGAAGAGGTCTTCCCGGAACCGTTTCTCCTGGACGGCCTTGTCGAGATCCTGGTTCGTCGCGCAGATGATCCGGACATCGGCGGTGATCGTCTTGACTCCGCCGATGCGCTCGAACTGCTTCTCCTGGATGACGCGCAGGACCTTTACCTGGAGCGCCGGGCTCATGTCGCCGATCTCATCGAGGAAGATCGTACCGCCCTGTGCGAGCTCGAAACGGCCCACACGGCTCTTGATGGCCCCCGTGAAGGCGCCCTTCTCGTGGCCGAAGAGCTCACTCTCGAGAAGCTCCTCGGGGATGGCCCCGCAGTTGACAGGCACCAGCGGGAAGCTGCGGCGGTCGCTGTTGAAATGAATCGCCCTGGCCACCAGCTCCTTTCCCGTGCCGCTCTCGCCGTAGATGACGACGGTGCTGTCCGAGACGGCCACCTTCTCGATCTTGTCGAAGACCTTCCGCATGTTGTCGCTGAAGCCGATGATCTTGCCGAAGTCGTATTTCTTCTTCAGCTGATCCTTCAGCGTGATGTTCTCTTCCTTGAGCTTCGCGTAGGACAGGGCCCGGTCGATGGTGAGCTTGACGACGTCGTCCTTGAGGGGCTTGGTGATGTAGTCGAAGGCGCCGAGCTTCATGGCCTCGACGGCCGAGTTGACCGTTCCGTAGCCCGTGATCATGATGACGATGCTCTCGGGGTTGACCTCCTTGACGAACTTCAGCAGGTGAAGGCCGTCGACGTGGGGCATCTTGAGGTCCGTGATGACGAGGTCGTACTTGTCATCGATGAAAACATCCATGGCCTGCCGGCCGTCGCCGACACCCTTGACCTCGTAACCGTAACTCCTGAGCAACTCCGCAAGATTGTCGCGGCTCAGCTCGTTATCCTCGGCGATGAGGATGCGGATATTCTTCGTGTCTTTTTTTACCTTGCTCTCTGCCATGGCTGGTCGTTTTGCCGCTCCTCGAGGATGGGACGAAATCGGGTAAAGGTGGTTGCGTCATTCCCGGGCCCCCCCGGCGGGTGGAAACGAGGTCTTTGATCGGCAGGAATGTTCCTGTCGGAGGGGCCGGATGAATCGTATGAACGTAAAGCAACACGGGATGTTAACAAAATTCCCTCATTAGTCAACCATAAATATTTCCGGGAGCCCCTGCCGCGCCTCAGCGGGCCGGCCACGGGGAACTAATCCTAAAGTTTTCATGCCGGATACCGATCTCCATTATGAGAAAACCACGGGATGAACGATGACCATATCCACCTATCAGATTGACAATATCCTCAAGGCTTACAGCCGGCAGAGCAAGGTCGGCTCGCAACCTGCAGCCCAGGATGTCCAGAAGGCGGGCCCGAGGTACGCCGACGTGGTCTCGCTGTCCCCTGAGCAGGAAAAACCGGAGGTCTATGACAAGATCTCCTACAGCCTGATGGATGTCATCCTGAAAGGCAATAAATCCAGATAGATGCCTTCGCGATTCGCTGAGTGGGGGACCGTTCCGAAGGGGGCCGCAAGCCCCTGTCACATGTTCCCGGTGTGTCTGGTTCGAACCCGCATGTGGCCGGTCTGCGTCTCCGACTGAGGCCGCAGTCACACCTTTACCTCCAGTGCGCGCGATGAGCCTGAAACCATGGGTGGGACTGTCGAGATGATCGGGACGAACGACACGGAGACCGCAAGGAACGAATTCAGGGTCATGCCCGCGAATTTGTCCGATAAGAGGACCATCCTCGTCGTCGATGACGACGCATCCATACGCAACCTGATCGTCGAGGCCCTGAGGCATGAGGGCGACTACATCGCCACCGAGGCTTCCGACGGGAAGGAAGCCCTCGATGCGCTGCGGTCCAATCTCTACGATCTGGTCATCAGCGATATCCAGATGCCGGGCATGAACGGCATGGATCTGCTGAGCCGGATCCGGGAGATCCACCCCACGATCTCGGTCATCATGATCACCGGATACCCCACCGTCGGCCTGTCCGTCTCGGCCATGAAGACGGGGGCCGTCGATTTCATCTCGAAGCCTTTCCGCATCGACGAGCTTCTGTACAAGGTGAACATCTACATGCGGGAGAAGTCGCTCCTGTCGGCCGACGGCCTGCTGCACAAGGTGGAGCAGGAGAAGCTGCGCGACAAGGTCCGGCAGGTCTCGGCCACGGGCTTCATCTACGACTTCATCGAACGCCTGGGGGTGAGCAACGACAACGTCTTCCGCGTCATCGCCGATCTGGCCCTCAAGGTCTCGAACGGGGAGCATTGCGCGATCCTGCTCTACGACAGGGAAACCGACGAGTTCCTGCCCAAGATCACCGGCTGCATCGACCCGATCCCGCCGCGCCACACCATGCCCTGGCCGAAAGAGCTGCTCCGCGAGGTCGTGAGCAAAAGGGACGGCGTCCTGTTCAACGTCTCCGACGCTGAAGGCTCGGCGTCCATCCTCTGCGCCCCTCTGATGATCCGCAACAACGTCTTCGGGATCCTGGGCCTCTGGAAAGACCGCAACGGCTCCTGTTTTTCGGATCAGGACCTCCACGTCATCCTGAGCCTCGCGAGGCGCGCTTCGCTGAACCTGGAAAACAAGGTCCTCTATGAGACCCTCTACACGAATATCGCCGAAACCTTCCGGGCGCTCGTGACCTCCATTCAGGCCCGGGACCAGTACACGGAACGCCATTCCCAGAGCGTCATGCAGTTCGTGGTGCGGACCGCCGAGATCATGCAATGCTCCCCCGACGACATCGAGTGCCTCAAGATCGCCGCGATGCTCCACGATATCGGCAAGATTGCGATCCCGGATCACATCCTCCTGAAGCCCGACGAGCTCACGGGAGAGGAATACGGCATCATCAAGAACCACAGCACGATCGGCGATGACATCCTCACCCCGATCGCGCTTTTCGAAAAAGAGCGCAAGATCATCCGCCACCACCACGAGAACTGGGACGGCTCCGGCTACCCCGACGGGCTGGCCGGCGAGGCGATCCCGCTGCTGTCGCGCCTGATCGCCGTGGCCGATGCCTACGACGCCATGACGACAAACCGGCCCTATCGATTGAGCATGAGTCACGACGAGGCGGTAACGGAGCTGCACAGAAACGTCGGAGGCCAGTTCGACCCGCAGGTCGTCAGCGCCTTTGTCTGCACCTTCCGCAAATCGGAAACGGTTGCCTTTGAAAGGGGATAAGGACAAGGGTGTACCGATGCGTATCGGTTTTTTTTAAGTGATCATTGACACCGACAGGAATAGGCTATCTCAGAAGAAAAGCATCGGGTCGACGGGAGGCCTGCCCGTCAACCCGACGCTAAAGCGATTGTCTTACCTGGGCGTTACCGCCGCAAACAGCGTGTTCTGACCCCTCTGGACAAGGAGCAGGAGATTCCCGCTCCCCTTGGCTTTCTCGACAATCTTCACGAAATCTTCCACATTCCTGACCGGTTTCCGGTTGACCGCTTGAATGACGTCGCCGGTCTGGATCGAGGCTTCTGCCGCCGGGCTGCCGGGCTCAACCCCGGTCACGACCACGCCGGCGCTTTTCTTCAAGCCGAGCTCCCGTGCAATCTGCGGCGTCAAATTCTGCACCGTGACCCCCAGGGAGGGGTGGATGGGGCTTTGCTCCGTTTCGGTTGTATTCTCTTCCTCCATTTCGCCGACCTTCGCCTGGCCCTCGACTTCTTTCCCGTCCCGGAGCAGTTTCACCGTGACGGTTTTTCCCACGGTTGTCGAGGCGACGATCCGGGGAAGATCCTTCGAATCATCGACCATCCGGCCGTCGAAGCTCACGATGACATCCCCTTGTTCGATCCCTGCCTTGTCTGCCGGCCCGCCCGGAACCACCTGAGAGACGAGGGCACCTTTGTTTTCCTTAAGTCCGAGCGACTTGGCCAGCTCCGGGGTCACATCCTGGATAGCGACGCCAAGCAATCCCCGGGTGACGTGTCCCCGCTTCTGAAGCTGGGGTGCAACCTCCTTGGCCATATTGATCGGGATCGCAAACCCGATCCCCTGGCCGGAGGCGAGGATGGCCGTGTTGATGCCCACGACTTCCCCTTGCAGGTTGATGAGGGGGCCGCCGCTGTTTCCGGGGTTGATGGAAGCATCGGTCTGGATATAATTGTCATAGGGACCGGAACCAATCACCCTTCCCTTGGCACTGACGATTCCTGCAGTCACCGTCTGTTCCAGCCCGAAGGGGCTGCCGACCGCCACCACCCAGTTGCCCACCTTCAAGTCGTCCGAGTTTCCAAGTTTGAGGGGTTGAAGGTCCGCATTACCCTCAATTTTGACGAGAGCAAGGTCGGTCTTGGGGTCCCGGCCTACGACCTTGCCTTCGAACTCTTTTCCGCCAGCCAGCTTGACCTTGATCTGGCCTGCGCCCTCGACCACATGGTTATTGGTCAGGATATATCCTTCCTTGCTCATGATGAACCCGGAGCCCACGCCTTGCTGTTTCCTGTCGGGCTGGTTGCCCTCGAAAGGTCCGAAGAAGTCCCCGAAGGGATTCCGTTCTCCGTAGGGGTTTCCACCGAATTTTTCAAATCGGGCGTGCTTTGCCTTTTTCATGACCTGAATGTTGACCACGCCGTTCCGCACCGCCTCGGCCAGTTCGCTGAAATTACCCGGAACCATGGGCGATCCGGCGGAAACCTCCGCCGTTGCAGCGGCCGGCACTGCGCCGGTTTTCGGGGTCGCAGTCATCCCGTAACCGAAGCCGGCGACCACGCCTGCTAAAAGCAGGGCGATCAGTACGATCTTGATATTTTTTCTCTGTATCATAACGGATTCTCCTTGTTGCGATCTCGGGCAGATGATAGCCCCTGTTTGCAATTCATTATAAGGATCGTACTTAACGGGAGGATGACCGGAAGATGACCATTTGGTTAGGTAGGGGTAAAGCTTGGTGGGTCTCGCTCAATCCAGGTGACCGGGGGCGCGTCCCGCTGGCCCCGCCTTGTAGGCGGGGTTAGGGCGCGCAATCATGTCTGGTTCTTTCCTTACCGGGAAGCCCCGCCCTGTGGCGGGGAGCTTCAATGGAAGGTTTTTTTACGCGGACACATCTTTTTCCGAAGGCGGGAAGGTTGCTGCAAAGGCGCTCCCTTCGTGGAGGCTGCTCTTGACCGTAATATCCCCCCCGTGAGCACGGGCAATAGCCCGGGCCAGGCTGAGCCCCAGGCCGGTCCCGGACTCGGAGCGGCTCCGGTCGCCCCGGTAGAAACGCTCGAAAATGTGGGGCAGCTCTGCGGCGTCAATACCGACACCCGTATCTTTGACCGTAAGGGTTGTACCCTGTCCTTCGGTTTGCGAAAGCGAGACATCCACCCTGCCTCCCGCGGAGGTGTACTTGATCGCATTATCCAGGAGATTCGATAGCAAGCGCTGGATCATCCGGACGTCTCCTGCGATGACGCATCTCTGCGGAACCTGGCAGGACAGGGTCAATCCCCTGTCTTCGGCCGTCGTCCCGAAAAGTTCGCAGGCTTCCCGGACAAGGTCCGCCAGATCGATTTTTTCGCGGGTGGGTTTCTCCACGCCCGCCTCCGTCTTCGAGATCATGAGCATGGTGTTGATGATCTCCAGGAGACGATCGCACTCTTCGATGGCACTCGACGCCATGGATTCATATTCGGTCAGTGATTTGCCCGTCGTCAGCGCGATCTCTGCCGTGCCCCGGATCCGGGTGAGCGGACTCTTCAGGTCATGGGCGATGTTGTCTCCCATCTGCCGGATCTCTGAGACCAGCGATTGGATGCGGTCCAGCATCTGATTGAACGTCATCGCCAGTTGATCGATCTCGTCGCCGCGGTCCTTCACGGGGACCCTCTTTTCGAGGGTGCCCCCGGAGATGCCCCGCGCGGTTTTGGTGATCGCTTCGACGCCCGAAACCGCACGGCGTGCCATGAACCAGCCGACCCCCGTCGCCAAGCCGATGAGCAGGGCCATCGTGACGAAAAAAACGCCCCGGAAGGCATCCATGATTCTCGTGTAGTTTTCCATGGACTGGCCAACCTGAAGGATGACGCCGGGGCCGATCATGGCGTAGAGGATGCGTACCTGGTCCCTGCGGGTCGTCAGAATGACCGTTTCGAACACCCGTCCGGCGCCGCCCAGCAGTTGCCCGATCGCCTCTTTGCGGATGGCGATATCCTCCCAGTAGGCCATGTTGGACGAGGAGAAGGCCTGACCGGTCGGGTAGAGAAGGCGCAAAAAGACCTTTTGCTCTCCGGCCGCCTGGGCTTCAAAGATGGCGAAGTTTTCGACCGCCCCGATCCCGCGTTCTCTCAAAACAGCCGAAAACTGCCCAGCCTGATTCAGCAGGTCCTGATCCGTTTTTTCCTGGATGATGGAGGTGATCAGCGTGTAAAACAGGAAAAAGGCAATGAAGGAAGAGGCCGTAAAGATGCCGGCGTACCAGAGGGTCAGGCGGAAGGTGAGGCTATTCCGGAAGCGACCGGGTTTCTTTAAGGACATATCCCGCTCCCCGAACGGTATGGATCAGTTTTTGAGCAGCATCTCTGTCGATCTTGTCCCGCAATCTACTGATTCTGGCCTCCACCACATTGGTCTGAGGATCGAAATGATAGTCCCACACGTGTTCCATGATCATCGTCTTGGAAACGATTCTTCCGGCATTGCGCATCAGGTATTCAAGGAGCGAATACTCCCGGGGTTGCAGGTCGATGCGTTTCTCTCCTCGTGTGACTTCCCGGGTGAGGAGATTGACGGACAGATCCGCGACACTCAATCGGATCGGATCGGAAATACCGCCCGCCCTGCGTATCAGGGCCTGCACACGGGCCAGAAGTTCCGAAAAGGCAAACGGTTTCGTAAGATAATCGTCTCCCCCGGTCTCCAGTCCCTTTACCCGGTCGTCCACCGAACCCTTCGCGCTCAGGATCAAGACGGGGGTATTCACCTTTTTGGCGCGCATCTCTTTGATCAACGCCAAGCCGTTCCTCCGGGGCAGCATGAGATCGATGACGGCCGCATCGTAAGGTTCCGTCAGGGCGAGGCTTAGCCCTGCCTCACCGTCCGGGGCATGATCCACGGCATACCCTGCCGATTTCAACCCCTTAAGGATGAAAGAGGCTATCTTGACATCATCTTCGACCAGTAAGACTCTCATCAGACCCTCTATGATGGGTTGCCGTTGAAAAAGATATCCTGCCGCAAAAGAGAGAATTTTCACCCCGTGGGAAATTACCTTATAATCTCCTCCCCGACCTGGGGATATAAGGAAGTTCTCTTTCCCGGTCAACACCTTGTACTGGATGAGGGTATACCCATCGACTTTCGCATTGTTCTCGAAATCAGTCAATCATGGAGGAAGGAGCCCATTCCCAGCCCTTAAACGTTCAATCAACATCAATGCCCGGATGCAAGACGCCCACAAAGACGGAGGGTAAGAGGTTAAGAAGGTGTGAAGGTTGGAGAGGCGGAGAGCAGGAATTTGGTCGTCAGCGTATCCAACTTTCTTACCCTCTTACCTTCTCACCTTCTCTGGATCGCACGGGATGCGCCCCCGGTCACCAGCTTCCTAATGCGCCTCATCCCAGTTTTTTCCCGCAGCGATTTCGACTTTGAGGGGAACCCGCAGCTTCACGACCCCTTCCATCTCGCGCTTCACGAGGGCCATGAGGTCGTCCTTTTCGGCCTCGGGAGCCTCGAAGACGAGCTCATCGTGGACCTGCATGATCATGCGAGCACGCAAGTGGCGCTTCTCCAGGAGGTTGTGCAGATTGATCATGGCGATCTTGATGAGATCGGCCGCCGTGCCCTGGATGGGCGCGTTGATGGCGGTGCGCTCGGCGAACTGGCGGATGGCCGCATTGGAGCTGGCGATCTCGGGGATGTAGCGCCGGCGGTTCAGCAGCGTGCAGACATATTTGTCCCTGCGGGCGTTCTCGAGAATCTCGTCCAGGAATCTCCGGACGCCCTTGAAGCTGTCGAAGTAGTTGTCGATGTATTCCCTCGCCTCGGCCTGGCCGATCCCCAATTCCTTCGAGAGCCCGAAGGGGCTCATCCCGTAGATGACGCCGAAGTTGATGACCTTGGCCCGCCTGCGCAACTCGGAGCTGACCATCTCGGGAAAGACGCCGAAAAGGGCCGAGGCGGTGCGGGTGTGGATGTCCTCGCCCGCCTCGAAGACCTCGATCAGCGCTTCGTCGCCCGAGAGGTGGGCGAGCACGCGCAACTCGATCTGGGAGTAGTCGGCCGAGACCAGCACGTACCCCTCCGGCGAGATGAAGGCCTGGCGGATGCGCCGGCCCTCGGGCGTGCGGATGGGGATATTCTGGAGGTTGGGGTTGCTGCTCGAGAGCCTCCCCGTTGCCGTCACGGTCTGGTTGTAGGAGGTGTGGATGCGCTCCGTCTGCGGGTGCACCATGGCAGGCAGGGCATCGACGTAGGTGGATTTGAGCTTCGAGATGCTCCGGTAGGCCAGGATCTCCGCGGGAAGTTCGTGCGTCTGGGCAAGCGCCATGAGGACCTCCACGTCGGTGGAATATCCATCCTTCGTCTTGCGTCCCTTGGCGAGCTTGAGTTTGTCGAACAGGATGACCTGGAGCTGCTTGGGCGAATTGATGTTGAAGCGCTCGCCCGCAAGTCCATAGATCCGCTCCTCCGACTGGGCAAGGAGATGATCGAATTGTCCCGACATCTCCCGGAGGTGCTTGAGATCGATGAGGACGCCCTTCTGCTCCATGGAGGCCAGCACCTCCACGAGCGGCATTTCCACCTGTTCGTAGAGATCTTTCAGACCCAGCTCCCGGATCTTTTCCGTGAGGATGGGACAGAGCCTGAGGGACGCCTCGGCGCGCTGGCCCGCGTATTCCTTCATGCGCTCGGGATCCACGTCGGCAGGCGACAGGGCCTTTGCGCCGCTGCCCAGGATCTCTTTGGCAGGGATCAGCTCGCGATCCAGGAATTCCCGGGCCGCCTCGGTGATGTCGTGGCTCTTCCTCGAGGGGTTGAGAAGGTAGGAGCCCACCATGGTGTCGCAGCCCGTCCCCCGAAGGCGGATCCCCAGCCGGGCGAGCACGATGAGCGTGTTCTTCAGGTCGTGGCCGTGTTTGAGGATCTTCTCGCTCGAGAGAACCGGGGAAAGCTCCTTGAGGGCGTGATCGCGCCAGGGGGCCCCGCCTTCCGGGCCTTTCCCGGTTTTGAGGGGAATGTAAAAGGCTTCGCCGGGCTCCAGTGACAGGGCCATCCCCGCAAGCTCGGCGTACATGGGAAGCTCCGAGGTGAGCTCCAGGTGCAGGGCGCACTCGCCCGCCTTCTCGATACGCCGGATCAGGCCATGCAGGGCCTCTGCGGTCGTGACGAGCTCGTTTCGACCGCCCGAGGCCCGGTCGCGGACCTCCAGGTCCTGGATGAGCGACGAGAACTCCATCTCCTTGAAGATGGCCTTCAGGGCCTCCCGATCGGGGCCCTCGTAGCGGGCACTCTCCAGGGCGAGCTCGACGTCGGCATCGGTCTTCACAACGGCAAGCTCGCGGGAGAGCCTCGCCTGCTCTGCATGTTCCGTGACGGCTTTCCGGATTCGCTCGTTGCGGATATTGCCGACGTTATGCAGCACCCCCTCGACGGAGCCGTACTCTTTGATCAGCTGCAGTGCCGTCTTGGGGCCCACGCCGGGCACCCCGGGGATGTTGTCCGATGTGTCACCCATGAGGCCGAGCAGTTCGGCCACCCGGTCGGGGCCGACGCCGAACCGTTCCTCGACGCCGGCGGCGTCGTAGGTCTTGTCCTTCATCGTGTCGATCATGACGACACCGTCCGAGACGAGCTGCATGAGATCCTTGTCGCCCGAGACGATGACGACGTTCACGCCTTGGCCCTCGAATCTGCGGGCCAGGGTCCCGATCACGTCGTCGGCCTCGATCCCCCCGATCTCGAGAAGGGGGATGCGGTAGGCCCGCACCAGGTTCTTGATCATGCCGAACTGGGGCTTCAGCTCGTCGGGCATGGGCTTTCGGTGGGCCTTGTAGTCTTCGAAGGCCTCGTTGCGGAACGTGGGGCCTTTCGCGTCGAAGACGACGGCGATGTGCTCGGGTTTTCGGTCGCGAAGGAGCTTGGCGAGCATGTTGTTGAAGCCGAAGACGGCGTTTGTCGGGACCCCCCGCGAGTTGGTGAGCCCCTGGATGGCAAAAAAGGCCCTGTAGACGTAATTGCTGCCGTCGATGAGATAAAGGGTCGGCTTCTTCTTTTCGGTCATCAGAGATTCCTTCCGGTCGGTGAGACATGAGAAAAACAGGTTACAGGTGTCAGGTAACAGGTGACAGGAAAAGACGAGCGGCAGGACGGGTCAGTTACCTGTTACCTGCGCCCGTATCGGATTACTCGGCGTCTTGAGGCTCCCGCGGTTCTTTCACCGGTCACTGGCCACTGGTCACCGGTCACTGTCTTCACAGTTCGAAGGTGGCGTTGATTTTATACGTCCTCACCGCCGGCATGTTGAGGATATCGGTGATTCCCGTCGTCTGCCGGATCTCGGCGAGAGCCTTCTCGAGCGCGGCCTGGTCCGGGGCGATAAAGGTAAACCAGACGTTGTACTCGTGGCTCCTTCGGTAGTTGTGGGTCACACCGGGATAGCCGTTCACGGCCTCCACAAAGGACCGGACCTGCTCCTCAGGCACCCGGGCGGCGCACAGCGTGCTCGTGTAACCGAGCGCACGTCCGTCAAAGACCGCGCCGATCCGCCGGATGATCCCGTCGTCCTTGAGGCGCTTCACCCGATCGAGGACCTCGCCGCCGGAAATCCCCAGCTCCGCGCCCACGGCATCGAAGGGCTCCGGCACGATGGGAAATCGGGTCTGGAGAATGTTCAGGATTTTTTTATCGACTGCGTCCATAAAAAACAGGCTTGAGGTTCGAGGCGCGAGGATCGAGGTTTTCTATTCTGTCCTCGGACCTCGTTCCTCGGTCCTCGATCCTTTCTTGGGTTCGTAAATACACAGCGGCTCTTCGGCCAGGTAGTCCCCCGTCTTTTCGTAGGCCCGGGCCCGGCAGCCGCCGCAGACGGTGATGAACTCGCAGCGGCCGCACTTGCCGCCGTATTTTCGCAAGTCCCGCAGGTCACGGAAAATCTCCGAGTGTTTCCAGATCTCCTCGAAGGGCTTCTCTTTGAGCTGCCCGCAGTCGAGCTCGAGATAACCGCAGGGTTGGGCCTGCCCGCGGTGGGAGATGAAGACAAAGGAGCTTCCGCCGAGGCAGCCCCGCGTCATGGCGTGAAGGGGGTTTTCGGGAAGGGCCTTCTGCGCCCTCTCCTTCTTGCGCTGGTGATAGATCCGGTAGAAATGCGGCGCACAGGTGGCCTTGAGCTGCATGGGACACGCCAGGCCCGTTTCGTAAAACCAGTCCAGGGTCTTTTCGTAATCATTCGGCGAGATGGCCTGGTGGGCCATCTCCCTGCCGCGGCCCGTCGGAACAAGGAGAAAGATGTGGTGTGCCGCGGCGCCGAGATTCTGCGCCAGCGCGAGGAGCCCCTCGATCTGGTCGAGGTTCATCCGCGTGATCGTCGTGTTCACCTGGAACTCCACCCCTGCCCGCTTCAGGGCCTCGATTCCCGCCAGCGCCCCTTCGAAGGCGCCGGGGACCTGCCGGAAGGCGTCGTGACGGGCCGCATCGATGCCGTCGAGGCTGATACTCACTCGCCGGATACCTGCATCGCGGATCTTTGCTGCCGCTGCGTCGTCGACAAGCGTCCCGTTGGTGGCCATGACCATCCGCAGGCCCTTCGCATCGCCGTAGGCTGCGATTTCGAAGATGTCCGGGCGCAGGAGCGGCTC
>Ga0208980_10000445_pt1 | contig 23127 bp, 20 predicted proteins | sample WetSurMetagenome_3_FD_187993 | JGI IMG/M metagenome (GOLD analysis project Ga0208980, IMG submission 187993) | Wetland microbial communities from Twitchell Island in the Sacramento Delta, sample from surface sediment Aug2011 Site A1 Bulk (version 2) | ecosystem: Environmental > Aquatic > Marine... | reverse complement strand
CATCCTCAAAGACGCTGGGCATGAAGTTATGTTATTCGACTTTGCTTTTCTGAGGGACCTCAGAAGTCATATCAGAGTTCCCGAGATCGAGGAGATAATAGATGAGTTTGGACCAGACGTTATTGGCATAAGCGTGTTCACCTACCTTTATGACGAATGTGAATCGCTCATCGAAAGAATCTCACGTCACTCTGATCTACCTATTATATTGGGAGGGCCTCATTTTTCTGTTTTCCCTGAGGATTTCAAGCATGATTCTCGTATCAGCTACGTGGTGCACGGGGAGGCTGAAAAGATCATCTTGAAACTGGCAGAGATAGCAAAACGTGAAAAACAACCTATCCATGTCGATTGCCCTCTACCTTTGGCGCAGGAGATACCAGCAGTTAACCTCGATATCGCTTACGGAAGTGAGCACCTAAAGGTCTATCAGATTCAACTAAGCCGAGGTTGTCCTTATCGCTGCAGTTTCTGCACCATAGAGCGAATTGCGGGTCGGCGAGTGCGATCACGTGATATCGAATCATGCCTAGTTGAAATTGCCAAAGCAAAAAGATCCCATCCACAACTTGAAGCCATAGACATTACCGATGACTGCCCCACGTTCGACAGAATACGCTTCAAGACCTTCTTAAAAATCCTCGCACAGGCGAACATAGGCTGCGAACTGGTGATTGACAACATGAGAGCGAATCTTATCGATGAAGAAATGCTCCAGCTTTATGTCGCCGCAGGAGGCAAGAATATTTGCTTAGGAGTAGAAAGCGGTCACCCCGAGGTCTTCAGGATGGTAAACAAAGATGAGAAACTTGACGACATCGTGCAGGCCGCGAGGCTGATACGGAAATATCGACTTATCTTAGGTTTGTGCTTTGTGATTGGTCTGCCAGGAGACAATTTGAAAAGGCATGCAAAATCCATGGCTCTCGCAAAGGCTTTGAAACCGGATTACGTTTTCTGGAATATGTGCATTCCTTGGCCGGGCACTGAAGTCCATCGTTGGTATCAGATGCACGGGTATGTAGCCGATTTGCGTAATTTTTCAACCCTTATCGATCCTCATGGTCGCTTCAGAGAGCCAGTGGCCTACGCTACAGATTTTTCCATAAGAGATAGAGTCAGAGCATGGCTTATGGCAAATTTAGAAACGCACAGGTATTTCAGAGACCCCCGCGATTCTTGGGCGGTCCTCCTTCTTTCTTTAAAGTACAAAACATACAAATCCTTTGGTATTTATTTCTTCACTTGTTTGATACCTGAAGTCCTTACACGGCTTGCAGGCAAATTCAAGAGATCCGTTAGAGCCTCATCAAAACCTGTCGAGTACGAACGAAGGGATAGTTGCGACTTAGACGTGGCAGAGAGCGATTCAAGCAGGAGATAATTCGGACGTGTCAATAAGTCCTTTTGTCAAAGCACTCAGAACTTACCTAGACACCCCTTCGCTAGCTCTCTGGAGGGCTTTTGAAGCCAAAGCTCTGGAAGCTGTTTCTTTTAATCCTCCTGTGCTCGATCTCGCTTGTGGCACAGGGCACTTCGCAAGAATTCTGATGGAAAATGGGGTGATCACCGGGTGCGACGTCGACAAGAATGCCATCAGAGTTGCAGCAAAAGAGAAAACTTTAGATACCGTTACCGTTGCTGACGCAAGAGCACTCCCCTACCCTGATCAATCGTTCAGCAGCGTCTTAAGCAATTGTTCTCTTGAACATATTCCCGACGTGGAACTGGCGATAGCCGAAGTCTCACGGGTTCTCAGACCAAAAGGGATTTTCGCATTCACTGCCCCCAGTGAACAATTCAACAACTTCCTGTTCTTTCCTCGCTTTTATGACTTTCTTGGATTGCCTAATCGAGCTCGCAGGCAAGTTGAGTGGTATAACTCTTTACAGGGACATTACCACATCGACCCCCTCCCAGTTTGGGCAAAACGGCTTAATGAGGTCGGGTTCACGTTAATTCTTTACAAGTACTATATGCCCTCTTGGCCGAGTCTAGTCTTCTCGGTATTGGATGTCACCGCTAAGTGGAGCGTACGAATTCCCAGAAGAAACCCTGTCTTCGTCCAACGAACCCTTGTGCATTTTATTCCAAACCGCCTCCTGTTTCGGATCCTTTATTATAGCATGGTCCGTCACTCAAGACTGTTGTCTCCGTTGGCTGAAGGCGGGGGTCTCTTGATTGTCGCGAGAAAAGAGGCAGACTGATGCTGGACAAATACTACAATGAAAACTACGCGAAAACTCAGTTGGATCTTGATGATAGAAGCAATTCTTTTTCCAAGATCGACAGTCTGTGGAAAGAAACAAGGCCTCAAATGCGCATCCTTGATATTGGATGCGGATCTGGTTCTGTGAGCCATGAATTGGTTAGGCGTGGGCACGAAGTTCACGGGCTGGACATCATGAAAGAAGCCATAGTCAGAGCAAAACAACGGGGAATTCGTGCGGAGATTCATGACCTCAATAATCTCCCTCTGCCGTACCAGGATGGTTTTTTTGATTGCGTTTTGGCCCTTGACATCCTTGAACACCTGTTTGATCCCCTTTCACTTTTGCAGGAAATGAAACGGATTCTTTCAGAGCGCGGATATGCAATCGTTTTCTTACCCCTTCACTTCGATATTCGGCAAAGGCTTCGAATTCTTAGTGGCAAAGGCATTCTGCTCTATGAGCATCTATGGTACAACCCCGACTTAGTTTCCTGGCAATATTTTCACATCCGCTTTTACACCTTCCGGGAGGCCCAAAAGTTCATTAGAGCGGGCGGTTTTTCGATCGAGCGAAAGGTTTATCGATCTATGGTAACAGCTGATCTGGGCGGGCTGAGTCGTCACCTGTTGCGGCCGTCTGTGATTCGATATCTGGCTCAGCGCTTTCCGTCTCTTTTTTCAAGCGGCATCAACATGATGATCCGGCAACTTATCTCTTAAGATGGCATAGATCGGGATATCAAGCGGACGGGCACTCTGAGACAGACGTCCGTTTCAAAGCAAACCATGACCTAGAAGAGAGGCTGAGATGCCATGCCAAAAATAGCGTTTCATTTGATTGGCGATGAGAGATGGCACGCTGGGTTTGTCTATCTTGGCAATCTCCTTCTGGCACTAAAGCAGCACGCCGGGAATGATGTGACGCTTTCTTTAATGGTATGGGATAGCCAAAGCCGCGTCCCTGAAGAACTCATGAGTGTCGTCCATGAAACCATTGTATATCCCAAATACCGTCGCTGGACGATCCCATGGTTCATCGGCCGAGGGACCGCACGAATACTCGGTCGCGATTTGTGGAGTGATAACACTCTGAAACAACTCGGCGTCCAAGTAATCGCTTTTGGGATGGCTCCCCACGGAACAAAAATACCTGTTTTCGCCTGGCTCCCAGACTTTCAGCACGTGCATTTGCCAGACATGTTCAGTCATCAAGAGTCCAGAAATCGAGATCACCATTTCAAGCGTCTCGCTGTGGACTCAACCAGAATTATCCTTTTGAGTGAAGCCGTCAAACATGATTTTGCGACCTTTTTTCCGCAACATAACCACAAGGCAAGAGTCGTTAAGCCGGTCAGTCATATTCCAAGCACCGCGTATGAGGCGGAGCCCAAAAGCATAACCAGAACCTATTCTTTACCCGAGAAGTTTATCTATCTTCCGAACCAGTTCTGGAAACACAAAAACCACGGAGCTGTTTTTCACGCCCTTAGAATTCTCAAAGAGAGAGGAACCAAGCCATTCCTGGCATGCAGCGGATCCTTGCATGACTACCGGCACCCAGGCTATTTCGGGCAACTGCTCCGGGAGATCTCCGAATGCGGAGTCCGCAATCAAATTGCATTTCTCGGATTGATCCCCCGAGAAAACGTTTATCGGATGATTCGACAAAGTATATGCGTATTAAGCCCCTCTCTTTTTGAAGGTTTCGGACTAACAGCAGATGAAGCTCGATCTATTGGCAAACGTATCCTCTTGTCGGATATTGCAGTCCACCGAGAACAAAACCCGCCTAAAGCTGTCTTTTTCGATCCATCTGATGAAGAGGGCTTGGCTCAAAAAATGGAAGAAGTCTGGGAGGAGGCAGCACCAGGGCCGGATCCGGAACTGGAGGAAAACGCGCGCCGTGACCACCCGATGCGGATGGCCGCTTTCGCCGAGAGTTTCATGTCAGTGGTCAAGGAAGTAGTGAACTTCCATTAAGGTTGAGATTTATTCAGCACAAAGCTGGACGGCTAGAGTTGGTGTCCCTTGGATGTTTTAAGGCCCACTCGTTCCTCAGTCTGGAGATCAAGTCGAAGCGATCAAGCAAATGATTGAAGCTTCTAATAACAAATCGCCATTTTTCACCGTGATAACGGTCTGCCTGAATGCAGGCAAGCTTCTTGAGAGAACCATAAGGTCGGTTATATCTCAGCAATTTGATTGTTTTGAATACCTTATTAAGGATGGCCTGTCCTCTGATGGATCCTTGAAGGCTCTTTCTGGATATGAAAAAGCCAGGCTCATTTCCAAGTCCGACACCGGGATATACGATGCCATGAATCAGGCACTAACCGAGTGCAGGGGCGAATATGTTTGCTTTATGAATGCTGGAGACACATTCTATTCAATAGATACCCTGAACCGAGTAGGAAGCTTTGTTCGTGAGCACCCAACCCACGGCATCTACTATGGCCACGCATACTCTGGCGGCAGACCTCGCATTCATCCCCGTCGTCTCTCTATGGCCTTTCTCTATGAGGGGCATCTCTGTCATCAAGCCCTCTTTGTGAAACGGGATCTTTATTTAAAAGAGAAAGGTTTCGATCTGTCTTACAGGCTTCTGGCGGATCGCGATTTTCTCGTACGAGTTCTATGGGTACGGAAAATTTCAAGCATTCTCATGCCCTTTTTTGTTTGTCATTACGATCTTTCGGGACTTACCGCCAGAGAGGAATGCCAGGAGCTCAAGATGCGTGAATTGCTGGCAATCCAGAAGCTGCACTTCAGGCGAAGACACAAATTGTGGATCTGGTTCTACTTGAATGCCCTGGCAAAGCCAAAGTCGCTTCTGAAAGAGTACCTCGGCCGCCGAGCGCATTAGGGAGCGTCGCTAAGCGTCGACAGTCCGACGGATACCCTTAACTCCAGTTCGCCTCGATTGAAAGATCAAGGTGATTGAAGCAAAAACAGGGATCATCAGTCAACGAATTGCCATGGGCGGTAGCATTGAGCACTAAGATGCCTCCGTTTCTCGGCAGAATAAAAGGGCTTCTCTTTGATGGGCGACACCTTCATTTGATGCTGTATTTGCGTTGCACCGTGGCCCCGAGGCGATTACGAACCGTAAGGAACTCCTTGGATCTGACGTGGAGTAAATTGAGGCTGACGAGAGGAGGGATCACCTCTCTCTAAGCCGCGAGGTACTCTTTTGAAAGCTGCAGACCAAAAACATCCGGGATATCCCTCCAAACTTCAGCTCTCTCTCTCAGAAGCATATGGACAGAAATGGTCTAGTCTTCTTGAAGAAAAGAACTTCGAAGAATTCATTGCACAGCATTTAGAAAATAGAGGCCCTTTCTACGCTCTAATGAAAAGGCATTTTCCAGGTACGAAGGCACAAAGAACATTGGAATTAGGCTGCGGTACCGGGATTGACATCAATGTCATCGCAAACGAAAAAAAGGGCTCGCAGTGTTTTGGCAGTGACATCTCGATCGAGAGCATAAAGATCTGCGAACAGATCACCAAGATTTTTTCAAATGATTTAACTCTCTTTGTCGCTGACACCCAAAACCTGCCGCTTAGATCGGGGACTTTTGACCTTGTCTTCAGCCAGGGACTGGTCGAACATTTCAATGACCACGTAGCCGTCATGGCAGAACAAGCCCGCGTTCTGAGAAGTAGCGGCATTCTCATAGTCAACGTCCCCCAGAAATACACTGGCTATACTTGGATGAAAAAACATGCGATGAAAAATGGAAAATGGGACCTAGGCTGGGAGACCGAGTTCTCATATTCCGAGCTCAAGAAGGCAGGCAGAAAACTGGATCTTATTACAAGAGAGGTCATTGGATATCAATACTGGAAATCCTGGAAGGAGCCAGTCTTTGTGCTCAGGGATCTCTATGAGAAATGCCAGAGGCGGAATCCATGGAGGGACAAAGGCCCTTTCCGTCTACTAAGAAAAGCATATGACTGCTTTTGGGGGTTTCTCGAGAAAAAGTGGGGGTGCTATTTCATGCAGAATATCGTAATCGTTTTTCAAAAGAAGACCTGATGAAAATATTTCACACCAATATTGCGCTTTCCGGTGGCGGGTTGGAACAGTACCTGTTTCAACTTTTCCATGAGCTCAACTTAAAAGGTCATGAGAACATCCTGCTCTATGGGGAAAGATACGAAAATGAGGTAACATCGCTGAAGGCAAGACCTTTTTATATAGAGAGTATCACGAATACACAGTGTATCGACCTAAAACACAAGTTGATGCTCGTCAAAGAGATCATCGAGAAGGAAGAACCCGACCTGGTTCTTACTCATCAAGTCTTGAACCCATATCTTGTTGATCTGCTCACCGAGATGAAACCTTCCCTACGTTTCGTTCATGGGTTCAAATTGATCTGCCCGGATGGCAGAAAACTGCTGAAGGCGAAAAGAAGAATCTGTCCCTTCCCTCTAAGCTATCATTGCCAATGGAGGGCTCACGTTTACAGATGCATGCCTCGAAATCCTTTCGTTGGCCTTGCGAAAATTCATCGTTCAAGAAAAATGACCTATCTTCACAGGAGTCGAAGCCGCATGATTGTCGCCAGTCGTTTCATGGAGTCCATCTTACTTTACAACGGATTTGAAAAGGAAAGGATCGCATACGTCCCTCTATTTACTTATCTCCCTGAGCATGAAGTCTCCGTCCCCTCTAGTGACGAGCCCATTATCCTCGGGGTTGGAAGGATGGTAGCAGAGAAAGGCATAGATTATCTTGTCAGGGCATTTGCGAAAATCGCGCGTCGGGCTAAGCTCTTTATCGTTGGAGACGGCCCTGCTCTCGAAAGCCTGAAATCCCTCGTTCAAGCGCTCGATATTTCAGAAAAGGTTAGTTTTCCTGGATGGCTTCCCTATGAGCGGCTGGGTGAGTTCTATCGAAAGTGCACTTTGGTTGTCATCCCCTCCATTGCACCTGAGTCTTTTGGCATGGTTGGGATTGAGGCAATGGCGTATGGGAAGCCTGTGATCGCATTTGACGTCGGCGGTATTTCAGAATGGCTAAAGGATGGAGAGACAGGCTTTCTGCTGCCTCCTCGCGATGAGGCTGGCCTTCGAGAAAAGATAAATACTCTTATCGAACATCCCCAGCTAGCTGAACAAATGGGCGGGAAAGCGAGAAAAGCTGTCATGGAGAAATTTTCCCCAAAAAGGCATGTGGAGCGCCTTATCTCGGTTTTCGAAGAAGAAGTCGAAGCCTTTCATGAAAGGCGTAAACTTCATTGATTGTCAGGCCATGATCAAATCATCCGCAAAAACCTTAGTAGAATGGGAAAAGAACCGTTATCTGCGCGCACGGATTGCTCAGAGACAGAGGAGAGCGGCTGATTTTGAAGGCGCAAAGCAAATTCTGTGCCTACAAATGAACGCAATTGGTGACATGGTCATGACACAACCGGCCTGGGCGGCGCTGAAAGCTTCAGACCCCGAGAGACGCATAGATGTCCTTTGCAGATCCCATATTGCTCCCCTCTTCAGGCAGGACCCCAATATCAACGACATCCTCGCGTTCAACCCTCGCAAGTATCGACCTTGGCTCTTCGAGGACGGGAAGAAATTATCAGACCTTATCTCCTGCGGAAGATATGACGCCATCATAGATTTTACGGCACTCCCTTTGACCGCTGGTCTTTGCGGGAACAAGAATGCACCTCCGTCAGTAGGTTTCAGCCGCTTTATGAGGTTCGGCGATGAAGCTATCGATATAGGCCAAGCGTATGACCTCAGCTTTCCCTATTCCGAAGAAAAACCATTGAGGCACCTGATGGTCGGTTTGGTGGCATTGCATACAACGACTCGTGAGGTTGCAAAAAGGCCCGCCTTGTGGATTGGCAAGAAAGTTGTGGAGAAAGCAAAGGCACTCCTCAGCCAGGCAGGAATTGAAAGCAGTGGCTTTGTGATCATCCACCCGGGAGCCAAATGGCCCCCAAAGCAGTGGCCTGTTACCCACTGGAGTTGTTTAATTCACTTTATCAAAAAGGAAATGCCTAGTCCTGTTCTTATCTTGGGTGGCCCAGGCGACGAGAGCTTGGTTTCCGCTATCACAAAAAGTGCAAATTCCACCGCTGTTAAGACCATGATTTCAAATGAGATTGACGCAACCGCAGCAATCATAAAACAGGCTTCCCTTTGCATCTCTAACGATTCCGCGCCAATGCATATTGCTGTAGCCGTTGGAACGAAGTCCATCGCCTTGTTTGGCCCGGTTTCACCCAGCCGCTCAGCTCCACCGCTGGAGGAAGGCTGTACTGTCTTGTATCGCCCTATGTTCTGCAGTCCCTGCGAACTCTACTATTCGAGATATCGTTGCCGCAGGGGGCTTAATTTCTGCATGTACGCCCTTAACCCACAGGAAGTTTTCGGTGAAGTGACTAGAATTCTGTAACATTGAAATTGAAACGGTTGCAGTCACAGTTCAAAGCCAACTGGAAACACCGTTGGTTAGATCATAAACAATCTTCCATCTCCCCTGTGCCGGCTTGCTTCGAGCAACGGCGAGGAGGAAATTCAGATGGCGAAGGTTGGGTCCCGATGGCTATGGGCATTCTCAGCACTCTCTATTACGATCTTCCCAGAAAGCTTTTTCAAGGCAGGGCCCTTCCCTGTCGCAATGTCGTGTTCGAGTTGACTTATCGGTGCAATCTTTCCTGCCAGATGTGTTCGATTATGAACGAAATTGCCAGTCGCGAACACCTTACAAAAGAGACAGAGCTAGACAAAGCGCAGATCTTAGAAGTCATCAACCAACTCCCGTCCGGGAGCAACATCACCTTCACAGGCGGTGAGGCTCTTCTCAAGAAAGGAATCGACGAAATTCTTGAGAGGACTGGCAGGATCCACAAGATCACGATTGCAAGCAACGGCGTTTTGCTAAAACAGCATGCGGACCTGCTCGTGAGGGCCGGGGTGCGGGCTCTGGGCGTTTCATTGGATGGTCCTCGAGACGTTCATGAACGCATCCGGAACCAGAAAGACCTCTTTCAGAAGGTGCAAGGTGGCCTTCAGGCCCTGATCGAATCGAAGCGGATGAGGAGATCATCCTTTCCGGCGATTAATATCAATGCGGTCATTCTGAAGGGGAATTACAGATCCCTCCCCGAGGTGGTGAAAATAGTGAAGCAACTGGGAGTCGACTCCTGCACCTTCCAGATATTCGATCCTTCACTGAGGCGTTCAGGAATAGCGCCTGACGAAAATCTGAATGATGAAAGAAATCCTCTCGCTAACGTTGAAGAAATAGATACTGATTCCTTGAGAGCATGTCTGAGCGAGATCATTCAGGAGGGCACAAAACAGCAAGTGTCTGTCGCTTTTTCTCCCCCTCTGACCGTTGATGAAATTGTTTCCTACTACCGGCGGGGCTTTGATCTAGGGGGCTGGCGCTGTCATTTCCCTTGGCAAACAACCAGGGTTTCTCCTTATGGGGATGTTTATCCCTGTCTCAATTACAGAATTGGTAATCTCCGAGAACAGCCGTTGAAAGCCCTTTGGAACAGCGAACGATATATTCGGTTCCGCCAGACACTGGCCACAAAAAGTATTTTCCAAGCCTGCATCGGCTGCTGCAAAATGTTCCCGATAAGGGAGGAGAAGCTCTGAGATAGAGTCGATCTAGAGGCAACAGAATGTAGAAACAGACATCAATGCAGAACGAAAGGTTCAGTGAGCTGTCTTGAAAATCGCTATTATCTGTCAGAATTATCCGCCTGCCCGTTTTGAAGGGGGAATCTCTCATTACAGTGCCCTTCTAGCGAGAAGCCTTGTTCAAATGGGTCACGAGGTTCATGCTTTGACCTCCTCTGAATTTTCGGAGCCCGTAAAGAACAAAGCAAATCAGTTCGGCGTTGAGATCACAAGAATCGATGGCCCATGGAACCACTCAACTGTCGGGACCATTAAGAAAGGGGCAACACAAAAGAAGATCGATGCCATCGTTTTGCAGTATGCTCCCGCCTCCTATAAAACTTCCTTCAGAGTCCGCTGGGCTGTGACAAGATTTGCCTGTCAGAAATTAACCGTCTTTCATACCCTGTGGGGTCAGGGCCTGGACAGGCTTATTGCCCTTTTCTTGCTTATTGGGAGCCCAAAAATTATTGCAACAAATTCTGAAATCATGGCTATTCTCGAGAGGCATATCCCCTTCTTCCTGAAAAGAACCTATTGGATCCCAATCGGGAGTAACATATTGCCATCCAATAGACTGGACGCGGCAGACGATCGGTCACTACCAACCGTATCGTTTTTCGGAATGATCTACCCCGGGAAAGGAATGGATGCCCTTCTCGATGTGGTAGAGGCTGTGAAGAAAAAAGGTTACCAATTTCAGTTCAAGCTGATCGGCGGGAGCATCATCTATCATCCGGCCTTCCACGAAGACTTCCTAACGAAAATCCGTCAAAAGCGCTTGGAAGGTGTCGTGGACTATCTGGGGTTGCTCCCTGCGGAAGAAGTCTCCCAATGGCTACAAGCTAGCAGATTCCTCTTTTTACCTTATGAAAAGGGGCTCTCAGACAGACGAGGCACCTTAATGGCTGCCCTCGCGCATGGGAAGCCTGTTCTGACCGCTCCTCCCATTGCGCCGATGCCTTTTATTAAGAATAGGCTCCATGCCCTATGGCCGGAAAAGGCCGATGTGTCGAACTACACCGAGCTCTTCATTAAACTCCTTACGGACGACGAGTTGCTTCACCGGCTCGAGCAGGGTGCTGGAGACCTATCACAATGTTTCAGATGGGAAAGAATCGCCGCTGACTTAGAGCTGGTGTTGCGAAGGTAACGTTTTATGACCTGTGCGCAGGGCCCGACGCAATTGGTGTATAACACCTTTAAGTCTTGAAGGGATGGTGTGATGCAGCAAGCACTCCCAGATCAAAGAAAGACAAGAGTTGCCTTTGTGTTTAACCACGCCTTTTTTCTGGGAGGAGGAGAAATCAGCTTCTCTGAATTGATTCGAACTCTGAATAAAAACCTCTTCGAACCAGTTATCATGGTCCCATCATCAGGCGAAATTGAAGCGTTCTTTGAAAACCAAAACATACAAGCTCTCGTGACCCCTTTTCCCCCTTTGAAACAGGCCGCATGTCGCGCCGTCACTTCTCTTGGAAGCTTTATTACGACTCTGAAGCAGACCAAACCTAGCATTATCCACGCGAATGGATCAAGGGTCTGCTTCTACAGCGTTCTTGCTGGACGTTCCCTTGGCATACCCGTTGTATGGCATGTGAGAGAGACCTTGAAGGACTTGTTTTTCTATGATGGTTTTTTGGGCCTGGCTTCCAAGAGTATTGTGTGTGTTTCTAGGAGCGTAGCTACCAAACGATTCGGAAGGTTCTGCCCTCTGTTCCAAAAGAAACTTTCAGTTGTTTACAACGGGGTCAGTACCTCAAGATTTTTCCGCGATGAACAAGCAAGAGACCAAATGAGAACGCGCCTGGCGATACAAAACAACGATGTCCTTTTCGGCGCTCTTGGGAATATCATCCCCAGGAAGGGGTATGAATTCTTTTTGCAAAGCTTGGCAGAAGCGAAGAAACTGCACCATCAGGGTTCCGCAAAGGCGCTCATTGTAGGGCGACGGCTGGACCCGGAGTACTATGCGATGCTGATGCGATTGATCTCTGAGTTGCACCTGCAGGATAGTGTCCTGTTTGAAGAATACTCTGAGAGCGTGCAACCCCTTCTCTCAGCGATGGATGTATTTGTCCTGTCCTCCAGAAGTGAAGGCTTCAGCCGAGCTCTTTTGGAGGCCATGAGTTCCGAACTTCCTGTCCTGGCATCCAGAATCAGTGAAATCGAGGAAGCCGTTGCAGATCAACAAAATGCGCTACTCATTAACTTCGGCGATATCCAATCCATGGCTTCGGCAATAGGCACCCTTACGAAGAATGAGGCATTGAGAAGAAGGATGGGGGAAAAGAATAGGGAAAGAGCTGTTGAGAAATTTGACCTCAAGGCTCATGCTAGCGCCATTGAAAAACTGTACAGAAATCTGACTCCCAGAAATCGATGACAACGACCAAAGCAACGATATTGATTGATGCCCGAGAGTTTGTCGCCGAGAGGCGCACCGGCATAGCCCGAGTACTGGAGGGCCTGATAGATGCTCTCACGCAAAGCGTTTTGGTCGAACGTCTTAACCTCGCTGTGACCTCGTCGAAATTCATGCCCGGGCGACTTTGTGGCAAAGCCAAAATCAAGCCTTGCATCGTTAGATCTTCTTTTCTGCTATCGGAGCGCCAGTTGTCCACGCTCAGCGGTCGAAACGTAGATCTTTTCATAAGCCCTTATCCTAAGCTCCCTTTGTTCGGATGCCGCTGTAAAACCGTGCACGTCATTCACGATGTTCTGGATCTTACACACCCTGCTTACAGAAAGAGAGCAAAAGCTCGCTTTGACAGCTGGCGTCTCAAGGGGGCTCTTAAAAGGGCTGATCTAACCTGGTATGATTCCCAGTGGAGCCTCGATCAAACGAGGAGCTACGCGGGCCTTGTGGGAAACAATCCCAGAGTACGGTACCCAGGCATCAATCAAGAGTTTGTCCCTAGTCGACCTGAAAATGATTCCTCAGTATGGAGGAGGCACGAACTCGAAAAGGGTTACATCCTGGCTTTGGGGAACGGTCTGCCTCACAAGAATCTTGGGGTTCTGCTCAAGATTTCTGACCGGTTACCTAGGAAGATTGTGGTCGCAGGCGTCTCGGAGCAAGCTGAGATGTACTGGAAGGCAAGATATCCTGCAACCGCGGCGGCTTGGATTCGCTATGTCTCGGATGAAGATCTCCCCTCTTTGCTTAGAGGTGCATTTTGCCTTGTGCAGCCATCAACGGCAGAGGGCTACGGCTATCCCCCTTTAGAAGCCATGGCCTGCGGGATACCTTCAGTCATCAGCGAGATCCCTGTGTTGAAGGAAACGACCGGCGGCAGCGCCATAGCCGCTGATGCGGATAAGTCAGAAAAATGGCTTGAAGCCCTCAGGGCCCTTGAAAATGAAGCATTTTACCATGAGCAAGTAGAAAGGGGACTGCGTTGGGTAGAGCCCTTAAGAGGAGCTAAAGCATGGCTCTCCTATGTCTCAGATGTCGAAGAACTTCTCAACATGAATTAGGAGAAAGACGTGCAATCTAATCAGGTTGCTGTAAAACTTCTCGTTATAACCATTGGCCTTTATGCATTAGGAACTCATCTTCACTCCTTCGTAAGACAAGCGATTCTCGAGCCCAACTTTCTGGACACGGCTTACTACTATGTCTGGGGCGATCTTTTGCGCAAAGGCATCAATATCTATCTACTTGAACCTTTTGACTCCAAGACACTCGAATTCTTGTCATCGCCTGTCGGACTGCCGATTCCTCACCTGACCCATAGGCCCTATTTTTCTTTTATCAATACAGGCGTGCTGATCTATTCCCCAGCCTTCATCAGCCTCATTTCACTTCTCTCCCTCATGACTTTCAAAATCGCGTCCGTAGTCTGGACATCGATCAATTACGGGGCATTGGTTCTATCCATTTTATTGATTCTTAGAACCCTCAGCATCAAGCTAGATATCGTGACTCTTTCTTTGGTGTCTTTCATTGTATTCTCATTCCAACCTCTTTTAGAGTGCACCGCGTTGGGCCAATCAAATCTCATCCTCTTGTGTATGCTTTCCCTGTCGCTGTGGGCGACGAAGAACCAAAAGCCTTATTGGGCAGGCCTATTCCTATCTTTTGCTATTCACATGAAACCCCAATTCGCCCTTCTTGTCTTTCTTTTTCCACTGAATGGGATGTACCGGCATTTGGTATCAACCATTATCTGCTATTGCTTAATAGCTGTCGCGTCTATCCCTTTTACGGGCTTCAACCTTCAGTTGGATTATATCAGAGCTCTTTTCAGGACAGCAGCTTACGCTCAAGAGGCAACCATGCTGGAGTGGGACAAGAACTTATCGGTCCTGTCGGCTATGATAAGACTGCGGGGAAGGACTCATATTGACGAACTTAGACTTCTGAACGCCGCATTCGCGGTTGGGGTTCTTGCATACACCTTTAGCAAATTCCGGATGCCCTCTAATGTCGATTTATTCGTCCGGGAGTTCGCGTGCATGACTGCCCTTGTCCTTCTTCTCGTTCCCGTGTATGAAGAGCATTATCTGGTTTTGTTGTATCTTCCATTCCTGTGCATTTTCGCGAACCTGGCTATTCTTGGTCGATTTTGGCAAGGAGCATTCATTGTAGGGTATCTTCTCACGGGATTGAAATATTCTCTTGCTAGTTTTCCGGTTTTCAGCTCTGGGTTTCTTAGTCTTTTCTCCAATGGGAAATTATATGGTCTAATGATCATTACGGTTAGCGCTTTTTCCTGTTGGAATAGGACAGATCCTCTTTCGGCACCAGAGAATGCTCATATGAAGTAACCCTTAGCCCCTTAGCCACCTGTGCATTTAGTAAGATTCGATTTGAAGTTCTCTTGGGTGTCTGTGAATAGGGAATTAGAGTCATTTTCAGCCTTCTCCTGAAGTCTTCTTGTCTATGTAAGCTATGAAAGATCCATCACGATCCTTGAAACATAATCTGAAGCGACTCCTCAAGCCTGTCATCAAAGCGGGATTTACTTGTTTCCCTCATGCCGTTATCGAGAGGGCGGTCGTATATAGACGCTCTATGGTCGACTATTTGCCGCCCAATAGACAATTCATCTTCAAGAAATATCTGGGCGACATTTCTGTTAATATTGATACCGTGTATCCCATAGAAAGACAAATGCTCACAGGGTGCTATGACCTCGAAACGGCTGTGATCATCGAGAAGTGCGTGAAGTGTGGAGATGTCTGCGTTGACATCGGAGCAAATGTAGGAGCGATTAGCTTTGCTCTTGCGAAAAAAGTTGGCAGCCCTGGTAAGGTTCTGGCTTGCGAACCAGGTGAGTTTCTTTTTAAGCGATTTGTCGACAATTTAAGACTGAATCCTGGGTATGAAAAAATTATTTCACCGTTTAAGATGGGGCTTTCCGACAAAAAAGAAGTTCGATTGTGGAACGAAGATAAACAAAACAGGGGCAACGCAGGTTTTCTATTCATTGATTCAAACCAGGATGAGCGCGTGGAACTCGTCCCTCTGGATAATTTCTTTAGTGAACAGGGTTTGGATCGGCTTGACTTCGTTAAGATCGATGTGGAGGGCATGGAATATGAAGTGATAAAGGGGGCTGTTCAAACGATCAGTAAATGCAAACCTGTAATCTGGTACGAGACGGGTTTTTTCGAGAAGGGCTTCTGGGCTGAGACGCTGAGGGGTGATAAAGTAGTATTGGCCACCGAGAATCTTCTCCGGGGGATGGGTTACAGATTCTACAAGTTAGATTCCGGAAGGATTACTGAAACGCGATACCCTGATCTTAAATACAATACACTTGCGGTATGGGAAGGAGCTTTACACAGAATTCAACAAGGATGAAACCATGAAGAAAGCATTAATTACGGGAATCACCGGGCAGGACGGAAGCTATCTCTCAGAACTCTTGCTCGCAAAAGGCTACGAGGTTCATGGAATTGTCAGGCGAGTTGCGATTGAGCATCCTCAGGCGCGGATGTGGCGCATCAGGCACCTTCTTGACCGGATCAAGATCCACAGCGCCTCGATGGAGAGCTACGCATCGATCTTTGACATCGTCGCAGATGTGAAGCCCGACGAATGCTACCACCTGGCAGCTCAGAGCTTCGTTTCTTACTCCTTTGAAGATGAGTTTTCTACAATCAATACCAACCTCAATGGCACCCATTACGTCCTTTCCGCTGTGAAGAGGCAGGCTCCTCATTGCAGATTCTATTTTGCTGCATCGAGCGAGATGTTCGGAAATGCCACGAAAACCCCTCAAAATGAGGAAACGCCCTTTCATCCCCGATCTGCATACGGAATATCAAAAATGGCAGGCTTCGAGCTCACCAGGAATTACCGGGAAGCTTACGGCCTCTTTGCGCTCTCCGGAATCCTGTTTAACCATGAATCACCGCGTAGAGGAGGAGAGTTCGTAACCCGGAAAATCACTTCTGGAGCCGCAAAGATCAAGTTGGGCCTTGATAAGGAAATCCGTCTAGGAAATCTTGACGCTAAGAGGGACTGGGGCCACTCTCGTGACTATGTGAAGGCTATGTGGCTGATGCTCCAGCAGAAAGACCCTGAGGACTATGTCATTGCGTCAGGGGAATCCCATTCCGTCCGGGAGTTTCTCAAACTCTCCTTCGAGTGCGTGCAATTGGATTACGAAAAATATCTGGCGATAGACGAGAACCTTTATCGTCCTTCAGAAGTGAATATCCTTCAGGGGAACGCTTCCAAAGCCAAGAAGAAACTCGGCTGGTCCCCTGAGGTTTCATTTAATGAACTCGTGAGGGAAATGGTCGATGGCGATCTCGAATGGTATTCTTCCGCCAAGGGAACCCTATTCGATTAATTTGGAGGACATCGGGCTATGCTAGATGGTGAAATGGCTTGGTGTTCCAAGTAGCGGAATGTATCAAGCCAATTCCTTTCCATCGTCTTCAGGCGATGAAAAGGAATTTAGTGCTCTAAACAAGACCATGAAGCAAAGCGCACGTTTTTGGGCTATCCTCGAGTCGTTAACAGGTGTAGCGCATGAAGAGTCGTCAAGACGAACAGATTTTGCAGAGAATATCACGCGCGGAATCATTCGAATTTGTGCCCTGTGATACCTGCGGCGTAACTGGAGCACCCGAATACATCCGTATGACAGACCATCTGTATGGCGTGCCCGGAACCTTCACCATTGCGAAATGCCAATCCTGTGGGCTACTCTTTACCAACCCCCGGCCTATTCCGAACTTGATAGACTCGCTTTACAGCAATTACTACGACGGATCAATCGCCTTATCGGGGTCGCAAACTCCATCCATCTCCGAGCATATGAAGAGAAACATTTCCCTTAGAAAGACCTATCATCGCGTATTCGGGAACTATTTAGGAGAGGTTCTGTCAAAAGCAAGAGGAAGGGTCCTGGATATCGGGTGCGGCCTGGGAACCACATTGGACGATCTTGCCCGATTAGGCTGCGAGGTCCTTGGAATCGAACCAAACCCTGATGCAGCCAAAAGGTGTAAAGAAAGAGGACTCAATGTTGAATGCGCTCTTGTAGAGGATTTGAATTACCCTGAGAATTATTTTGACACAGTTATTCTTTTTCACGTCATTGAACACCTTGCCTCCCCAAAGAACATTCTGCAAAGGATCTTCCACGCTCTAAAGCCCAGCGGGCGCGTTTTTATCACATGCCCGAATGCTGAGAGCTACCTGTCTAAATTCTTCGGAGAGTATTGGGCAGGATGGCATCTTCCTTTTCATTTCTATCATTTTACCCCGAAGACAATATCACAACTCGTTGCATTGACGGCTTTTGAAATGGTGAAATTAAAAGCACGCACATCAGACCTAGTGCTTCATAAGTCCCTAATAGCATTTCTGAGAGGCAGACGGAAAGATGCCAAATGGGACACCTATCTACCCTTGATGAGGTCCTTTTATTTTAGACTGCTCACAATGCTCCTTTTCAGGCCTCTCGATGTGCTCCTCCCAGGCAGGGGCGAATTTCTGCAAGTGGAGCTCAGAAAACCAGCGAAGAGTCTATGAGAGAAAAAAGAATAACTGCTGTCATTGTAACGTACAATAACCAATTGATGCTCAGCGAGCTGCTTCGAGATCTTCAATCGCAGACGCGTAAAGCGGACGAAATCATTGTTATCGACAATGCCAGCTCCGATGGTACCGATCATCTTATAAAACGCGATTTCCCTTCGTTCCATTACATCCGCCTGCCTGAAAACACGGGTAGCGCAGGCGGCTACCACGAAGGGATAAAAACTGCCCTGGAAAACAGTGATCTCATCTGGACCCTTGACGACGACGTCAGATTATGTCCGGACTCTCTTGAGGAACTCCTGAAGGGGTTAGAAAAACTCGATCCAAAGCTTCCAGTCGGCTCTGTTCGGAGTGTGGGGAAGAGATGCGACGAAGCGCCACCCTCCCGTCTCGAGTTCTTCCCATGGAGGGGAACCCTACTCAAAGCCGAGCTCATTCGCAAGATCGGACTTCCCCTAAAAGAACTTTTTATCTACGGCGAAGATCTTGAATTCGCCATGCGTTTCAATGCCCACGGTTTTTATTGCTACTGGATCCCCTCTTCCGTGTGCACAGAGGTGAGGCTTGAAGGAAAAGACGATTTCCGACTTTTCGGAAAAACGGTCAGAGTCTATTCCCTCCCGTTTCAACTCTACTATGCTTTTAGGAACAATCTTTATCTTTTTCTGCATTACCAAAATTATCACCGTGCCCTCCGTACGGTGCTTTACGGAATCAAGGCAACTGCCTTCATTGCTTTTCTAGACAAGGATCGAGGAAGGGCTAGGATCCTAGCTATATGGACTGGCTTGCTGCATGGGCTAGCAGGTCGCCTCGGCAAAAACGAGGCGTACATCCCTGGAACCTGAGCTCTCCTGAATGTACTTGGTTTGGTTTCTGTAAGGATGTTGCTAGGTTCTAAAGTGACCCCAGGCGCAAAATGAAAGAGCGTGAAAAGAATGTGCTTGTGATAATGATCGCCGGGATAGGGGATCTCATCATGGCATCCAAAGCTTTCAGGGCACTGAGGCGCGGGTATCCGGATAGATACCTTCACCTGTTGACCAGCATGGAGGCCAGTATTCTGGCTCAAAACTACACCTATCTAGATCATGTCTGGGCTTTTCCCGTGCGGCAACTCCGGAAAAGCCAGGTCCCTATGCGGGATATCTTCGGCCTCATCCAAGCCCTAAGAAAGATAGACTTCGAATTCGCTCTGAACCTCTACAGGGTGACGTCATGGCGGGGTGCTCTCAAGATGAGACTCTTGATGGCTTTGCTGAGGGCTCAGAGAAAAGCGGGGCACGACTCCAAGGGATTCGGTCTATTTCTCAATAAGAAGGCGCCAAATGAGATTTTCGAGAATCGGCATTTTACGGACGCAATGATGGACCTGGCAAAGCTGGCCGGTGGCATGCCTGACGACCGGGGAATCGAAGTCTTCTGGGACAGAAGTATTGAAGCAAAGTGGGCAACCTTGTTTCCGAATGAAGGGCAGGAAACCAAACCTCTGTGCATCGGCATCAACCCAGGTGCTGACAGACCTGAAAAACGATGGAGTCCTGAGAATCACGCCGCAGTGGCTGATCGTCTTTCAGAAGTTCGTGGGGCTAAGATCTTTGTGTTTGGCGGACCCGGCGAGGAACACCTTGCTTACCGGATAGAGAAAGCCATGAATCATCCTGTTACAAACCTCGCCGGAAAGCTCTCCCTAAATGAACTGGCCTACGTGATCAGCCGGCTCGATCTTTTTGTGACCAATGACAGCGGCCCCATGCACATTGCAGCGGCGGTCAAGACGCCTGTTGTGGCATTATTTGGTCCCGAGGATCCCGTCTACACAAAGCCCTACACCTCACCAGACTTATACAGAATCGTTCAGAAAGGGCTGAGCTGTCGTCCTTGCACAAACAAAAGATGTGATCGGCCAATATGTATGGAGTCTATTGAGCCTGAAGATGTGTTACAGGCTTGTCTTGAGCTCTTAGCTTATCCATAAGCAGGCAGGCAAAAAGAGAGGGATAGCGTCTGCAGCTACTTCCCGGCCAGTTGCTTCAGGATTTCCCGATTCTTCTGCGTTCGCTTAGCGTCGGCTCTACGATTTGCCTTGTTGGGCTTTGCCTTGTTCTTCATAATCTTCTTCTTTTTCTGCGTGTTTGATGCCATGAGTGATTCTCCTGCTTAGAAATTCTACCTCGCTTCACCCTCCCCTAACCCCTCCCCTCAAGGGAGGGGAATCTAAGAGCAAAGGAATCTGACGAAACAAAGTAAGTTTGTTCTTCTACCTGCCAGCCGGCTTATTGTCAAGAAACAAGTGGGGTAATAAGGGACAAAGGCACAGAGGGGCAAGGGCACAAAAAAAACAGAAGCGAAGGGTTTTCTGCTTTGTGCCTTTGCATCTTTGTCCCTTTGCCCCTTTATTTGCATCTTTGTGCCTGCAATTCCTTTTTCCTGCTCCGCTGCCATTCATAGAGGGCAATGCCTGTGGCAAGTGCCGCATTGAGGGACTCAACCCCTCGCTCCATGGGGATGGAGAGGGACTTCAGATGGCCGAGTCCCGGCGGAACGCCAGGCCCTTCAATGCCGGGCAAAAGACAGAAGCTCTCCGGAAAGGCAAATCTGCGGAGATCCTCTCCCCCAGCAGAAAGCGTGATAATCGGAGATTTCGCGCCGCCCAGTTCCTGAATGGATGGTCCATCGAGAATCAGCACCCTGAACAGAGCGCTTCCTCCTGCCCTCGTCGATTTGTAGTGAAACGGATGGGCAGCCTCCTTCAGCATCACCAGATTCGTGACTCCAAAAGCAGCAGCGGAGCGGATGACCGCTCCGACATTGCTCGGATCCTGAAAGGGGATAAGGAGCGTGCACCCCTTCGAAGGCGAACCCGAATCCCACGAAGGAAAAGAAGGCACGCGAACGATCAGAACCGGGTGGTCGGTTCCAAAGGCGTCAACCTCTCTAAAAAGCTCCGCAGAAAGAGAATAGGTTTGAAGGTTCCGGGTGGGAATGCCTTCCGGCATTTCGTGCTTTGCGCTGAGGATGAGCCCTTCGCAGTGCTCCGAAAACTCCGTCAGAATCTCTCTCACCTGTTTGGGGCCGGAAAAAAACGCCAAGCCCTGTTTCTTGACCCCCTGCCCTTTCAGGATTTTCAAGAAGGCCTGGAAGTCTCGATTCTGCCGGCTGTTGATCTCCTTCACCTTCATCGTGTTCCGGTTTCCTGGTGAGACCTTAACGCCAGTGCCGTTGTTCTCGTGTGTTAAGCGGGAGAGTGGCCGCCTCTCTGATGAGCCTGTTCTTTGGCCTTCTCTTTCAATCTCTCTTTTTTGCGCTTGCGCCGACGATCAATCTCCCGTTTGCGTTCCGCTTTCTTGTGTTTAGCCATGCAAACCTCCATGAAGTAAAGAATACAGAAGTCAGCCCTTCGACATGCTCAGGGCAGGTAGACAGAATACAGTAGCCGAAGCTAACTATTAGAAGATCGGGGCGTTACAGTCAATTAGAAAAACGGTGCCCAGGCAGAAACATGGCCGTGAACCCCTAGGACGACTGGTGTTGCTGTAACAGGCGGGTGATTAGCAGACCCTATTTGATGCTTGTCACTCGTCTCTCGTTACTTGTCACTCTCTTCCGCTCTTCGCTCTATGCTCTACGCTAATATCTATTGACCCCTTCAAGAGAATTACGTATATTTTCGCACAAAAACAATGCTTTGATTTCTCATCCGGGGTGGTGGAGCGATGGAAAAAACGACAAAGAAAAGCAAAGACCTGGTTTCCCTTGAGCCCAAGAAGGATCAGTTCATGGGGTTCTGGTTTCAGGACAGCATTGAGTTTGTGCCAGGCTGCACCTTAAACGTGAAGATCAAGGATTTCCTTTGTCGAGCCCGCTCCAAATTCCAGGACATCTGGGTTGTGGAAACAGAGGGACTGGGAAGAATGCTGGTGATAGACGGGGTCACCATGCTCACGGAGTTCGATGAGTTCGCTTACCACGAAATGATCAGCCATGTCCCCTTACTCGTTCATCCAAGACCTTCCCGAGTCCTGGTCATCGGCGGTGGAGATGGAGGGGTGGTCCGCGAGGTTCTCAAGCATCCAGAGGTGGAATCCGTTCACCTCTGCGAAATCGACAAAAAAGTAGTGGACGTGTGTCGGGAATACCTGCCCTCCCAGGCCGGTTCGCTTGATGATCCACGGGTGAAGATCTTTTACAGGGACGGGGCCAAGTTTGCTGCTGACCGTCCTGGCTCCTATGAAGTCATTATCGTGGATTCGACAGATCCTTTCGGGCCCGGGCAGGTTTTGTTTCAGAGGCCTTTCTTTCTCAGCATGAAGAAAGCGCTCACGCGCCACGGGATCGCAGTGACCCAGTGCGAGTCGATTTACCTCCATCGTCAGGTCATCGAAGGGGTCTTTTCTTTCGCAAGGAAGCTATACCCGGTCACAGGATATTACTTCACAGTCGTCCCCACCTACCCAAGTGGGCTCATCGGCTTCAGTTTCTGTTCTTTAGGCAGGGACCCAATCAAGGACGTTGATGAAGCAAGGGCAAAAGGGCTCAAGAACTTGAGATACTACTCGCCCGAGATTCATCGTGGGGCTTTTGCCCTGCCCCACTTTGCCTCACAGTTCATTAAAGCGTAGAGCGTAAGAGAGTGACAAGTCACAAGTAAATAGTGACAAGCATGTCCCAAAGTCAGTTGTCCGTGGTTGGGATTCCTTTGTTTTGTTTTTTCGGCGGTCATCGTTCCACGGTCTTCTGGCGCGCTGCTAACGCATCGATCGCAAGCGAAAGAAAGAAGCCGACTCCTGCGACCAAGATAATCGTCGCCCCTGAGGCGAGGTTGAGCTGGTAGGAAACCAGAAGCCCCACCAGCGTGAAGGTCATGCTGAGAAGCGAAGAGAACACCATCATTTTCCCCAGAGAACTGGTGTATTTCTCGGCAATGAAGGGGGGAATGGTCAGAAGGGCGATGACCAGGATGAGGCCGACTACGCGGATAATCATCACCACGGACAAGGAAATCAACCCAAGCAGGACAAAATAAAGAGCTCTCACCGGAATGCCCACCACAAAGGAGAACTCCTCGTCGTAGGACATGGCCACCAGCTCTTTGTAGAAATAGACGACGAATAAGAGGACAACCAGATTCAGGCAGAGCATGTACCAGATATCGGAGCCGGGAACGGAAAGGATGCTCCCGAAAAGATAGCTCATCAAATCCACGTTGTAACCGGGCGTGAGCTCCGTGAAGATGATGCCCAGGGCCATGCCCAAGGCC
>Ga0208980_10000444_pt1 | contig 23175 bp, 24 predicted proteins | sample WetSurMetagenome_3_FD_187993 | JGI IMG/M metagenome (GOLD analysis project Ga0208980, IMG submission 187993) | Wetland microbial communities from Twitchell Island in the Sacramento Delta, sample from surface sediment Aug2011 Site A1 Bulk (version 2) | ecosystem: Environmental > Aquatic > Marine... | reverse complement strand
CGAGCAGCGCACAGGGATGTGCGCGGTAGCCCGTAAATTCAGGACAGAATTTCCGGGCGGCGAGCTGCACCCGGCGTCGGCCCGCTCAGCTCGATGCGGCCCACGAAGATGCGGGCCCGCCTCCGCCACGCAACCCTTACCACACGTCGCTTGGCCACCTCACGAAGCAGACGGCTCCGCCACCCGCTCCAGCGTGACGAACGCGAACGGATAGGCGTGACGCTCGTCTGCCGCGTGCGGCTCGCGCGCGACCTCGCGCCAGTGCGCGGCATCGATGGGCGGGAACAGCACGTCGCCTTCGACCTCGGCATCGACCAGCGTGAGGTAGAGGCGAACTGCGCGTGGCAGCGCGAGGGCGTAGAGCTCGGCGCCGCCGACGACCAGCGCCTCGTCACCGCCGGCCGCCGCCAGTGCGGCGTCGAGCGTGTGGACAACCACGGCACCGTCCGCTCGGTACGACCGATCGCGCGTGACCACGACGTGGGTGCGGTCTGGCAGCAGCCCCGGCAGCGACTCCCAGGTGCGCCGTCCCATGATGATGGCGCGGCCCAGCGTCAGGCGCTTGAAGTGCCGGAGATCGTCCGGCAAGTGCCACGGCAGGCGGTTGCCGCGACCGATCACGCCGTTGCGCGCGAGCGCGGCGACGATGGCGATGCGGGGCCTGTCCATCGCGCGATGCGTGGGAACGGCGCGCGTCAGTTCGACGCCAGCTCGAGCGCCTCGCTACCGCGCCCGTCCAGCCCGCCGCGGTCCAGCACGACGCAGTCGCGACCCTGCTCCTTGGCCTGGTAGAGCGCCGCGTCGGCAGCGGCGAGGAGCGCGTTGCCGACCACGTCGCGACGCTGGCCGAGCTCGGGCCGGGCCTGTGCGACGCCGATCGACACCGTCACTGGAATCAGGCCGGCGCGCGTGCGCACGGGCTCGCCGCTGACCATGCCGCGTATCCGCTCCGCGATGCGCCCGGCCTCGCGCAGCGCGGTCTGCGGCAGCAGCAGCGCAAACTCCTCGCCGCCGAACCGCACCGCGACGTCGGACGGGCGCAGGTGACCGCGCAGCCGGGCGGCCAGCTCGCGCAGCACCTCGTCGCCGGCGGCGTGGCCGTAGGTGTCGTTGATGCGCTTGAAGTGGTCGACGTCCGCGAACAGGCAGGACAACGGCTGCGCGTAGCGCTGCGCGCGCGCCAGCTCCTCCTCGAGGCGGCGCGTGAGGTAGCGGCGGTTGTAGAGCTCCGTGAGGGCGTCCGTCAGTCCGCTGAGCACCAGTCGCTCGCGGTTGACGGCGTTCTCGAGGCAGACCGCGCCGACGTTCGCCATGCGGCTCAGGAAGTCGCTGGCGTGCGCACGCGTGAACCTCTCGGGGTCGCGGCTGCCGAAGTTCAGGCTGCCCGTGAGCATCCCGCGCCGCTCCATCGGCAGCAGCGCCACGCTGCGCAGGTCGGTGCGCGTGAAGATGCCCGTGTGCTCGTACGGCACCCAGGGGCCGAGCAGCGGACCGGTCAGGCGGTTGTAGATCGGGCTCAGCTCGCCGATGTCCTCGACGAAGTGCACCTCGGGGTAGCTCTCGATGCGCGACCCGGCGTGCACGAGCAGCTGGCGGATGTCGTACTCCGCGTCGACGATCACCACGCTGAGCTCGTCGACGCGGAACGAGCGCCGCAGGCCGTCGGTCAGGGTGTTGAGCAGGGTCGGCAGGCTGTCGGCGCTCAGCAGGGCGAGCTCGCGCTCGTGGAAGTTCTGCGCGATCTCCTGGTTGTGCTGGGCGTCGCGCTTGAACGCAGCGAGCTGCTCGCGCAGCGTGCGGTTCTCCGCCTCCAGGTCGGCCAAGCGGATGCGGCGCGTCGACGGCTGCAGAAAGTCCCGGTCGATCATGCGGCGGCGGCCCTCGTGCCAGCGTCTCGCGGTCCCAGGGCTGCGTCCGGTCAGGGGGTGCCGCCGGCACGCCAGCGCTGGTAGTCGGGCTCGTCCAGATAGCCCTTGCTGAGCACGTAGTTCAGCACATTGCGCAGGCGGAAGAAACGCACGACCGAGTCGACGCGCAGGATCTCCTGGCCGCCCTCGTCGAAGAACAGCAGCGAGGGGGCATAGAAGAGGCCGAGCTGCTCGGCCCACCGGCGGGCCGTGGTACGGCGTCCGTCCGGCGTGATCACCGGCGTGTCGGCGCGCATGTCGAGCTGCACGGCGTCGAAGCGGTAGAACAGGTCGCGGATCGCCCGTTCCTGCACCGGCTGCGTGTGCAGCACGTCGCAGGCGTGGCACTCGCCGCGCTCGAAGAACACCAGCAACGGGCGCTCGCCGCGCACGCGCGAGCGGTCGAGGTTGTGGGGCGGCGGAACGAAGAACGGCTCCTCGATCAGCTCACCCGGCTCGAAGCTCAGGGTGCTGTCGCCGCGGGCGAGGTAGGCGTTGAACTGCTCCCGCTCGTGATGGCCGTCCGCCACGTACTCGAGCGCCGCCCGCAGGGTGTACGGGGGGTAGTAGCCGCGCAGGCGCAGGGCCAGCCTGCCCTGGGCGTCGTAGAAGAGCAGCGACGGCGTGAAGTTGGTGCCTTCGCGCAGCGAGTAGTCGCGCTCGGTCAGCACCCGGCCCTCCAGATCCGTGACTTCCTGCAGGCCCCAGATGTCGATCGGCACGACGTCGAAGTGCCGCCGCGCGTAGGTTTCGATGTCCGTCAGGCCGAAGTTGTTCTGCAGGAGCATCTTGCAGTAAGGGCAGCGGCGCTGGCCGAAGTAGACGATGATGCCGCGCTTGCCCGAGCCGACGGCCTCCTTCAGGTCGTGCGGCAGGTCGAGGAAGCTCGCCTTGAACCAGGCGGGGTGCTCGAGCGGCTCGGCGAGCGGCGCGTCGTCGAACTCCAGGGCGGCCGCCGACTCGGCGTCCGCCGCGCCGGCAAGACCCGGCATCAGGAGAGCGGGGATGAGCAGGAGGCCGGCGAGTCGCATCCGTCAAAGATAGCGGGTCCAGTCCACGCTGCTGTCGCCGAACACCAGGAAATGCGGGTTCAGCAGCTCCGGCTTGGCGTTGTAGCGCAGGCGTTCGAGGCGGGTGTCGGTGACGCGGCCCCCGGCCCCCTCGACCACGGCCTGGGCGGCCGCGGTGTCCCACTCCGAGGTCGGGCCGAGCCGCGGGTAGACGTCCGCCGTGCCGTCCGCGACGAGGCAGAGCTTGAGCGAGCTGCCCATGCTGACGAGCTCGCACTCGCCCAGGTTGGCAAGGAAGCGCTGCAGGCTCTCGCCGGCGTGGGAGCGGCTGCCGACCACCCGTGCCGGCCGGCGCAGGCTGCGCTGGACCGCGATCGGCTCGCGCGCCCTGTCGCGTTCGACGCGCCAGGCCCCGAGGCGGGCCCCGCCGAGGTAGGCAACCTCCTTGACCGGTGCGTAGACCACGCCGAGATCCGGCGCGTGGCCCTCGACGAGCGCGATGTTCACCGTAAACTCGCCGTTGCGGCTGACGAACTCCTTGGTCCCGTCGAGTGGGTCGACCAGCCAGTAGCGCTCCCAGCCCTCCCGGGTGCGGTAGGGCACCGACGCCGACTCCTCCGAGAGCACGGGCAGGTCCGGGGTCAGGGCGGCCAGGCCGTCGACGATGACGCGGTGCGCCCGCAGGTCCGCCTCCGTCAGCGGCGAGCGGTCCTCCTTCGCTGCGACGTCGAAGTCGGTCCCGTAGACCTCGAGGATCGCCTCCCCGGCCCGCCGGGAAAGGTCCAGCACCGCGTCCAGCAAGCCCTGGTCGTTCATTCGTCCGATCCCCCCCTGTTCCGTTCGTCGCGAAGCAGGTCGCGTACCCGATAGAGGGCCGCGATGCTGCGTGCCTCCGTGAAATCCTCGCGCCCCAGCAGCTCGCCGATCCGGTCCAGGGACCAGGGCACGACCTCGATGGGCTCGGGCTCGTCACCCGGCAACGGGTCCGGATAGAGGTCGCGCGCGAGCACGATGTGGGTCGTGTGGCGCAGGTACCCGGGTGCGAGGGTGACCGACTGCAGGTGCTCGAGCCGGCCGGCGCCGTAGCCGGTCTCCTCGCGGATCTCGCGCGCCGCGGCGGCGAGCGGGTCTTCGCCCGACTCGATGCGTCCCTTGGGAAAGGCGAGCTCGTAGCGGTCCATGCCGGCAGCATACTCGCGGATCAGCAGGACCGTGTCGGGATCGGGCACGGGCACGACCAGGACCGCGCCACCCTCCGAGCCGAGGAGACGCTCGTAGCGACGCCGCTCGCCGTTGGAGAACTCCAGGTCGAGCTCCTCGACGCGAAAGACGCCGGTCTCGACCAGCAGGCGGCGGGCGGTGACGCGCGGCTTGGCAGGCATTTCGCTCAGTCTCGAACCCGTGGAGCGACCCGGCGCCGGCAGCGGTCGCACGTGCCGCGGCTGCGCCCGCGAAAAGGCCGGTCGGCGCACCAGGCCGGGCGTCTCGTGCGATCATCGGCAGCGTCGGCGGCCGGCTGTGCGGCCGCGTCGGAGAAGTCTGCCATGATCCCCTGGGGCGACATCAACACGGTGTTCCTGGATATGGACGGGACGCTGCTCGACCTCAACTTCGACAACCACTTCTGGCTCGAGCACGTGCCGCAGCGCTACGCCGAGGCACGCGGACTGGAGCCGGCGGCGGCGAAGGCGGAGCTGCTGGCCCGCTACCGCAGCCGCGAGGGGACGCTGGAGTGGTACTGCGTCGATCACTGGAGCCGCGAGCTCGGGCTCGACATCGCCCTGCTCAAGGAGGAGGTCCATCACCTGATCGCCGTGCACCCGCACGTCCTGGACTTCCTGACGGCCGTGCGCGCGACGGGCCGGCGGGTCGTGCTTGTCACCAACGCCCACCAGAAGGCAATCGCCCTGAAGATGCAGCACACCGAGCTCGCGGGCCACTTCGACCGCATCGTCTGCGCCCACGAGCTCGGCCTTCCCAAGGAGCAGGTGGACTTCTGGGCGCGCCTGCACGCGATCGAGCCCTTCATGCGCGAGACCACGCTGTTCGTCGACGACAGCGTGTCCGTCCTCAAGGCGGCGCGCGACTACGGCATCCGGCACCTGTGCGCGGTCCTCCGGCCGGACACGAGCCAGCCGGCACGCAGCGTCACCGGGTTCCCCGCGATCCACGACTTCAGCGAGCTGATGCCGGTGGCGTGAGGCGCGGCCAATAGCTGCCGCCAATCGTGCCCATGCCAACAACCAATTTCCGGCGCGCGGCCGGACGACCTACGCTTTGGGGCAGGTAGACCTGAAACCCCATGCCGAACACCTGAGGACGCGACAACCATGAGCACCGAGAGCAAGTGCCCGTTCCACGCCACGCACGGCGCCCGCACGACGCCCGGCGCCCAGTCGAACCGCGACTGGTGGCCGAACCAGCTGAACCTGAAGATCCTGCACCAGCACCCCTGCAAGTCCAATCCACTGGGCAGGGATTTCAACTACGCCGAGGAGTTCAGGAAGCTCGACCTGGCGGCGGTGAAGAAGGACCTCTATGCGCTGATGACCGACTCGCAGGACTGGTGGCCCGCCGACTGGGGACACTACGGCGGCCTGTTCATCCGCATGGCGTGGCACAGCGCGGGCACCTACCGCATCGCGGACGGGCGCGGCGGCGCCGGCCACGGCAACCAGCGCTTCGCGCCGGTCAACAGCTGGCCCGACAACGGCAACCTCGACAAGGCCCGCCGGCTGCTTTGGCCGATCAAGCAGAAGTACGGCAACCGGATCTCCTGGGCCGATCTCATCGTCCTCGCGGGCAACTGCGCCCTCGAATCGATGGGGTTCGAGACCTTCGGCTTCGGCGGCGGGCGCGAGGACATCTGGGAGCCGGAAGAGGACATCTACTGGGGCAAGGAGTCCGAGTGGCTCGGCGACAAGCGCTACAGCGGTGACCGCGAGCTCGAGAATCCCCTGGCCGCCGTGCAGATGGGCCTGATCTACGTGAACCCCGAGGGCCCCAACGGCAACCCGGACCCGGTCGCCTCCGGCCGCGACGTGCGCGAGACCTTCGCGCGCATGGCGATGAACGACGAGGAGACCGTCGCGCTGGTGGCGGGCGGCCACACCTTCGGCAAGGCCCATGGCGCCGGCGATCCGAAGCTGGTCGGTCCCGAGCCGGAAGGGGCGCCTTTGGAAGAGATGGGCCTGGGCTGGAAGAACCGCTTCGGCACCGGCAAGGGCGTGTACACCACGACCAGCGGCATCGAAGGCGCGTGGAAGCCGAACCCGACGCAATGGGACATGGGCTACTTCGACATGCTCTTCGGCTACGAGTGGGAACTGGTGAAGAGCCCGGCCGGCGCCTGGCAGTGGCGTGCCAAGGACGTGCGCGACGAGCACATGATCCCCGATGCGCACGACCCCGCGAAGAAGCACCCGCCCATGATGACGACGGCGGACCTGTCCCTGCGCTTCGACCCGATCTACGAGCCGATCGCGCGGCGTTTCCACAAGGACCCGCAGGCCTTTGCCGACGCCTTCGCCCGCGCCTGGTTCAAGCTGACCCACCGCGACATGGGGCCGCGCTCGCGCTATCTCGGCCCCGAGGTGCCTTCCGAGGTGCTGATCTGGCAGGATCCCGTCCCTGCCGCCGATCACTCACTGATCGATGCCAAGGACGTGGCGGAGCTCAAGGCGAAGTGCCTCGCCTCGGGCCTGTCCGTGGCCGAACTGGTGTCGACCGCCTGGTCCTCGGCCTCCACCTTCCGCGGCTCGGACAAGCGCGGCGGCGCGAACGGTGCCCGCCTTCGGCTGGCGCCGCAGAAGGACTGGGAGGTCAACCAACCGGCCCAGCTCGCCAAGGTGCTGGCCACGCTCGACGGCATCCGGACCGCCTTCAACGCGGCGCAGACCGGCGGCAAGAAGGTCTCGATGGCCGACCTGATCGTGCTGGGCGGCTGCGCCGCGGTCGAGCAGGCCGCGAAGGCGGCGGGGCACGCGATCGAGGTGCCGTTCTCGCCGGGCCGCACCGATGCATCGCAGGAGCAGACCGATGTCGAATCCTTCGCGGTGCTCGAGCCCATCGCGGACGGCTTCCGCAACTATCAGAAGGCCCGGTACAGCGTTCCGGCCGAGGAACTGCTGCTCGACAAGGCGCAGCTGCTCACGCTGACGGCGCCCGAGATGACGGTCCTCGTCGGCGGCCTGCGCGCGCTGAACGCCAACGCCGGGCAGTCGGCCCATGGCGTCTTCACCCCCCGGCCCGGGACGCTCACCAACGACTTCTTCGTGAACCTCGTCGACATGGGCACGGAGTGGAAGCCGGTTTCCGAGGCGGCGGATCTGTTCGAAGGCCGCGATCGCGCGACCGGTGAGCTCAGGTGGACCGCCACGCGGGTGGATCTGGTCTTCGGGTCAAACTCGCAGCTGCGGGCGCTCGCCGAGGTCTATGCGCAGGACGACGCGAAGGCGAAGTTCGTGCACGACTTCGTGGCGGCGTGGAACAAGGTGATGAACCTCGATCGCTTCGACTTGAAGTGACGCAGAACGAGCCGAGCGTGCGACCACAGAGACGTGGTCGGTTGCTCGCCAAAGACGGCTTTGATCAAGCCGTCATCGCGAACAGCGCGGGAGATAAAGACATGAACGACAAACGACCCGATACGACACCGCGACGCGAGCCAGGCAGCGTTTCCGCCGCGTGGCTGCGCGTCCTCGACCTCGGCGTGCCGGGCTATCCCCCGCCGCCGCGCCAGCCGCTGGCGCTGAGAGTCTTCGCGGGGGTGGCGGGCTCTATGCCGTAGTTCCGTAGGTGAAAAGAACGGGGCCCGCGGGCCCCGTTCCTCGTTGCACCAGAGCGCCCCGTAAGCGGGGCACGCCCGTCAGACCAGCAGCAGCGGCACGATCAGCAGCGCCACGATGTTGATGATCTTGATGAGCGGGTTGACGGCGGGGCCGGCGGTGTCCTTGTAGGGGTCGCCGACGGTGTCGCCGGTGACCGCCGCCTTGTGGGCGTCGGAGCCCTTGCCGCCGTAGTTGCCTTCCTCGATGTACTTCTTGGCGTTGTCCCAGGCGCCACCGCCGGTGGTCATGGAGATCGCCACGAAGATGCCGGTGATGATGGTGCCGAGCAGCACGCCGCCCAGCGCCTTCGGACCCAGCACCAGGCCGACCACGACCGGCACGAGCACCGGCAGCAGCGACGGCACGATCATCTCCTTGATCGCCGCCTTGGTCAGCATGTCGACGGCCTTGGAGTAGTCGGGCTTGGCCTTGCCCTCCATGATGCCGGCGATCTCCTTGAACTGCCGGCGCACCTCGACGACGACCGATCCCGCAGCGCGGCCCACCGCCTCCATGCCCATGGCGGCGAACAGGTAGGGCACCAGGCCGCCGATGAACAGGCCGATGATCACCATGTGGTCGGACAGGTCGAACATGCCCGCCACCTTCATGCCGCCGGCCTCGAGGGCGTGGGTGTAGTCGGCGAACAGCACGAGGGCAGCGAGACCGGCCGAGCCAATCGCATAGCCCTTGGTGACGGCCTTGGTCGTGTTACCCACCGCGTCCAGCGGGTCGGTGATGTTGCGGATCGCGGGCGGCAGCTCCGCCATCTCGGCGATGCCGCCGGCGTTGTCGGTGATCGGGCCGTAGGCGTCCAGGGCCACGATGATGCCGGTCATCGACAGCATCGAGGTCGCGGCAATCGCGATGCCGTACAGGCCCGCGAGCTCGTACGCGCCCCAGATCGCGGCACACACCGCCAGGACCGGGGCCGCCGTGGCCCGCATGGAGACGCCGAGGCCGGCGATGATGTTGGTGCCGTGGCCGGTCGTGGACGCCTGCGCGATGTGCCGCACGGGCGCGTACTCGGTCGCCGTGTAGTACTCGGTGATGACCACCATCGCCGCCGTCAGCGCCAGGCCGATCAGCGCAGCGAGGTACAGGCTCATCGAGGTGACCAACTTGCCGCCGATGGTCACGCCGTCACCCAGCATCAAGGTGGTGACCGGGTAGAAGGCGACGATCGCAATCACGGCGGCCACGATCAGGCCCCGGTAAAGGGCGTTCATGATCTTGCCGCCCTGCCGCGCCTTGACGAAGTACGTGCCGACGATCGAGGCGATGATCGACACGCCGCCGAGCACCAGCGGGTACATCACCGCATTGCCGGCGCCCGCCCCCGCGACCATCAGGCCGCCGAGCAGCATGGTGGCGATGATGGTGACCGCGTAGGTCTCGAACAGGTCGGCGGCCATGCCGGCGCAGTCGCCCACGTTGTCGCCCACGTTGTCCGCGATGACCGCCGGGTTGCGCGGGTCGTCCTCGGGGATGCCGGCCTCGACCTTGCCCACCAGGTCCGCGCCGACGTCGGCGCCCTTGGTGAAGATGCCGCCGCCGAGTCGCGCGAAGATCGAGATGAGCGAGCCGCCGAAGCCGAGGCCGACCAGGGCGTGCAAGGCGTGCATGGAGTCGACGCCCATCATGGTCAGGGCGCCGTAGTAGCCCGCGACACCGAGGAGGCCGAGGCCGACGACCAGCAGGCCCGTGATGGCACCGCCGCGGAAGGCGATCTGCAGGGCCGCGTTGAGGCCTTCGCTGGCCGCCTGCGCCGTGCGGACGTTCGCGCGGACGGAGACGTTCATGCCGATGAAGCCGGCAGCCCCCGACAGGATCGCGCCGATGGCGAAGCCGATGGCCGTCGGCCAGCCGATCGGCGAGAAGCCGATGACCAGGAACAACACGACGCCGACGAAGCCGATGGTCAGGTACTGGCGGTAAAGATAGGCGGACGCACCCTGCTGGATGGCCGCGGCGATCTCGCGCATGCGCGCGTTGCCGGTGGGCTTCGCCATGATCCATTTGATCGAGACGACGCCGTAGGCGATCGCGATGATCGCGCAGGCGAGCGCGAACAATAGACTTGCTGACATTTCATCTCCCTCCCAGGATTTTGGTACTCAGGCCGTCCGATCGGACGCCGGGCGATTGTGGCAGCCGGATCCTAACGGACGCTTGACCTCGGTGAAAATCGCAAATAACGCTGCCGCCATAAGCTCCTTGAATGCTGCATAGCGGCATTCTTGGTCATGGCCAGCGTCGAAAGCGGGCTCGGCAGTAGGCGAGAAGGTCCTCGTAGCGACGGAAGTGATGGCGGAAATGCGTGGCCGCCGGCTCGTCCAGCTCGCACCAGTCGTTGCTGTAGGTGCGGCAGACCTGCGGCCGGGTCTCGTAGATGGCGCAGCCGCCGTCGCCACGCAGGTGCTCGCAGCGGCCGGGAATCAGCAGGTACCAGCCGGTGCGATCCTGGAAGACCTCGACGCCCCCGTGCGCCACCTGCCAGAGCAAGTGGTCGAAGTCGGCCTTCGACCGCGGGCCCGGGATCTGCTGGGTGACGTAGGTGCAGCAGGTCGAGCCTGCGCAGCGCGCGCACTTGCCCTCGACCGGCAGGAACGGCTCAGGACCCCGCTGGGGCATCGCCGGCCGGCGGGCTCGAGCCGCCCGTGCTGCGGCGACGGCGCCGCCGCGGCCGTTGCTCCGCGGCGCCCGGCTCGGCCGACGGACCCTGCTTCTCCGCCGGCGCGGCCTCGGCAGTGGGGGCCGGCGCGTCCGCCCGCCGGGGTCGCCCGCCCTCCCGGCGCTCACCACGCCCTCCCCCGCCACCGCCACGGCGGTCGCCACGCCCGCGCCGGTCACGGCCGGGGATCGGCTCGTCGTCGCGGTGTACCCGGCTCTTGCGGTCGACGTGCACCAGCAGCTCCTCCGGCACGCGCTCCGTCGGGACGCGGTGGCCGATGAAGGCCTCGATCTCGGGGAGTGAGAAGGCGTGCGTCTCGCAGACGAAGCTGATCGCGTCACCGGAGGCACCTGCCCGCGCCGTCCGGCCGATGCGGTGGACGTAGTCCTCGCGGTCCTCAGGCAGGTCGAAGTTGATCACGTGGGTGACGTCGGGGATGTGCAGACCGCGCGCCGCGACGTCGGTGGCCACGAGGACGGGCAGCTCGCCGGACTGGAAGCGCTTGAGCAAGGAGAGCCGCTTGTTCTGGGGCACGTCGCCCGAGAGGATCGCGGCGTGGAAGCCGTTGCCCTCCAGGTAGCCCCAGACCCGGTCGGCGGCACGCTTGGTGTTGACGAAGACGATGGTGCGCGTCAGCGCCTTGTGGCGCAGCAGGCCGATGAGGAGCGGGATCTTTTCCTCGTTGGCGGTCATGTAGCCGACCTCGCGCACGCCCTCGGCCGTGACCCGGTCGGGCTCGATCCGGATCATCTCCGGGTGGTTCATGTGCTCGTAGGCCAGCTCGGTGACGCGGTAGGACAGCGTCGCCGAGAACAGCATGCCCAGGCGCCGGTCGGGCTTCGGACAGCGCCGCAGCAGGAAGCGGATGTCCTTGATGAAGCCGAGGTCGAACATGCGGTCCGCCTCGTCGAGCACGACGGCCTGGACCTGTTGCAGGTCGAAGACGTGCTGCTTGAAGTAATCGATGAGCCGGCCCGGCGTCCCGATCAGGATGTCGACCCCGGCCTCGAGATCGCGCCGCTGCTGCTCGTAGCCCGTGCCGCCGAAGACCAGCGCGAGGCGGTACCCGGTGTGCGCCGCCAGGACCATGGCGTCCTTGTGGATCTGCACCGCCAGCTCCCGCGTGGGCGCGAGGATCAGGGCGCGCGGCTGGGTCGGCTTGCGCCCCGGCGCGGCCGGCTCGGTCTCCAGCCGGTGCAGAACGGCCAGCAGGAACACGGCGGTCTTGCCGGTGCCCGTCTGCGCCTGCCCCGCCACGTCCTGGCCGGCCAGCGCCAGCGGCAGGGTCTGGGCCTGAATGGGGGTGCAGTACTCGAAGCCGGCATCCCGGATGCCGCGCAGGATGACGTCGGAGAAACCGAAGCTGTCGAAGCGCGTCTGGGTCAGATGGGTCTGCGTCATGGGCCGCTAGGATACTGGATTCGCCGGGTCCGGGCTTGCAAGGGCGGCGGGGATAGTTCAAATTACGCCACCTGCGCCGGGCCACGACCCCGCTTTCGCTACCCGCAAGCAGCCCGTCATTGCTCCAACGATGCGTCCCCGCATCGCCCGGCGTCTCTCCCCCGACCATCGAAGACCGGAGAATCTCCAGTGAGCGAATTGATCGTTCATCTGACGGACGATACGTTTGAGACTGATGTGGTGAAGTCGCCCGTGCCCGTGCTGGTCGACTTCTGGGCAGACTGGTGCGGCCCCTGCAAGATGATCGCGCCGCTGCTCGACGAGATCGCCGCCGAGTACCGGGGACGACTCAAGGTCGCCAAGCTGAACATCGATCAGAACAGCCGGACCCCGCCCACCTTCGGCATCCGCGGAATCCCGACGCTGCTGCTGTTCAAGAACGGCGAGGTCGAGGCGACAAAGGTGGGCGCCCTCTCGAAGTCACAACTGGTGGCCTTCGTCGACAGCAACCTTTAGACCCCCGGCCACCGCGGCCAGGCCCATCCGGGCCGACGGGCCTGGCCGCGGATCCAGGATTTACGACGAACCCCAAGACCCCAATCCGAACCCCTGGCCTCCGCCGGGGCCATCCCACTCCCACCCCTCCTCTCGCCGAACCAGCCTGCCGTCACCATGAACCTTACCGAACTGAAGAAGATGCCCGTTGCCCAGCTCGTCGACCTCGCTGCGTCGATGGACCTCGAGGGCATGGCGCGCTCTCGCAAGCAGGACGTGATCTTCGCGATCCTCAAGGCCCACGCGAAGCGCGGCGAGGACATCTCCGGCGACGGGGTGCTCGAGATCCTGCAGGACGGCTTCGGGTTCCTGCGGTCGAACGACAGCTCCTACCTGGCCGGCCCCGACGACATCTACGTCTCGCCGAGCCAGATCCGTCGTTTCAACCTGCGCACCGGCGACACCATCGCCGGCAAGATCCGCCCCCCCAAGGAGGGCGAGCGCTACTTCGCGCTCCTCAAGGTCGACCACATCAACTACGACCGGCCCGAGAACGCGAAGAACAAGGTCCTGTTCGAGAACTTCACGCCGCTCTTTCCCACCGCGCGGCTGAAGCTCGAGATCGGCAACGGCTCGACCGAGGACATCACGGCGCGGACCATCGACCTCTGCGCCCCGATCGGCAAGGGCCAGCGCGGCCTCATCGTCTCGCCGCCGAAGGCCGGCAAGACGATGATGCTGCAGAACATCGCGCACTCCATCGCCCACAACCACCCCGACTGCTACCTGATCGTGCTGCTGATCGACGAGCGGCCCGAGGAGGTGACCGAGATGGCCCGGTCGGTGCGCGGCGAGGTGATCTCCTCGACCTTCGACGAGCCGGCGGCGCGCCACGTCCAGGTGGCCGACATGGTCATAGAGAAGGCGAAGCGGCTCGTCGAGCACAAGCGCGACGTCGTCATCCTGCTCGACTCGATCACCCGCCTCGCCCGCGCCTTCAACACGGTGGTTCCGTCCTCCGGCAAAGTGCTGACCGGCGGCGTCGACGCCAACGCCCTGCAGAAGCCGAAGCGCTTCTTCGGCGCCGCGCGCAACATCGAGGAAGGCGGCTCGCTCACCATCCTGGCGACCGCGCTGATCGACACCGGGTCGCGCATGGACGACGTGATCTATGAGGAATTTAAGGGCACCGGCAACATGGAGATCCATCTCGACCGGCGCATCGCCGAAAAGCGGATCTTCCCCTCGATCAACATCAACCGCTCGGGCACGCGGCGCGAGGAGCTGCTGATGAGGCCGGACGAGCTGCAGAAGATGTGGATCCTGCGCAAGATCCTGCACCCCATGGACGAGCTGGCCGCCATGGAGTTCCTCTACGACAAGCTGAAACAGACGAAGACCAACAACGAATTCTTCGACGCGATGCGCGGCTGAGCCGCGCGATCGCGCCGGTCAGCCCCTCAATCGCCCATCGGGGCGAGCACCCACCGGTCGTCGGCCTGGTGGCAGAAGTCGAAAGTGGTGTAGCCCTTGCGGTTGTTGGCGTGGTTGTCGACGCGTAGCCGCTTGCAGGCGTTGCCCTCGCGCTGGTACTCCCGGATCACCGTCATGCTGCCGCCTGCGCGGGTTTCAGGGTTGTCCCACTGAACGACGCCATCCTGGCCGACCTCGGCGAGGGTCTTCTTCAGGGCGATGTCGAACAGCTCGTAGTCCCTGACCGTGAACAGCTCAGCCGGCGTTTCTCGCAGCAGCGGAATCAGGTTCGTCGCCCGCACGTCCGGGGCCGTCGCGAAGAGCCCGGCGAGGATCAGGATCGGTAACGCTCGCTTCATGATCGACCTCCGAAATGGGGAAGCTCGGCGCTCCTGGCGTCCGTCAGTCACTTGCAGTTGCCTGCGCAGCGCAGGACCCGCTCGACGCAGGTGATGCTCGGCAGCTGGCTGCCGAGACGCGGCGTGGTCTCGCCGCCGACGTGGTCGACCGTGGATTCGTTGCACTGCCGCCGCGAGCCGATGTACATCGGCTCGGACAGCCAGGTCACGTCGGTGCAGCCGGGGCTGCCGATGCCGAAGCGCACGCCCACCTCGTAGGTCCCGCACAACAGGCCGCGGTGCGTCACGGGGCTGCTCACCTGCCAGCTGCCGTCGCCGAGCAGGAACCCGTTGAAGTCGAACGTCCTGAAGTCGATGCGCGCCGCCTTCGGGTCGGTCGTGAAGGCGAGGCCGGGGCGGACGACCGCCGTGTTTCGATTCATCACCTGCCAGTCGTCAGCCGCCGTCAGGGCGGGGGCCAGGCCCGCCACGACCAGGCCGGCGGTCACGATCATCGGCATTCGACGCGATCTCACGCGCGGCACCTCGCACCACCAGGGTGTCAGGCTCCCATCATCGGGGCATTGGCGGGCCGAAGGCAACCGGCGCGGACCGGCTGGACGGAGCGCCGACTCATGACTTCCACCCGCTGGTATGCTTCGCCCCGCCCCGGTTTCGGGGATGACCGCCAGATCCCGGATTCAGTCATGCCGACGCCCGACGCCCTCCCCGATGACGCCCCCGCCCTGCCGCCGCTGCGGTTTCCAGCGACGCGGCCGTACCGTGCCCGCCTCCTCGCCCTCGGCCTGATCGCGTTCCTGTTCGCGGCCCTGGCCGCACCATCCTCCGCCGCCACCGGCGCCGGCGCCGGCCGGCCGAAGATCGGGCTGGTGCTGGGCGGCGGCGGCGCACGCGGCGCCGCCCACATCGGCGTGCTGCGGGTGCTCGAGCGCGAGCGCATTCCCGTCGACTACGTCGCCGGCACGAGCATGGGGGCGATCGTGGGCGGCCTCTACGCGTCGGGTCTGTCTGCCGACGAGATCGAGCGCGTGCTGAACGACATCGACTGGACCGAGGCGTTCGACGACAAGTCGCCGCGCGTGGATCGGCCGTTCGTGCGCAAGCGCGACGACGACAACTACCTGGTCAAGCGCGATCTCGGCCTCGGCGACGACCTGCAGGTCAAGTTTCCGGCCGGGCTGATCGGGGGCCAGAAGATCGACCTGATCCTGAAGGCGAACACCCTGCACGTCAGCCGCATCGACGACTTCGACCGGCTGCCGACACCCTTCAGGGCGATCGCGACCGACATCCTCACCGGCCAGGCGGTCGTGCTCTCCCACGGGGACCTGGCTCGTTCGATCCGCGCGAGCATGTCGGTGCCCGCCCTCTTTGCCCCGGTGGAGATCGACGGGAAGCTGCTGGTGGACGGCGGCGTGGCCAACAACGTGCCGGTCGACGTGGTCCGGCAGATGGGCGCGGACATCGTCATCGCAGTCGACGTCGGCAGCCCCGCGCTGACGCGCGAACAGCTGAACTCGGTATTCGGCATCACCAACCAGCTGACCTGGATCCTGACCGCGCGCAACACCGAGATCCAGATCGCCTCGCTGAAGAAGACCGACACCTTCATCCAGCCGAAGCTGGGCGAGTTCAGCTCGGCGAGTTTCGACAAGGCCGGGACGGTGATACCGCTTGGCGAGGAGGCCGCCCAGGGCAAGACCGCGCAGCTTCGCCAGCGCGGCGTCGCCGCCGACGCGTATCGGGCCTATCTCGCCGATCGGGCGAGCCGCCGGGAGAAGAGCCCCGTCGTCGAGTTCGTTCGTGTCGAGAACGACTCGCCGTTGGCCGACGGCGTCATCGAGGCGCGTCTGACGCAGCGGGTCGGGGAGCCGCTCGATCCCAAGACGATGGACCAGGACATCGCGCTGGTGTACGGGCTCGGCAACTTCGAGAGCGTGCGCTACGCCGTGGTCAACGAGGACGGCAGGACCGGGGTGGTGGTCAAGGCGAAGGAAAAGTCCTGGGGCCCGAACTTCATCCAGGCGGGAATCCAGCTCTCGCAGACCGACAACGGCGACTCGAGCTTCAACGTGGGTGGCCAGATTCGCCGCCCTGCGATCAACGCCTTGAACGGCGAGGTCCGCCTGGCGCTGCAGATAGGCGCCGATCCCGCCATCAGCGTGGGGCTCTACCAACCGCTCGACGAGCAGGGCCACTGGTTCGTCGCGCCGCGGCTGTTCGCGGGCGGCACCGACTACAACCTGTTTGCAGATGGCAGTCGCATCGCCGAGTACCGGGTCCGCAGCTTCGGCGGGGAGGTGGCAGGGGGCTACAACTTCGACGTGTGGGGCGAGCTGAGCGCCGGCCTGCGGTGGTACACCGGCGATGCCGAGCTGCGCACCGGGAGCCCGCTGCTGCCTGACTACGACTTCGACGCCGGCGAGGCCTTCCTGCGTTTCACCGTCGACACCCTGGACGACATCAACTTCCCGCGCACCGGGGCCTACGGCGGGGTCGGCTGGCTCTCGTCGCAGCAGGGGCTCGGCGCCGACACGACCTTCGACCAGGTGGACGCAGCGATCAACTACGCGACGTCGTGGGACCGCGACACGATCAACGCCGTCGCACGCGTCGGCTGGACGGTCAGTGGCGACGTCCCGATCCAGAGCCTCTACCAGCTCGGCGGCCCCTTCCGGCTGTCAGGCCTCGACAACAATGCCCTCAGCGGCCAGTACCTCGGCTTCGGGCGCCTCACCTACTTCCGCCGGGTGAACGACTTCCAGCTCATGCCGGCCTACCTGGGCGCGAGCCTCGAGGCCGGCAATGCCTGGCTCGACCGCAGCGACGTCGGCTTCGACGACCTGGTGTACGGCGGCAACCTGTTCTTCGGCGTCGACACGCCGATTGGGCCCCTCTACCTGGGCGGCGGCTATTCGCACGGGGGGCCGGGCGACGGTGGGCAGTTCGCGGGGTTCCTGCTGCTGGGCAGGGCCCTGCGGTACTGATTGCGATCGCCCGCGAGGCGCGTCGCGCCTCGCCGCCCGGATCGAGCGGTGCGCCCGATCAGCCCTCCGCCGTTCGCCCGAGCCCGGCGGCGGCTGCCCGATCGGCCACTATCAGGGCTCGCTCCCGCCTGACGAGGCCGGCCGGAATCGACGGATCACGCCCGCACAGCCGCGCCAGCATTCCCGCCTTTTCGCCGCCCGTCACGACCCACAGGATGCGGCGGGCGCGATTGATGATCGGATAGGTCAACGTCAGACGACGCCGGCCCTGGTAGGGCCCGGCAATCCCCACATCCGCCCCGTCGACCGCGAGCACGGGATCGCCGGGGAGCAGCGAGGCGGTGTGGCCGTCGGCGCCGAGCCCCAGGTGCACGAGATCGAGCACCGGCGGCGCACCGGCGACGTCGCGCAGGGTGGCGGCATAGCGTGCGGCAGCGTCCTCGAGATCGGCCAGCTCGACGGGCATCGCGTGGATCTGTTCCGGGGGAAGCGGGGCGCGCCCGAGCAGGCCTTCCGCGAGATGCGTGAGATTGCGGTCGGCGTGGCCCGCAGGCGCGACGCGCTCGTCCACCTGCGCGAGGTGCACGCCTGCCCAGGGGACGTCCTGATCGGCGAGGGCCCGCAGCATCATCCAGGGCGTCCGGCCGCCGCTCACCGCCAGGACGAACCTGCCGCGCACGGCACACGCCGCTCGCGCGTCCGCCGCGATGACCTCCGCCGCCCGCCGTGCCACGGCGGGGACGTCGTCGAGTACCTCGATGTCCATGGCGGCGGCCCGTCGCTGGGGACCGATCGCCCTGCCGGCCGTCGGCAGGGATCGATCTACGGCTGGGCCTTCTGGCTCCTGTCGTACACGTAGCCGCCGGCCGCGCCGACGCCCGCGCCGATCACGGCGCCCCAGCCGGTATCGCCGGCGATGGAGCCGATCGCAGCGCCGCCGGCCACGCCAACGAGGGCCCCGGTCGCCGTCCGCTGCTGCGTGTCCGTGAGGCCGGCGCAACCCGTCGTCAGGGCGGCCGCGGCGACCAACGCGTAGAGGGTTCTTTTCAAGTGCGTGCTCCGTGGTGAAGGGATTCGACCGAGCGCCCTGGCACGATCACTTGCGCTTGCAGGGCCAGGTCAGGGCCGCGAACCGGTAGAGCGCGTCGACCGCCGACTCGCTCGCGTCCCGGGGGTTGCGCCTGGCCCACTCGACGAACTGCTGTGCGACCTCGTAGCGGGCCGGTGGCGGCTTGGGCAGGCAGACCAGCTGACGCGACGGCCTGCCCGCGGACGTGCCCTTGTAGAAGTCGTAGCTGCCGACGAGGTAGCCGTGACAGAACGACAGCGCGCGCTCGAAATAGGGATCGCTCGTCCCCGCCCCGCAGAGCGCAGCCAGGTCCTGGCCGCTGCGCATCAGGAAGTTCTCCCGCGTCACCTCCGCCTTCACGACGGGGGCCACGACGGTGGCCGCGAGGGCGGCGAGAGCAATCAGTCGTCGTTTCATCTGCAGCCTGCTCCTTTATCGAAGGGCCCGGAGTTCCGGACGGCTAGTGTCAGGCGACTCGCCGCTACGCTACATCCGGTTGATCCCTAAGTCCGGCGACCATCGCCGAGGCCCGGTGGGCCGGCCGCGGGGTATAGTGGCGGTGGATGGGGGTGCACCCCGGCCGACCCGACTGTCTCACATGACACATGCGACGCCAACGACCCGCGCGCCGGGTGCGAGGTCCACCATTCGCAACTGCGGCCTGGGTCTCGTGGCCCTGCTCTGCGCCTGCGGCACCCGCGGGCCACAGCCCGACCTGCCCACCGTCGCGCACGTCGACCTCGCCCGGTACCAGGGCGACTGGCACGAGATCGCGCGTCTGCCGATGTGGTTCCAGCGCGGGTGCGTACGATCCACGGCGAGCTACGCGCTCGAGCCCGGCGGCACGGTGCGGGTGGTGAACCGCTGCACCACCACGGACGGCGCCGCCAAGGAGGCGGTGGGCCGCGCCTACGTCACGGACCCCGAGACCAACGCCCGGCTGGAGGTCGAGTTCGACAACTGGTTCAGCCGGCTGTTTCCCGGCGTCGCGCGCGGCCCCTACTGGATCGTGCACCTCGAGCCCGACTACAGCATCGCGGTCGTGGGGAGCCCGTCGCGGGAGTATCTCTGGATCCTGGCCCGCCAGCCGGTACTGGCCGACGACCGCTATGCGGCGCTGGTGGCGCTCGCCGCTGGGCTGGGCTTCCCCACCGGCGAGCTCGTCCGGGCACCGGCGCCCTGAGTCCGGCCCGCGCGGTCAGCCCGATTGGGTGTCGCTCGCGACGCCCCGCTGCAGTCGGAACACACCGATGAACAGCGCGATCACCAGCGGCCCGAGCACGAGACCGAGGAAGCCGAACGCCGTCAGGCCGCCCAGCGCACCGAGCAGCATCAGCGGCAGCGGCAGCCCTGTCCTGCCGCTGACCAGCATGGGCCGCAGGACGTTGTCGATCCCGCCCACCACGAGCGCGTTCCAGAGCACGAACAGGATGGTCGTCGTGGCGTCGGCCGTGACGGCCAGGTAGAGGGCCGCCGGGCCCCAGACCAGCAGCACGCCGACAACCGGGACCATCGCGGCCACCACGGCGAGCGCCCCGAACAGCACCGGGGACGGCAGTCCAGCCCCCCAGAACGCCAGGCCGAGCAGCAGGGCCTGGACCGACGCGGTCACCAGCACCCCCAGCACCACGGCGGCGACCATGTTCTCGACGGTGTCGCGCAGCTCGTCACGGCGGGCCGTCGGCAGGGTAAGCAGCGACCAGAACGCCCGGTCCAGCTCCCGGCCGTCGCGGTACAGGAAGAAAAGGGCGAGCAGGACGAGCAGGATCTGGAACAGGAAGAAGAAGACGTTCTTGACGACCGCGGTGACGGCGCCCAGCAGGAACGAGACCGTCGCCTTTGCCGCCGTCACCGCACCGGCGCGCAGGTCGATGTTGGCCTGGGCCGCGAGCGCCTCCGCCTTTTCGATCCACACTCCGACCCTGGGATCGTGCAGCACGCGGTCGGCGAATGCCTGGCTGTCGGCCTTCACCTCGATCATGCCCTGCAGCTGCAGCAGCTCCTGCACCAGGAGCGCGACGAGCAGCACGGTCGGAACCACGATCACCAGGAACACGGCGAGGGTCATGATCCCCGGCGCCCGCACGCCGCCGCTGCCGAGCCGGGCCTCCAGCCGCCGGTAGACCGGGAAGGTGGCGATGGCGATCACCGCCGCCCAGCCGAGCGCCAGCAGGAAGGGGTCGAGAATGAGATAGAGCAGGTAGAGGCTGATCAGCAGCCCTGCGAAGGCGCTGAGGGTTACGAAGAGCTTTCGATCCACGGTGCCCCCGGGGCTGTTGCTGACACGGTGGCCCGGGCGGGCGATCGAAGCGCCCCGGGCACGCTGGCAAGCATACCCGGTGTCGCCGGCGGCGTCCGACGCGCCGCCCGGTCCGCATGCGGACCGGGCGGGGGCACTTCCCGCGGCGGCGAGCCCCGCTTTGACCTCCCCGAGCCAAGCCCGGATAATTCCCGCTTCGCCCACCCCGCCCCAGCCCCCACGGAGGGACTGCGCCCATGGCCAGCGGCCGCGAGATCCGCACCAAGATCAACAGCGTGAAGAGCACGCAGAAGATCACCAAGGCCATGGAGATGGTCGCCGTCTCCAAGATGCGCAGGGCCCAGCAGCGCATGCAGGCGGGCATCCCCTACTGGAAGCGCGTGCGCGCAGTGCTCCGCCACCTGCGCTACGCGAGCACCGAGTACCGGCACGAGTTCCTCGTCGAGCGCGACCCGGTCAAGGCGATCGGCCTGATCGTCATCACGTCCGACAAGGGACTCTGCGGCGGCCTGAACATCAACGTGCTTCGCACCGTGGTGAAGCGCATGAAGCAGTGGCGGGACGCCGGCGTCGAGATCGAGGTCTGCGCCATCGGCGGCAAGGGGCTCGGCTTCCTGCAGCGCGTCGGCGCGAACATCGTGTCCTACGTGCGCGGCATCGGCGACAGCCCCCACCTCGAGCGACTGACGCCTGCCCTCAGCGTGCTGTTCAAGGACTACACCGACGGCAAGATCGACCAGATTCACCTCTGCACCAGCGTGTTCATCAACACGATGACGCAGAAGCCGATCGTCACGCAGCTCGTGCCGATCAAGGACAACGCCGACGAGATCGCGACCCAGCTCGGCATCCCGACGGCCGAGTGGCTGAAGGGCGTGGTCTACGAGGGCGAGGCGCACACCCAGGAAGGCCATTGGGACTACCTCTACGAGCCGAACGCGCCGCTGATCATCGACCGCCTGCTGCGGCGGGCGTTCGAGTCGGTGCTGTACCAGGCGGTCGCGGAGCACATCGCCTGCGAGAACAGCGCCCGGATGGTGGCGATGAAGGCCGCCTCGGAGAACGCCCAGGAGCTGATCGGCGAGCTCACGCTCCTCTACAACAAGAACCGCCAGGCCGCGATCACCCAGGAGCTGGCCGAGATCTCGGCCGGCGCCGCCGCCGTCTGACGCCGGAGACACGCACATGGCGATGACGATGCACGTGGACGTGGTGAGCGCCGAGGAGTCGCTGTTCTCGGGCCTGGCCGAGTTCGTGGTCGTCCCGGCGGAGCAGGGCGACATCGGCATCTACCCGCGCCACGCCCCGCTGATGGCCGCGCTCCGCCCCGGGTCGGTGCGCATCCGGCAGCCCGGCCAGGACGAGGAGATCCTGATCTACGTCTCGGGCGGCCTCCTCGAGATCCAGCCGCAAACCGTCAGCGTGCTCTCGGACACGGCGATCCGCAGCGCCGACCTCGACGAGGCGCAGGCGCTCGCCGCGAAGAAGCAGGCCGAGGACCTGATGAGCGACCGCAAGGCCGCCATGGACTACGCCCGCGCCCAGGTCGAGCTGGCCCAGGCCATTGCCCAGCTGCAGGCCATCCAGCGGCTGCGCAAACGCGGCCGCGGCTAGGCCAGGGCCTTCTCCGCGTCCAGGAACACCGCTTCCGCCGCCAGCACGTCGGCGCGGGCATAGCGTGCCACCAGCGCCACCCGGGTTCCGCGCGGCCCCGTAGCCTCCAGCAGCCGAACGCGCGCACCGTCGTAGCGGCACTCGGGCGCAACCAGGTTCATCCGGTCGAGACAGATGTCGATGCCGCTCACGTAGACGTGCGACTCGGGGCTGTCGTAGACGGCGACGACCTCCTGGAAGGCGTGCTCCAGCTCCGTCATTCGGCCCGGCAGGGCCGCGGCCCGGCGCTCCACCTCGGCGACGTCCCGCTGCAGCGCGGCGTCGACCTGATCCGTCTGGTCGCCGCCGGCCATCAGGCTGTCCAGGCACTTCCCGGCATCGCGGGCCAGCTTCACCCGCAGGGTCAGCAGGGCCTGCTGCTCCTCGACCGCCTTGCGGTCCTTCTTGCGCTTGGCCAGCAGCGCGACGGCCGCGCGCGTGACACCGTTGAAGACCAGGATGCCGAGCTGGCCCCGCAGATCCGCCTCGTCGGCCGTTGGCAGGCAGGGCAGCGGCTCGGCGAAGGTCACGCTGGTGGTGGCCATCTCCTGCGGTATGCCCCCGTCGAGGTGGCGGGTCGTGAACACCGTCTTGAGCTTCCGCTCCGCGAACAGCAGGCAGTAGCAAGACTGCGCTTGTGGGTGCGCCTCGAAGAAGGCCCGCATTTCGCGTGACCGGCTGAAGCACTGCCGCATCGCCGGAACGCTGGAGAAGAAGGCGTGGACCAGCGGGTCCGCGGACCAGTTCGCCGCGCTGAAGTCGATCGGGCCGGGTATCGCCCAGGCCAGCGCCTCCCCGTACAGAAGCGACTTCTCGATCGGCCCTTCCAGCCGTCGGCGGTATCGCCTCGCGGCGCGCAGCCTCGGCTCGGTATGGCTCACCACGTCCTCTATCACGCTCGCCAGGCGCCGGCGCCGCTGGCGCTCCGCCGGGTCGGGAAACAGCCTCTGGAACCACCTGGTCATGACCTTTCTCGAGCCACCCTCGTGCGCGCCGCGTGCCCGGCGGAACTGCCCCCCCCCGGAAGTATGACGACAACGGGGCCGCTGGCCAGGGGC
>Ga0208980_10000443_pt1 | contig 23194 bp, 20 predicted proteins | sample WetSurMetagenome_3_FD_187993 | JGI IMG/M metagenome (GOLD analysis project Ga0208980, IMG submission 187993) | Wetland microbial communities from Twitchell Island in the Sacramento Delta, sample from surface sediment Aug2011 Site A1 Bulk (version 2) | ecosystem: Environmental > Aquatic > Marine... | reverse complement strand
CTATCCGACACTCAACTCGAAGGGCATCAGCTGCTTCCCGAAAACGGAGCACGGCGCCGTTGCCGGCGTGATCCTGTTCTTTACCTGCGCCGCGGCCGCTCTTGGGCCTTTGGCCATGGGGGCCGTCAGCGATGCGTTCGGCCATCCCAAATATGGCTTTGTTCTGGCAGCCGTATTCGCGGCGCTCCTGTTTGCGGGACTGCTTTTCAACTGGATACGCAACCCGGCCGGAGAACGTCTGGTCGGGCTGGATTCGAGTGAATATCGGGCAGGAGGGTCCCCGGAACCGCAGAATATCGAATAAGGAATGTTGAATTCCGTGGTCTTCCTGCGGTTCGACATTCGATATTCAGTATTTCGCGGAACCTATGTTCTCGGTTGCTGTCAGAACATCGGAGAAAAAGCTTGCATCAGTATGGGTCAAACGGATGCGGCCTCACCGGCAGAGCCGGTGGATGTCTCATTGGATTAGGAAAGGATCCCAGCAAATGCATTTGAAAATCGCGGTGCTTACCCTGAGCGGGATGCTGATAGGCGTCCCGGCGCAGTGCCAACTCCTCGAACAATACAATCCGCCCCAGTCCAATTGCTGCCTGGCAATGGCCGCCAGGAATCTTGCGGATCAGTTGCTGGACTGGAATCAAATTGGCCGGTATCACCTGGAAAACCAGGAATTGAAAAAGCAGGCTCCCGATCCGAGGCGAGTGTTATTCATGGGAGACTCCATTACGGACTTCTGGAAACTCCCCGAGTCCTTTCCAGGCAAGCCCTATGTCAATCGCGGCATCAGCGGACAGACCACGCCCCAGATGCTGGTTCGCATGTATCCCGACGTGATCGATTTGAAGCCTGCGGCCATGGTGGTTCTGGCCGGGATCAACGACGTATCTCAAAACACAGGACCCGCAACAGCGGAAATGGTCGAGCAGAACCTCATGGCCATGACGGAACTCGCCCAGCATCACGGCATCAAGGTGATCCTCTGCACAATTCTTCCGGTTAGCGATTACGCGTTTCTCAATCAGCAGAGCGGCCGGGGAGTTTCGGCTCCGGCGGCCCCCGGCGGCCGCGGCAATCCGTTTCTTTGGAGAAGGGTGACCGATACCCATCCGCCGGGCGACATTCTGAAACTGAACGCCTGGATGAAAAATTATGCTTCGCGGGTGAACGCGGTCTACGCGGATTACTTCGGGGCTCTGGTGGACGACCGGGGGTGGCTGAAAGAAAGCTGCTCCGTTGACGGCATCCATCCCAATACCGAAGGATACAAAATAATGGCGCCGATTGTTGAAGCCGCGATCCTAAAGGCGCTCCCCTAGCCCCGGAAACGGCTGGGGCGCAACAATTGCAACGGATAGGAATGGAGTTGGATATGAGAATACCCCGGATCGTAATACTGACAATCCTGATCGCCATGCTTCCGTGTGGCGCTCTGCCTCAACCCCCTGCTTCCCTTTTCAAAGCCGGAGCGGCCAAGGTCGACGTCACCCCGCTTGAAAATGAGCTGCCGAAAAATATCGAGGGAATCCTCGACCGGCTCTACTCCAGAGCGATCGTTGTGGATAACGGCGTCACCAGCGCGGCGCTGATCACGGTCGATGCCGGCATCATTCCCGAGACCGTTTGGAAAAGCCTGACCCGGAGAATGGAGAATGAGCTGGGCATACCGGCTCAAAATGTGCTATTGACCGCAACTCATACGCACGCCGCTCCCATGAGGCCGGTTGGCGATTTTGAGGGAAAGATCTTCCAGTCCGCAAAAATGGCGAAGGAAAAACTCCGGCCCGCGCGCCTGGGCTATGGGACGGGTGTTTCCTACATCAACGTCAACCGCAATATCATCGACCCCAAAACACGCCGCTGGTGGGAAGGGCCTAATTATGATGGTCCATCGGACAAAACGGTGGCGGTGGTCAAGTTCGAGTCTGTCGATGGCGAGCCGATTGCGGTCTACTACAACTATGCAATGCATGCGGTGACCGTGGGCCAGCTGGACAGGATCAGCGGAGATGCGCCCGGCGCCGCGTCCCGGTATATCGAGGACTCATTCGACGACAAAATTATAGCCGTGTGGTCCACGGGAGCCTGCGGAGACCAGAATCCAGTCTATTTCCAGCAGACCTATGACCTGCGCGAGATACGAATCAAGGATTATGCGAAGCGCGGGGAAGACATCAGCAACTCCATGCCTCCCGGCGGACAGGGATTGAACAAGCAGGATCCTACGGTCATGAAGCTGATGAACCAGCAAAAACAGATGATCCTTTCGATGGGCCAGTTCCTGGGTGAAGAGGTCCTGCACGTCATGCGGGGCATGGAACGTATGTCAACCGGAGGGAAAATATTCGGAAGCCAAAAAATGGTCAGCTTCCCCGGCCGGGACAGGACGAACACAGGCCGCGCCGGATACGAGGGCACTTACAAAGACGGGAATCCGGTTGAAATCCGCTTGGGACTTCTGCTGATCGACGACATCGCGCTCGGGGCCATCAATTCGGAGGTCTTCAACCTGATCGCCCAGCGCCTGAAAAGGGAATCTCCATTTGCCAGGACCATGATGGTAACAATAACCAACGGCATGGCCAATTCCGGCTATATACCTAATGATGCGGCATTCGGCTATCAGACGTTCGAAGTCCTATCGTCGCGATGCAAGCCCGGATATGCGGAAAGCGCCATCGTCAACGGCATCCTGGACCTGATGGACGAGTCCAAGCGGACTCCATAATCGTAAATATTTCGGTAATTCCCGGCTTTACTGGGCTTGCGGAGTTCGACGGCTCCGTTCCTGCGGGCGTTCCGATCTATGGGTTTGGCTGGGGATGAGGGACCGGCCTTCTTTGTGCCGACGGCATCTCTTCATTGGGCGGCACGAAACCGGGTGTGGGCAAAATTCAGTGTGCTGCTGGAAAGCGGCGGAGTAGCCGATGGGTGGCCCGCAACATCCGATCCCATCCGGTTCGCCAATTCCATGGTGCTATGAATGTCCCACCCGAGAACAAGCCCGAACAAGATCCCGGCCGAACATGCATCCCCGGCGCCCACCGGATGCGGTGTTTCCTCGGTAGTTGCAGGAGTGCTCATATCAAATTCCCCGTCACGGGTCAAAACGACGGTTCCCTCAACGCCTCGGGTCACCACGATCGCTCGAGCGGGAAAGCGTTTGAGGAGCACTTCCATCCTCCGCCGGATTCCGTCAAGGGTTTGACTGGCAGAACAGGAAATCCCCAACAGATCAAAAATGGCAAACAGCTCGGACTGGTTCGCTTTGATGATAGTGGCCGTTTGGCAGCTATAGGCAACAACTTCCCGGGAATAGCCGGCCTCCCCCGTCAGCGTATTCTGCCTGAGATTCACATCGTAGAGGCGAATCGCCTGCGGAGCATTCTGCAGGAAATTCCGGACCGTACCGCAGGACACAGGGGACCGTTGTGCCAGGCTGCCAAAGCATATGGCCGAACACCGGCCGGCCAGTTCCTTGAGTGCGGGCCTGTCGGTCATGTAGTCCCACGCCGCTCCAGATTCTATCTGGTACCCGGGTTCGCCATTTCGCATGAAGACCGATACCACACCGGTTGGGTGGCCGGCATCCTTTCCGATATAACGGGTCGACATCCGATACCGATGAAGCGCGTCAAGAATTCTTAATCCCCTTTGATCGGAGTTGATACAGCTTACGATAACTCCATGGCCGACATCGAGCCAGCTGGCCAGTCGATGCGCATTGACAGCGAAGTTCAGCGGGGCTCCCCCCAGGGTCTCGCTTCCATCTTCAAAGACATCGTAGAGGACTTCCCCAATCCCTACAAAAATCGATCGATTCATCATTGCCACCTTCAAAGCGCAGATACTCGGGAAACGATCCGCAAGCGGCTTGAAGCCCTGACTCGATGCCGGACCGCTTTCCCCAGATTGGGAGCAACTCATGGGCGCAACATGAGCCACAACATTGATGGCACTGGTTCACAAAATCAGCTGATCAGATTTGCCTTCCTCGCGACCAACGCTTTCCCAAAATGGCAAACAACCATTAAAATAATGTCAGATCATTTTAGCTATATTTGATAGATTAATGTCAATAAAAAGTATCAGGCGCTTCAAAGATTTCGTTTTGCAGTCATATATATGATCGGTTCTCCACAAAACCATAAAAAACCTATGTCGTTTAAAAACATTAACTTACCAAAAAAATACTTATAATGACGAAATCTCATCCGCCAATCCCATCGCTTGAGAAAAAGTTGTATTGACATTTCTCAATCTGAATTTGTACTATCAGCTTTATAAAAGGAGGAGCGGTGAGCGACCAGCGAGTTGATTCTGCCTTGGAACATGATGGACCGGCCTCGAGACGAACCAAACATCGCCAGGTTTTTGAACATTTTCTGGCGGACATTGAATCGGGAAAACTTAAAGAGGGAGAACGTCTTCCATCTGAGACTGAACTGGTCAAGCAGTTCGCCTCTTCGCGTCCCACAGTTGCCCGCGCATTGCGCGATCTCCAGAATTTGGGGCTGGTTGAACGCAAAGTCGGTTCGGGCACCTATGTGCGCAAAGCGCAAAAGCCCATTGAGTCTTGGCGCTTCGGGCTATTGATTCCCGGGCTTGGAAGCACCGAAATTTTTGAGCCTATTTGCGGCCAGCTGGCTCGCATGGCCCAGAGACAGCACCACACCCTGCTTTGGGGCGATTTTGGCGACCGGCGCGGCGATGCGGATCCGGGATTGATCGCGCAGGTCTGCGACAGCTATATCCGGCAGATGGTCGCGGGAGTGTTTTTCGCCCCCCTGGAATTATCCGAGGACAAGGACCGGGTGAATCAATCCGTGATTGCGGCGCTGGAAGCCGCCGGGATCCCCATTGTCCTGCTGGACCGGGATGTCGTGGCTTTTCCGCAGCGGAGCCGTTTCGACCTCGTCGGCATTGACAATCGCCGCGCGGGTTTTCTTATTGCGAACCATATGATAAGGATCGGCTGCAGGCGAATCGACTTCCTGTCACGGCCGGACTCCGCCCCTACCGTGATGCTGCGCATCGCCGGATATCGAGAGGCTTTGCTGAGCAGCGGAATCACGCCCGCTCCACGATGGATTCACAGCGGTGAGCCCACGGACGAGAAGTTTGTTCAGGGGATTGTGGGCGATGGCGCAACAGCCGTCATTTGCGCCAACGACCTGACTGCGGCAAATCTGTTGCGGACGCTTGACACACTGGGATGTCCTGTTCCGCAAAAAATTCGCGTGGCCGGATTTGACGATGTTCGATACGCTGAACTGCTGCGCCCGTCTTTGACGACCATTCACCAGCCATGCGTGGACATAGGTACCATCGCCATGCAGGTGATGCTCGAGCGCATAGAAAATCCGGCATTCCCTCCACGCGACATTCTCGCCCAGCCGACTCTGATTGTGCGGCAGTCCTGCGGAGCTGCAGGAAGCTCCAATCCCTTATCTTCAAACAAATAGAATGGATTCAGGAGATCGACATGCTGCACTAATAAGCAATGGCAGCTAATATGCCACGGGGACCGCAATGCAAATTTGTCGACTAGGCAGACATCCAGCTTAGGAAATCGGCGCTTCGGGCTTTCGATGATTCCCTGGCATATCGCCTGAAACCAATCTATGCCTGTTGCGGGAGTTTTTCAGGTTCCCAATGGGCATTTGGGCTATGAATCTGCAGAACAGACAGGGAAAGCTGCCAAAGTCTGCACCAAAAGCGGGAAAACGGGAACGAAGGATCCGGGAGATTGCAGACATGGTCCGAGTGAAACTATGGTATTTTTAAAGCGTCGTTGTATGAGAGTAGTGTTAATTCGGGAGAGGGAGGAGTCAGGAATGAAACTGCGCGTGATGGTAATTACACTTTTGTGTGCCGGCCTGTTTTGCGGTCTGCAGGGCGCAGGCAACCAGGTCAGTGCGCAAGGAGAGAAGGCTGCACCGGTCGAGCAGAAAATCACGGTGCTCAATCCGCTGGGGACGCCGCCCCCTGTGGCGTTGAAGGCCATGGCGGAGCGGCTGAATACGCTGGACGGCAAGACCATCTACTTTGTGAATACGGGTTATATCGGGACGGATCGTCTCATGAGCGTCATGATGGATTGGTTCAAGGCCAACTATCCAAAAGCCAATGTCGAGTATAAAGTGAGCAAAGGCGGAATGACCGGCGTAGATAAGGCTTTGTGGGCGGAAATTGGTGAAAAAGCGGACGCCGCGATCCTCGGATTGGGGCATTGAAGCGTCTGCGCGCCGGGGGCAGTTGCCCTCGCTATCAATATTGAGTCCACAATGAAAAAACCCGCAGTGCCTCTCCTCATTTATGATTTTGCCCAACAGGGATCCGAGGTTGCCATAAGCAAGGGGATGCCCGGCCTCCGGATTCAATATTTCCGCGGTCCGGTCTGGGCCAAAACGCCCGATCAACTCAGGAAGCAGATTGTCGATGGCAATAATCCGATCACCAAAAGACCGGTGATGCAGGAATTGGTGGAAAAACTTACCCAACCCCTGACTGCCGAAGAAAAGAAAATGGGGGAGATTAAACGGGATAAGGGGCCGGCGACTTTTACCGGCACTCCACGAGAACTTCAGAAGATGTTCCTGGAAAAGAGATTCACGGATTTTCTGCCCGTAATCCTGCCGACGGAAGACCTGGTGGATGAAATGTTGAAAGCCACCAGCCACAAACCCGACGAAGTGCTCGGCAAAATGAATCCCGGATCCGAGGCTGGCGAGACCTGGACCTATACGGTAAAGGACGCGGCCATCAACGCAGTTATGGCAGGCGCCAAACCGGAATATTTCCCGGTCATTCTGGCCCTCGGTTCGACGGGCATGACGGCGGTTAATGTCTCCGACAATGGATTTATGGCGGGCGCCGTAATCAATGGCTCCATCCGCGATGAAATCGGGCTCAATTACGAGATTGGCGCCGTGGGACCCTATGCCCACGCCAATACGACCATCGGAAGGGCCTGGCACCTGCTGTCCATTAACGGAGGGAATTGCGGAAAAGTCGGGACTACCTACATGGGCACCATAGGCAATGCCATGAATCTGATTGGCATTATCATCGCCGAGAATGAGAGGGATTCTCCATTCCAGCCTCTTTCTGTAAGGCGGGGATTCAAGCCCGGCGAAAGCATCGTCACCCCTTTCATCGGTTGGGGCATCCTTTCCGCCAAGAACTGGAAAGCCAATGTCTGGGGCCCGAACATGGATTACCCCAAGATCGCCAAGGACATCTACAACACTCAGGATATGATGTTCGGCACTTGCATTGTCCTGAGTCCCCCGATCGCCAATTTCATCAAAGATGCCGGGTATGATACGGTGGAGAAATTCACCCAATGGGTCACAACGCCGGAAGGAGGCGCTGCCGCTCCTGCGCCTGCTCCCAAAGGCCCTGGAGGCTTCGGCATGCCCGGCGGCAATGTCACGGTGGTTGTTACCGGTGGATCCAACAACAACTACTGGAGCATCGGCGGTATGCGGCCCTCCCAGTCGGTTCAGATCGACAAGTGGCGGTAGTTGTCGGTCGCCAGTCGCAGGCGGCAGTGCCGGTGCACTGCCGCCTGCACAACGGGCTGCCTGACGGGCGGCAGGGCTCCGGACAAAGTATTTGCTGCAGCTTTAGATTCGCGCCGAACGCTGGGACAAACCATCTGCCCGCGTCACGTCCATGAGCGCCCGAGAAACACCAACGTCAGGCGCAACAGCCATGAAAGAATGGCCCTAATCCCGTCCGGCGATGCCATAATCCTTCAACCGATATTGAAGGGTGCGCAGGCTGATTCCCAGCTCTTCAGCAGCCGCTTTCCGGTCTCCGTTGTTTCGGGCGAGGGATTCGAGAATTGCGGTCCTTTCGACCTGTGCGAGCAACCCGGCTTTCGCCGGTTTTGAGCTTCCGGCTTCACGTCTTAGCGGCAAATCCTCGATTTCAATCACTCCGGGCTGTGAGACAATCATGGCGCGTTCCATCGCGTTCGCCAGTTCCCGGGCGTTCCCCGGCCAATCGTAGCTAAGCAGCAATTCCGAGGCTTCCTGGCTTATGGAGGGCTTCAGTTTCCCCATTCGAAGCGAAATCCTCATGAGGAACGTTTCCGCCAATGGAAGAATATCGTCCCGCCGCTCGCGCAAAGCGGGTATGGGAATTGGAAAGACGTTGAGCCTATAAAACAGATCTTCGCGGAAGGACTTGTTCGCAATGGATAGATGGAGATCCTTGTTGGTTGCTGCAATTACGCGTACATCCACCGAAATAGTCCGCTCCCCCCCGATGCGCTCGAACTGCTGCTCCTGGAGTACGCGCAAAAGCTTGGCCTGCAAACCGGCTCCCATCTCGGCAATTTCATCCAGGAAAAGAGTCCCTCCGTCCGCCAGCTCGAAACGGCCGCGCCGGTTTTGAGCGGCTCCGGTAAAAGATCCTTTTTCATGGCCGAAAAGCTCGGATTCAAGCAGTGTTTCGGGAATTGCGGCGCAGTTGACTGCAACGAAAGCATGCCCGCTGCGCGGACTCCGCCGATGAATGAATCGGGCTACAATTTCCTTGCCGCTTCCGGATTCGCCTGTCAGCAGAACCGTCGTGGGCTGCACCGCCACCTGATTCGCAAGCTGGAAGACCCGTTTCATGCTCTCGCTCTCCGCAACCACATCCTGCGGGAGCGCAGCATCCGTCTCTTCCTGATACAGCTGGCTTCGGTCACGCATCGTCCGGCCGCGCAGAATTCTGCCCACAACCAGCCGCAGTTCCTCGGGGCTTTTCAGGGGCTTTGTAAGATATTCCTCGGCGCCGAGCTTGATCGCCTCCACGGCCGTCTCGATAGAACCATAGGCCGTGAGCACAATAATTGGCGTCTCCGGCGATTTTTCCTGCATCCAGCGGATCAATTCCATACCGCTCATACCGGGCATGCGTTCATCCGTTATTACCAGGCTGAAGCTTCGGTGCGACAGCAACTGAGAGGCCTCCATGCCGTTCGCAGCGGTTACAACCTCATATTCCTTCGCAAGAGATCCGCTTATGAACTGGCGTTGACTGGGCTCATCGTCTACCGCGAGAATGCTGTATTTCATTTCTTCGCCTATAAAGAAACTGAAAATCCAGAAAGCGGGATCGAGCGGCTATCAGCCCATCGGGATTATGATGGAACAACGCGCTCCACCTTGGGGCAGGTTTTCCAGATTCAGCCTGCCGCCGAGGCTTTCGACAATCTGTTTTGATACCGCGAGTCCCAATCCGGTCCCGCGCACTTTGGTTGTCACAAACGGCTGGAACAGTTCGTCCGAAGTTTTTTGACTCAGGCCCGCACCGGTATCATCGACTTGAATGATCAGCAACTTGTCATCAGCCTTGCGCACTGCAGTCAAACCAACAACCCCGTTGGCCGGACTGGCATCGATCGCGTTCCTGAGCACATTCAGGAGGATCTGGCGAAGGCCCGCGGGATCGGATCGCACATAAAGCGGATTGGCATTCAGAGACAGCGCAAGAGATGTGCCGGATGCCTCCAATTGGGATTGCAGCATGGTTTTGAGGTCCGACAATAATTCCGCCAGGTTGAATTCGCTGATCTGCGGCTCTTTCTTTCGCGCGAAATCCAGCAAATCGGTCACCAGTTTTTCCAGGCGCTCCGCTTCGTTCACCACGGTTCGCAGCTGCCTTTGGGCGGAATGGTTCACAGGCAGTTCTTCCTGGGCCAGCTGAGTCAACCCCTTCATCGCTCCCAGAGGGTTCCGGATTTCATGTGCCAGGGATGCAGCCATGGTCCCAAGGGCCTTCAACTGCACCTCCGCCGCCTCGCGAGCCTTCAATTCCATAAAGCGGCTCAGCATGCGCATGAGATAGATCGAAAGAACAATAAGCGCAACAATTGCCAGTCCCGAGACAGCAAGCTGTATGTAGGCCATCCGTCGTATGAAATCGGCATCTGCCGAATAGAGTCCCATGCGTATGCGCCAGCCCGTTGTTGTGTGACCGGTTTCGCCGCGGAGGTTGCGAGGAGGCGGCAGCGCCTCTTCAAAATAGAAAATCCCGCTCGCTTTAGTCCCTGCAGATTCCGGAAGTGCCGCGATTGTTCCGCCCGCCCTTGCAAGAAAATTGCCGTCCTGATCCACAAGGGCCAGAAAAGCCGCAGATGCGGAATAGGTTTCGTAGTTGGTTTCCAGAACGGACTGCCAATAGGCGGGATTATTCCGTCTCCCCGGCCCGCGCACCTGAGCCTCAATCGCAGAGGCAATCTCGTGTCCCCGCTGGGAGAGATAAGAGGCTCGAAGGCGGGAAAGCGTCGCCAATGTGAAAATCGCGCTTGTCAGAAGCCCGAGGCACAAGGCGCAAACCACAATAACAATCAGCCGGCGCGGGGCCGAATTGATCATACTGTATCCGCTAATGGAAGGTGAGGCCGTCGTGAGCACAACCCCCGATGGCTATTACCCATGATATGCTGAATGATTCGCCTGCTCACGAGAGTAGATCCGCTCCTGACCCCCAAAATGGGAATCTCAAAACAGTTCGGCGCCGACACCTGGCTGCCCTTATCCTCTTTAATAAACATCCCTTTATTCAATAAGCAAGAAATATTCCCCATCGCTCCAAACAATAACTTCAAGTCCATTCCCTTTGAATTACTGGCTTTGGCCGACGCACGCCCTTACCAGGCTTTTTCAGGCATTGTGTTTAGGTGCAGCTTCTGCATCTATGCTGCAGAAGCTGCAGCGGATCCTTTGCCGGATTATGGCTTCGTTTCACCCAACCAGTTGATTATGCATCACATGCATATGCGGCCTGAAACGGGAACAGCTTTTGCAATATAGCCGACACGTGAATGCAAAAACGAACTGGGACCAACCCCTTGCAATGGAGCAAAACAATGGCCGGCACACCATTCCATTCAGGGGATTTCTCTTTATGGCCGGCTATAGTATTATCCTGATCACGGCATCCAAGCTTGTTTTCATATCTGAGCCGGACAGTTATGCCAGCATTTTCTCGCAGGAAATTTCTAAAAATCTCAGGGGCCGCGGCTGGAGCTTTTGCAGGCGGCGCGTCCGCCATCGCCACTAAAAGCGTGCTGGCCGGCAAGGAAATCCCTTCCGGATCCGGCATCCAGACGATTCCCACTTTCTGCGATATCTGTTTCTGGAAGTGCGGCGCCATCGCCTATGTGAAAGATGGAGAGCTTTGGAAGGTGGAGGGCAATCCCCTTGATCCTCTCAGCCGGGGACGGCTATGCCCGAGGGGCACAGGGGGCATCGGCGCCCATTTCGATCCTGACCGTTTGCGGGCTCCTCTCATGCGCAGGCGCAAGCGCGGAGACGAAGAGTGGACAGTGGTCACCTGGGACGAAGCCCTCAACTCCGTTGCGGAGAAAATGCAGAAGATAAAGGCTGAATATGGGCCGGAAGCCCTTGCCCTTTTCTCCCATGGCATCGGAGGAACATTTCTTCGGCATGCGTTGAAGGCCTATGGCGCGATAAACATCGCGGCCCCTTCTTTTGCCCAGTGCAGAGGGCCTCGAGACGTTGGATTCAAGCTTACCTTCGGCGAAGACGTGAGTTCGCCGGAAAGAACCGATATCCGTAATGCGGACTGCCTTGTGCTGATCGGATCTCACCTGGGCGAGAACATGCATAACACGCAGGTGCAGGAATTTGCAGAAGCGGTTGGCAGGGGCGCAAGCATCATTGTTGCAGATCCCCGATTCTCTGTAGCCGCGGGGAAAGCGAAGTTTTATCTCCCGATACGGCCGGGGACCGATCTTGCTCTCCTGCTGGCATGGATGCAAGTACTGGTGGCCGAAAACCTTTACGACAAAGAATATGTCGCAAAGTATGGCTTTGGCTTCGAGCAGTTCGCCGCCTCCGTTGCGGCATGCACGCCCGAATGGGCATATCCGGAAACAGGCATTGAACCGGAGCTGATCCGCTCCACCGCACGGGAGATGGCCCGGTGCAAACCTGCCACACTGGTGCATCCGGGCCGTCATGTCACATGGTACGGGGATGATGCTCAACGCAGCCGCGCTATAGCTCTGTTGAATGCCTTGCTGGGCAGTTGGGGGCGCAAAGGCGGATTTTATTATCCGGTCAGCATGGACGTTCCCGGTTACGCCTATCCGGAATATCCGAAAGCGCAAAAGGACAAGGTCGATAATCCCGGGGGGAAATATCCTTTCGCCGACGAGTCCATCACTACCGGAATCCGGGAAGCGACGCTGACCGGAAAGCCTTATCCAATCAAGGGATGGTTCGTCTACGCAACGAACCTTATGGAGGCATTGCCGAGCGCGAAGGAAACTATTCAGGCGATGCAGAACCTGGACCTGATGGTAGTCGTGGATGTGATCCCCAGTGAAATTGCCGGCTGGGCAGACGTGGTTTTGCCGGAATCCGTCTATCTCGAACGGTACGACGACCTGAATGTCGAATGGTTTCGCGAACCTTTTGTGGCTCTGCGCCAGCCTGTTGTCCTCTCTCCCCATGACCAGAAACCCAATTGGTGGATCGCGCGCACACTGGCGAACAAGCTGGGACTCGGGAATTATTTCCCTTGGAAAGACATCGAGGAATATCTCAAACACAGACTTTCAGCCGCAGGGCTGAGCCTCGATGAGCTGAAGAAGAAAGGCATCATCCGGGGCGCCAGGCAGCCCGTTTATTTTGACGAGGGGGTTCCGGACCGCTTTCCCACGCCATCAGGGAAAATCGAGTTCTATTCCCTGCAACTCGAGAAGGCTGGTATGGCTCCGGTGCCGCAATATAAGCGTCCAGCGGACGGCCCGCCAGGCTATCTCCGGCTGCTTTACGGCCGCGCCCCCGTTCACTCTTTCAGCCGGACTCAATCCAACCCGATTCTCTCGGATGCAATGAGCGAAAATGCCGTTTGGGTGCATCCGGAAACGGCCGGGAGGCATGGGATTCAAAACGGAGTTCGCGTTCGCTTGAAAAACCAGGACGGGATTCTCAGCAATCCTGTTCCTGCAAGAATTACGGAGCGGATCCGGCCGGACTGCGCGTACCTGGTCCATGGATTTGGGCACACGGCTAAGGGACTCAAGCATGCCTTCGGCATAGGGGCGAGCGACGCCCGGTTGATCACCCGATACGCCACGGATCCTCTGATGGGAGGAACCGGAATGAATGTCAATTTTGTGACCTTCGAAATCGAGGAGGTGTAACCGTGGCCCGCTACGCCATGGTGATTGACACAAAAAAGTGTGTGGGATGCATGGATTGCGTCGTGGCCTGCAAGACCGAGAACCAGGTTCCGCGAGGTTTCGATCGCGACTGGATCGTCTATGACACAAAAGGAATTTACCCCACGCTGCAAACGGAGATCCGCAGCGAGCGCTGCAATCATTGCGACAATCCGCCCTGCGTGTACTGCTGCCCCTGCGGAGCCAGCCATGTCCACGAGCGTGGCGGCGTTGTGCTTGTCTATCCTGAGAAATGCGTGGGATGCAAAGCCTGCATGGCTGCGTGCCCCTACGATGCGCGCTTTGTGCATCCGGAAGGCTATGTGGATAAATGCACCTTCTGCGTTCACCGCGTCGAAAAAGGAATGAATCCGGCCTGTGTTTCCGTGTGCCCGACCCATTGCATGTACTTCGGAGATCTGGAGGATGCAAACAGCGAAGTCAGCCGCTTACTCAACGAACGGCCCGGCCACCGGCTGCTGGATTCGGCGGGAACAAAGCCACAGATCTGGTATCTGGATTAGGAAACCCCAACCCCGGAGTGACGCCCTGTGGACCCGATACGCGAACTCATCACAACCCGGCACAATGAATTGGTGGATCCTCTGCTAAAAGTCTGGGGTGTAGAGATTGCGGTTTATCTCTTCCTCGGCGGCATGGTGGCCGGAATGATGGTTATCCTCGGCTATTTCCTTTTCAAGGGACGCCACAAGGAGCTTCGATGCTCCTGTGCACTTCTGCCCGGGTTGTGCATCGTTTTGTTGAGCGTCGGGATGCTGGCTTTGTTCCTGGATCTGGAGCACCGGTGGTATTTTTGGAGGATGTATCTCACTTTCAAACCGGCTTCCCCAATGTCCTGGGGCGCATGGATTCTGCTGCTCGTTTACCCGGCTCTCCTGGCCGCCGCATTTTTGCGCCTGCCGGATCTGATTAAAGATCTATTCGCATCTTTGGGACGTGCGGTCGAAAAATCCCTGGCTAACTCTGCCTTTGTCAGGACGGTCGGAATCTCGAATATGGTTCTGGGCGCCATGTTGGGTATCTATACGGGGATTTTATTAAGCGCTCTGGGCGCGCGTCCGCTTTGGAACAGCTCTCTTTTGGGGCCGCTTTTTCTTGTCTCCGGGCTTTCTACCGCAGCCGCCTTTGTGCACCTGATCGCGCGGGATCCCTATGAACGCGTTTTGCTTGCCAAAGCCGACAATGGATTTCTGTCCATCGAGCTTTTCGTGATCCTCCTTTTTGTAATTGGCCTGCTCAGTTCGACGGATGTGCACATCAACGCAGCGAAGCTGATTCTCACCGGCCCTTTCGCCCCTCTCTTTCTGGTTCTTGTTGTGGGATTGGGAATTGTGATCCCGCTGATCATTCAGTCTCTCGCGGTAAGCCATCGCATCAGGCACACCCCGATCGCCCCTGTCATGGTTATTGCCGGCGGCCTAATCCTTCGCCTCGTCATTGTCTATGCCGGTCAGGCAAGCCATTGGAACGTAATCTCGGCACTGAAGTAAGGAGATGTCGATGAGCAAAGAAACAAATTCATCCGTGATCGGGAATTCCGGCACTTTGGGAACAGGCAAAACGGCACGCGGTCCCAAGCCCTATTCCAACCCCTATGCCGCCGGTTTCGGATTGGGTCTGGTTCTCCTTGCCGCCTTTGTAATCGCGGGGCGCGGTTTGGGCGCTTCGGGCGCTTTCAGTTCACTGGTTGCCACGGCCGCACATGCCATAGCCCCGCAACATACCGCTGCAAACGAGTTTTACGCCGAATATCTCGGGGAAGGAACCAGGAGCCCCTTGATGGACTGGCTGGTTTTTGAGGTTCTGGGGGTATTTGCCGGCGGGCTGATATCGGGAGCACTGGCGGGCAGAATAGTAAAATCGATAGAGCGCGGGCCATCCATCACCAACAAATGGCGCTTGATTTTCGCCTTCCTCGGCGGATCTCTCATGGGAATCGGCGCCAAACTGGCGCGCGGCTGCACCAGCGGTCAGGCGCTGACGGGCGGGGCGTTGCTTGGAGTTGGCAGTTGGGCATTTATGCTGTGCGTCTTCGCAGGCGCTTATGCCACGGCGTGGTTTATAAGGAGGCAATGGAAATGAGCGCACCCTTCTTCAAATTCGGATTATTCGGCGACAACATCAGCCTGGTTATTGCCTTCCTTATCGGGATCGGATTCGGCTTTTTCCTGGAGCGGGCAGGTTTCGGCAGCGCACGCAAATTGACGGCGCAGTTTTATCTGACGGACATGGCGGTATTTAAGGTGATGTTTACGGCCATTATAACGGCCATGTTTGGAGTTTTCTATCTTGGCTGGATCGGATTTCTGGATATTTCACTCATCTATTTGACGCCCACCTATCTGTTTCCTCAGATTGCGGGCGGCCTGATTCTTGGAATCGGCTTTGCGATCGGCGGCTATTGTCCCGGGACCGCGTGCGTTGCCGTATCTACTGCCAAAATCGACGCGGTCGTATATGTTGCCGGAGTCATTTTCGGAATCTTTGTTTTCGGCGAAGCTTTCCCGATCCTGAAGGGATTTTACAATGCGACGCCGATGGGCCAGATCACGCTGCCGCAACTCCTGAAGATGCCCTACGGGCTGATTGTGTTTTTCGTCGCGATTATGGCGGTTGGAGGGTTTGCCGGAGCGACCTGGGTGGAGAAAACAATGGCGGCGCGGAAAGGAGTGCGACAACCATGAAGCTTGATCTGGCGCGAATGAGCAGGAACACAAAGCTTGGGCTGCTGGTTTGTCTACTTGGCCTGATCGCAGCTTTTGCCGGCAGTCCCTACAAGGGGACTCGCGTCACTCTGGACGCAACGGATCTCGCCGGCATCGTGCAACGAGAGGTCGACCATGTAAATCCAACCGACCTCGCCGACTGGATCCTCAAAGGGAGATCCGATTATCGTCTGATTGATCTGCGCACACAGGCTGAATTCGATCAGTACCACATTCCCAGCGCGGAAAATGTCCCGCTCGCTGCGCTGCCGGACTACGGATTATCACGCAATCAAAGGATCATCCTCTACTCCGAAGGCGGAATCCATTCAGCACAAGCCTGGTTTTTGCTGAAAGCTATGGGATATAAATCGGTCTACATGCTCCGCGGCGGATTGGATGATTGGAAAGACCTGGTGCTTTTCCCCTCCCTGCCGCCGGATCCAAATCCGGAACAGATTGCAGTGTTCGCAAAAATGAAGGAGGTCAGCAAATTTTTCGGAGGAACGCCGCGGACTGCATCCGGCGCGACGACGCCTGATTCCTCTATGCCGCTTCCAAAGCTGCAGATGCCAGGTTCGCCCTCCGGCCCCCCAGCCGCACCCAAGAAAAAGAAGGAAGGGTGCTAACACACCGGCTCAAAAAGAAAGCAGGATCGAATCTGCACTGCCGGCATTTGCCGGAAACCCGGGAAAAGCTCAAAGCTTGGCTACTTGCTGCAGAGCCGGAGACCTGATTGTTTGCCGCCTAAAAATAATCCTGGAACTGTCAAACTCGGTGATTCGCTCAGCAGAGCTGGGAGATCACCAGTTTATTTAAGGATGACAAAGAGAGTGGCATTGAATTCCGGCAAACTGGTGTTAGGATGGCAGGACAGCAAAAGCCGCTCGATGCTGCTCCGGCGCGGCTTTTTCATGAATGGTCGATGCCAATATTCTGGTCCGGCCATGGTCGGCGCAGCAGTCGATGTCTATCGGATATTTTGAGAGGAGAGAGTGAATGAGTTCGCCAAAAGACGAAAAGGAAAGCTCTTCGAGAAGAGCGTTTTTTCAGGACGTGACGGCAGGCGCAGCCGGCGTGGCGTTTGCAGGCGCTTTGGCCCAGTTGGGCGTGCCGATCGTATCAGCCGCCCAGGAATCAAAACCTCCCGCAGCCAAGAAGGCCGATTCGCCATTTTTTAAAAATCCTCCGCCATGGCCAAAGGGTACCATCGGCACCAAATATGATCATCTGTTTTCTACAAAGCTGAGGGAGAACTCCATGGTGCCGGATATCGTTCCCGGGCCGCAGGCGTATTTCCGGGGCGACACCGATCTTCCCGGGGCAAAGATAAATATGGGCTGGCAGATATTTATAAAGCCCTACAGGCTGGAATTGGAATCGCATCACCACGACACCGATGAATATCTGTTCTTCCTGGGGGCAACGTTTCCGGACCTCGTGGGATCCTTTGATGCCGAAATTGAATACTTTATCGGCAAAGAATATGAAAAGAAGGTCATCACCCAGGCCACGGTTCTTTATATCCCCGCGGGTCTGGAACATAATCCCTGCGACATCAAAAGAGTCGGCAAACCCTTATTCTTCAGTGCGCTTGCATTGGCGCCCTACTTCAATGGAGTTTACCAGACCGGAGGCTACAGAGAATTCAGAGGCGCGCCCAAAATCAAATAATTGCCGGGGTGTGCAATAACACATCGCCCCGGTAAAGCCGGGGCTTCAGGTTATGAGCCATGCGGGGTCGCTGACGCGCCCCCGCTTTTTTTATCGGGGCCTGACAACTATTTCGCCATTTCATTTTCAATTTCGGCAAGGATATCCCCCTCGGCCACGGCATCGCCTGCCTGTTTTTTGCCAGGGCTACACTCGAGAGAAACGGGTTGGTGGTCACCCCAACCGCTCCGCGGTCCAAACCCCGCTGCAGTTCGACCGGATCGGCCGAATCATGCCACCAGACGGCCGGCGTGTTCTCGATAGCCCCGTCCAGATAACTATCCGTGCTCACGGTCTATCCTTCAGGCTTCCGCACTTCAGTTTTCGCCATATCTTCGACAAAGGTGGCGATCGCCGAATGATCCAGGTCGCCACGCCCGGCATTCATCAAAGCCATCAAAACCTGTTGAGCCATGCTTGTAAAGGGAAGCGAGACCTTCAGGGATTCGGCGGCCGCAAGCGCATTGCGCAGGTCTTTCTGGTGCAGGCGGATGCGGAATCCCGGTTTGAAATTGCGCGAAATTACCATGGGAGCTTTCGCGTTCAATACCGCGCTCCCCGCCAATCCTCCCTTGACGGCATTGAATACGACCTCCGGATCGAGTCCCGCCCTGGTCGCCAGAACGAGAGCTTCTCCCATAGCGGCTATGTTGATCGCGACCATCATCTGGTTCGCTAGTTTTGTCACATTGCCGGCCCCGATTGGGCCGGTCAATATCGCGCTCGATCCCATCGACTGGAACAAAGGCAGGACCCTGTCAAAGACTTCCTGCCTGCCGCCCGCCATGATGGCCAGCGTCCCGTCTATAGCCTTCGGCTCGCCTCCGCTCACAGGCGCGTCCAAAAATTCGACCCCTTTCGCGGCGCACGCTGCTCCAACCTTTTGAGCCACGAGGGGACTGATCGAGCTCATATCCACAAGGATCGAGCCGGGCCGGGCTCCTTCGAGCGCGCCTTCGGGGCCCAGTACCGCGGCTTCGACCTCGGGCCCGTCGGGAACCATGGTGATCGTGACCTGCGAGCGAGCCGCAACATCGCTGGCGGACTGGCCCAAAGCCACGCCCGACGCTGACATTTCGGCGATCCGTTCCGGGACAATATCGTAAACAACCAGTTGATGGCCTGCCCTAATCAGGTTGCGGGTCATGGGCTTGCCCATGATCCCCAGCCCAATGAATCCGACTCTCATAATGGCTCCTATGAACAAGGGACGGCTTTCCGGACTGCCGGGGCGGTCCTTAAAAACCGTCCTTGCCGGAATCTATAGATCGAGGTTTTGACGGGCGTATTCGATGCATTTCAGGTTGTATTCGTCTTCCAGCCTGATTTGCGCTTCCGGGCTCAGCCCGGTGACGCGCGGAAGCGGCTTTTTAGGACGATTCTTTTTGACCAGGGCCAGCACTTTTGCCAGATCCCTTCCCGGCAGCGGGCTGTAATCGTCGTCGAAGGTGGCCCAGTATTTTGCCGTGAAAACCGGTATCTTCAGGGGATCGCGCGTGATCATCTCGAGGTCGAAGATCATTTTCGGATCCACCGCGCGCAGCATCTGAACTATTTGTTTGAGATCCAGGATCCCTTCTCCCATTGGGACCTCGGAGAGGAGGAATCCATCCTCATACTCCTCCACCGCCATGTCTTTGATATGGGCAAAACACGTATAGGGCGCAAGCGTGCGCGCCGCATCCATGGGGTCTTCGCAGAGAGACAGGTTGTTGCCGAAGTCCAGGCAAACCCCGACCCATTCGCTGCCGAGGCGTTTCAGCCACGCACCCTGCTCGCCGGAGCGCCAGCCTTTGTGGTTTTCGATGCCGAGCTTGATCTTATATTTGCGCAGCACCGGCTCTGCAAGCTCCACCTGCTGCTTGCATCGTTCGAACATCTGCCGGAAAGGTTCCAGGCTATCGAAGTCCTCATAGCGCCGTCCCGTCAGCGCCGCGTGAAAAGCCGCCGCGCCGGCTTCTTTGTATGCCTTCACCTGAGCATCAAACGCCCCAACATCGCTTTCCTGCACCGGCAGGCGGGGATCGCAGACGAGGTGCATATTGTATTTTTCCAGCCGCTGCCGGAACTGCCGGATTGCACCCGGATCGATGGACGGAGGATTCGTCTGAACGCCGGCCAGACCGATGCTGTGACAATGCTCAATCATATCAAAGGATGCCGGACTCCCTTTGGACGCCATCATGCGCGCGACAAAGGCCGTGGGCGTGCCGCCCATGCGCGGATAGCCCTTTGAGGCGGCTGGAACTTGAGCGGTTTGCGCCCTGCCCTTGGTCTCAGCGGATGACTCGAGCGCCGACAAGAAAGGAGCGGCGCCGGCAAGCACCAACATCTGCCTGCGTGAGATCATACGATCCTCCTCTTTCCTACGGTCATCTGGGGAATGCCAAATATTTGCCAGGTACCGGTGACAAGCAGCCGTCAAACCTGACTGGAGATGCAGCCTATTGAAATCCCCGGGTGTCAGCAGAAACGGCTGTTATAATCAAATATCCTATCCCAAGCGCGATTCAGGCTCTCGCCTCCGCGAGCCTTTGCCTTGCCTCAATAATCCATGGAGCGCATTTCACAAAGACCGGCGATTATGCCCTGAGGGCATCCTTCAGCGCTTTGTCCCAGGGCGCGCGATACGGCTTGACGCACAGGGCCGCAGCTTCCCTATCGCCGATAACCTGTTCCTTTTCGGGATCCCAGCGAATCGAGCGGCCGAGCCGGAGCGACATATTCGCCAGGTTGCATGCAACGGCCACGCGATGCCCGTCCTCCACTTCGCAAAACGGGCGCTTCCGTGTCCGAATGGAATTCAGCCAGTCCTGTTTGTTCATCGCGAGGGTGTCTTCGCCGCCAACTCCATAGCGGGCATCCGACTCCATGCCTTTGCCCTTCGAAGCCTCGATCCACGGAGCGGGTTTGGTATCCGAATAGACCGGTCCCCCGGTCGGATGCCCCGAAAAGCGCGGAATGTCATTGATGGGATCCCCCTTCATTTCCGGCAGGACTTCCCAATTTCCCGCAAGGACCATGGTGCCCTTGGTTCCCATATAGAGCTGTCCCCGCGCCTCCGCATCCGGAATCGAGCGGCTGGCATTCGCTTCGCGGATAGCCGCATTCATGATGAAACCCGGAGTCTTCGGATCCGGCCCGTCGAATATCCACATGGCGTCCTGCAGATCCGGGGTCTCCCCGTCGTCCTCCAGCGCATACCGTCCGCCGGTGGAAGTCACCAGCGAGGGCCCTTTGACATTCATGACATACAGGACCTGGTCGATGATGTGCGCTCCCAGGTTTGTCATCTGCCCGCCCGAATAATCCCAGAACCAGCGGAAATGATAAATTCCCCGATGCCCCGTGTAGGGCTTCTTTTCTGCCGGACCCAGCCACATATCATAGTCGAAGCCCGCCGGCGGCTCTGAAACGGGGGTCCGGCCGAAACCCGGATAGATGTTCCTATAGGAGGACCAGCGGATGGAATGGATCTTGCCCAGCACTCCGCTTTCCACCACCTTCCTGGAATCTATCACCCCTTGGCCATGCCGCCGCTGCGTCCCCACGACCACAATCCGTTTATATTTGCGGGCCGCTTGAACCATCCATTTTCCTTCGTCAATGAACAGCGTCATCGGCTTCTCGACATAGACGTCCTTGCCCGCCTGGCATGCCAGAATGGTTTGCAGCGCGTGCCAGTGATCCGGCGTTGCGACCAACACCCCCTGAATATCCTTGTTTTCGTACATCTTGCGAAAATCGCCGTATCCCCTGGCGCCGGGGCTTTCCATATAGGCAAGCCCTTCCTCCAGTCGCGGCTTGTAGGCATCGCACATGCCCAGCAGTTCAACGTCCTTGAACTTTTTGAGATCCGTGATGTGTTGTTTGCCGATCAGCCCGAAGCCAATGACTCCGATGCCGATCCGGTCATTGGCGCCGAGCACCCGCACATAGGATGCCGCTGTCCATGCAGCCGCACCTGCCGCGCCCAGAAATATCCGTCGAGTGGTTTTCCTGGCTTCCATGGAATTATCCAGCGAATGAGTCGGAGATTCGTGCATATCCATTTCCTTTCTTGGCAGCCTTCGAAATCCTATCACAGAGCGAAGATAAAGAGTCACATTCAGGATCGACAATGGAATCTGCAATCCAGGGACGCCGCCTTGCCGGCTTTCCAGTCTGGAATGTCATTGGGGTGACAAACGCGCATTCAAGGCTCCAGGTAATGCTTCGTAAACGCCAAACGATTACGTCACATTTGGTTTATATGTCAATTTTCATGTCATATAATAGTGTCGCCGTTAGCTCTTGCGCGCTGACCGGCATCCTGAGGATCGGCATCCATCCTGCCGGATCATCCGGCGAACGCATTATTGATGTGCAGGATCGCTTCGTCGATTTCCGCCTTGTTCTTCATTCCAATGACAACGGCGTCCACAATGCCCGATTTCATAGCCCACGTCAGCGATCTTTTGCGGTCCTCGATATGGGCAAATGCTCCATCCCCAATCAGTTTCATGCCGATGATGCCATGGCCGTTTTTCCTCATAATCTTGAGCTGCTCCACGACGGCCGGCACGTGGGATTCATTGCTTTTGTCGTAGACGATCAGCTTCGGCGTGTCGATTTTGACGCCTTGCGGGTTGATGCGTACAAGGTTGACATCCACCCAGTCGAGGGACGCGGCTTTTGTTGTGGCCGGCAGAGAGTGCGTTGAGACGCCGTGCGCGCGGATCATCCCTTTGTGTTTGGCCTCTTCCAGTGCATCCCTCAATGGCTTGTTCTGTTCATCCCAGTTGGGAGGGATCTGACAATGGATCAGGACGGTGTCGATGTAATCCACATTCAATTCCTTGCGAAAACGATCCACCATTTCCAGCGGTTTCTCGGGCCTGCCGAATCCCGGCATATACATCGCCTTCGATTGTATGTAGAGCTTCTCCCTGGGCAATCCCCTGATCGCTTCGCGCACCCAGGGATGAGTCTGATAGGCATCCGCCGTATCGATATAGGTGATCCCTCTCTCATAGGCATAATGAATGAGATGGTTAAATCTCTCGTGGCCCAGCCCGCGCTGCAATTCCCCGTTGTTTGTGCCGGTACCGATACCGAGCCGGCTCAACTTGAGGCCGGTCTTGCCCAGGGCAACCTGGTCCGCTGCCGTCTTCCTGCCCCCCCAAGCAACCCGTTCGGCGCCATAGGTGGATGCCAGGGCTACGCCGCCGGAAGCTGCGGCCCCTTTGATGAACTCACGCCTGCTTATCAAACGATCACTCATCGTGTCTTCTCCAGTATTGAGGACTTGCCTGGTTCCCCGGATTTCGTCCGGGATGTAGGGGCGGACTTTCTACTTGGCAGAACTGCCGCCTTATTTCAGAATGCTGTCGAAAAAGCTCTTTAATGCCGGATAGGGAAGAACGCCGGAAACCCTCTGCTCCTGTCCAGGGGCATAAATGAAGATTGTCGGCGTTGTGCTTATGTTTCTTTTCTCACCCAGCGCGAACTCGCGCGTAATCTGCTCATCGATTGCGCGATCCCGGCTAAAGTAGCATGTCCGCGATGTGTTTAAGATGGC
>Ga0208980_10000442_pt1 | contig 23227 bp, 20 predicted proteins | sample WetSurMetagenome_3_FD_187993 | JGI IMG/M metagenome (GOLD analysis project Ga0208980, IMG submission 187993) | Wetland microbial communities from Twitchell Island in the Sacramento Delta, sample from surface sediment Aug2011 Site A1 Bulk (version 2) | ecosystem: Environmental > Aquatic > Marine... | reverse complement strand
CCCCCCCTCTGACTTATAATTTGGGAATGCCCATTCTCGCCCGGGACGCTTTTGAATTCTTCAGCCGCAGCGCGGAGCAAACTCAGCGGCTGGGGATACGCCTGGGCAGCCTGGTTAAACCAGGTGATTTGATCTGCCTTTCGGGCGATCTGGGCGCTGGCAAGACCACCCTTGTGCAGGGCATCGCCCGCGGCTGGGGTTCGGTGGACCAGGTGACCAGCCCAACATTCGTGCTTGTGAACGTTTACCGCCGAACGGATGGACTTCAGATGAACCACCTGGATGCTTACCGGCTGGAGAATGCCGCTTCGGGTGAAGACCTGGATATCGACGAGCTGCTGGATGGCAGACCTCTGCTGGTGGAATGGCCCGAGCACATCCAGGCGGCGCTGCCGGACGATAGTTTGCTGGTAAAAATGACCTGGATGGCGGAGGAGCAGCGCGGGATGGTGATCACCGCCAAAGGGACACGGTATAACGAAATGCTCAACCAATTCAAACAAATGGTGCTTGGAGGCTGAATGCTGCTGGCAGTTGATACCTCCACCCTCTGGATCGGATTAGCACTTTATGACGAAAGCCAGGTGCTGGCCGAGACGATTTGGCATACCGAAAACCATCACACCATCGAACTGGTTCCCTCCATTGATAACCTTCTCCGGCGGTGCAAAGTTACCCCCGCAGATCTCCAGGTTCTGGCAGTTGCCACTGGACCAGGTTCCTTCACCAGCCTGCGAATCAGCCTGGCTGTGGTAAAAGGGCTGGCACTTTCCTGCCACATCCCAATTGTGGGGGTGCCTTCGCTGGAAATCCTCGCCGCGGCTCAACCCCGGCAGGACTCCCAGCTGGTTGCTGTGCTGCAGGCTGGCAGGGGCCGTCTGGCCGTAGGCTGGTATGAGCCTTCGGACTCCGGTTGGAAAAGCGTTACGACACCAAAGTTAACCACCGTCGAGGACTTGGCAGCGGAGATTAAAAAACCCACCCTGGTGTGCGGTGAGCTCACCAACGACGAACGTCAGGTATTAGCCCGAAAGTGGAAAAACGTTACGATTGCCAGCCCTGCAAGGTCGGTGCGTCGTCCCTCCTTCCTGGGCGAGATCGCCTGGGCGCGTTGGAAAGCCGGGCAGGTCTCTGATCCAGCCACACTCGCACCGATCTACCTGCACATTGCCGGGGAAATACCTGGATGACCCTTTCGCAGGGGATGCAAAAAGTTAACATTCGCCGAATGACCCCCGCTGACCTTGACGCTGTCGTGGAGATCGATTCCATATCCTTCAGCCTGCCCTGGCCAAGGAGTTCTTTTGGATACGAGTTGAATAATCCAGTTTCGCGTCTGTGGGTGGCGGAAGCAGAGGAAGCGGGGAAGCCCCAGGTGGTGGGAATGATCTGCACGTGGGTGATCGAGAATGAAGGGCACATTGCTACTTTAGCCATTCATCCGAATTTTCGCCAAAGAGGGCTGGGGAATGCTCTGCTGTGTTTCGCTCTTCTGGAAGCAGCGCATGAGGGAGTAGAATTGGTATACTTGGAAGTCCGGCGCAGTAATGAGGCTGCGATCCAAATGTATGAGAAGTTTGGGTTTGCGATGACCGGTATCCGGGCGGGCTATTATTCCGACAACCACGAGGACGCCCTGATGATGACCCTGGAAAAACTGGAACCAACCCGCATACAGGCCTTGCTGGAAAATTAATTCTGAATCGATTTTGGAGCCACATTGGACGGAACAGCCACCCTTCAGGAAGTAGCCCAGCAGGTATCCGCCTGCCTGCGCTGCAATTTGCATTTTTCGCGCAAGCATGCTGTTCCCGGGGAAGGACCCGCCAATGCCTCAATGCTTTTCATTGGAGAAGGTCCAGGTTTCCATGAAAACGAGCAGGGACGACCTTTCGTAGGTCAGGCTGGAAAGCTGCTTGAAGGTCTGCTGGGGAGCATCGGGCTGAAGCGGGAGGAAGTATTTATCACGAATGTGGTCAAGTGCCGTCCCCCCGGCAACCGCGACCCGCTTCCTGAAGAGCTGGCAGCCTGCGCGGAATATTTGAACCGTCAGATCGAAGCCCTGAACCCGCCGGTGATCGTCACGCTCGGACGTTATTCGATGGCTAAATTCCTGCCTTTTGCCAAGATCAGCGAAGCCCACGGCAAGCCGGTGAATGTTAACGGTCGGATGATCGTGCCCATGTACCACCCGGCAGCCGCGTTGCACCAGCCTGCGCTTAAACCCACGCTTGAAAAAGATTTCCTGCAGCTTCCGGAACTGATCCGGAACACGGGCTGGAAGACAACCGAATCTGCACAGCCAGCCCCGAATACTGCTGAGATAGAGCCTTCTGCTAAATCCGAAGAGGCGGACAGCGCCGAACAATTGAGTTTATTCTAGCTAGGGAAGAGGTATTTGATGAACACAAAAGAAACTGCTCTCAAGAAATTCGCGGATAGATCCGCGGTGATCGGGATCCTTGGTTTGGGCTATGTCGGCCTGCCGCTCGCCGTCGTCTTCGCGGATGCCGGTTTCAAAGTGGTTGGCATAGATCCCATCCAGAGCAAAGTGGACGAACTTAACCGCGGCAGCAGTTATATTATCGATGTCCCCTCGAATTCGATTGAAAAACATGTGAACTCTGGGGCGTTTACCGCTTCCGCAGATTTCAGCTCCTTGCGCGATGTAGATGCGGTATCGATCTGCGTTCCCACCCCGCTGCGTAAAACAGGCGACCCAGACCTTTCTTTTATCATCTCCGCCACCGAGGAACTGGCCAAATATATCCATCCAGGCATGGTGATCGTGCTGGAATCCACCACTTACCCGGGCACCACCCGCGAAATGGTACAGACCCGCCTTGAAGAAGTGAGCGGGATGAAAACCGGGAAGGATTTCTTCCTGGCCTTCTCGCCGGAGCGAGTGGACCCTGGGCGCAAGGATTTCACCACCATTAATACCCCCAAAGTGATCGGCGGCATCACCGCTGATTGCGGCGAGGTGGCTACCGCCTGGTACCGCCAGGCCATTCAGACAGTGGTGCCAGTCTCCTCAGCCGAAGTAGCCGAAATGGCCAAACTATTGGAAAACACATTCCGCATGATCAACATCGGGCTGGTCAACGAGCTTTCGCTGATGTGCGACCGCCTGGGCGTGGACGTTTGGGAAGTGATCGACGCGGCTGCCACCAAACCCTTCGGGTTTATGAAATTCACCCCCGGGCCGGGTCTGGGAGGGCACTGCATTCCCATCGACCCGCTCTATCTTTCCTGGAAACTTAAAACCCTTAATTACACTGCCCGTTTTATCGAGCTGGCTTCCGAGATCAACACCGGTATGCCGCGTTACGTTGTCAGCCGCATTCAGGACGCGTTGAACACCCAGTCGAAAGCACTAAAGGGCAGCCGTGTGCTGGTGCTGGGGGCTGCCTACAAGCCCGATATCGACGACTTGCGCGAATCGCCCGCCCTGGATGTGATCCATCTGCTGCAGCAAAAAGGCGCGGAGGTTCATTATCACGATCCCTTCGTCTCGCACTTCTTCCATGATGGCAAGGAATACGTCTCGGTTACAGATCTCTTAGGCGAGGTCAAGAAAGCGGATTGTGTGGCGATCATCACCAACCATTCCGCCTATGATTACCCTGCCATCCTGGCCAACGCCTCGCTGGTTTTCGACGCGCGCAATGCCCTGGGTAAGCTGGGCAGGGATAATTCCAAGGTGTTCAAACTCTAATGTCCGTCTATCTGGTCACCGGTGCCGCCGGGTTCATCGCCTTCAAAGTGATCGACCTGCTCCTGGAGCAAGGTCATGAGGTGGTGGGTGTGGATAACCTCAACACTGCCTACGACCCGCGCATCAAGCACTGGCGGCTGGAACAGCTCACCCCCCGCAAGGGGTTCACCTTTTTCCATGCGGATATCTGCGATCGCTCCCGCCTGGAAGAGATCCATACTGCCCATCAGCCCTTCGAGGCGGTCATTCATCTGGCTGCCCGGGCGGGGGTTCGCTATTCAGTGGAGGACCCCTGGGCGTTCGTGGATTCAAACATCACCGGCACGCTCAACATGCTGGAACTCAGCCGTCAGCACGGGATCCAAAAATTTGTCCTGGCATCCACATCCGGGATCTACGGCGCAAAACCGCCCCTGCCCACCAATGAAGAAGTGAATTCAGACCACCCGTTGCAGCCCTACGCTGCCTCAAAAAAGTCCGCCGAGGTGATGGCCCACGCGTATCACCACCTGCACAATCTTGATATCACGATCCTGCGCTATTTCACCGTATACGGGCCGGCTGGTCGGCCAGATTTGGCGCTTTTTCGGTTTATTCAATGGATCGTCGAAGGCCGACCGGTTCTGGTGAATGGCGATGGAAATCAGACACGGGGATTCACCAATCTTGATGATATTGCCCGTGGCACCCTGCTGGCATTGAAACCACTCGGGTTCGAGATCATCAACCTGGGCGGACATCAGACGGTCACGATCAACGAGCTGATCGAACAGGTCTGCCATATCACAGGAAAAACTGCCGACATTCAAAACCAGCCCGTCAATTGCGCCGAGATCCTGGCCAGTTGGGCGGATACCACGAAAGCCCGCAACCTGCTCGGTTGGGAGCCAAAGGTCACACTCGAAGAAGGCGTTCCCCACATGGTGGACTGGTATCTGCAAGAGCGTAGCTGGGCGAGCCAAATCATCACGGAATGAGAATCACCCCCGCAGCAATTTGGGAGCACTGGAAAAAAGACGAGGTCCTGGGGGGAGTGATCCGTAACACAGGGTACCTGTTCAGCAGCAACACGGTGACCCTGGGGTTGAATACGCTCCAGACCCTCATCGCCACTTTCCTTCTCGGTCCCACACTCTACGGTGTACTCGGCCTGGTCACCTCGTTTGCCTCCAGCGTAAACCGGCTGCTCTCCTTCCGTATGGGCGAGCTGGTCATCAAGCATGCCGGCGGTCAGCTTGCGCTAGGGCGCAAGGACAAGGCAGCTGCCATTGTCAAAGCTGCCGGTTTGACGGAAGCGGTCACCTCCGTGATCGCCTTCGTTATCCTGGTGCTTACTGCCTCCTGGGCGGCAGCGACAATAATTAAGATTCCAGAAGCTGCACCCTGGATCGTTGTCTTCGGGATCTCGCTCCTGGCGGATATCGTTTTCGAGACTTCCACAGCGGTTCTACAGCTCGGCAACCACTTCAAATATCAGGCAGTCCTCAACCTGGCGCAAAGCATTCTGGTGACCGTGCTTCTGGCGATCGCAATTATTTTCCATGGCACCATTTATTTCGTACTGATTACTTACCTTTTAGGCAAGGTGGTTCAAGGAGTGGGGACTACCATCATGGCAGTACGCTGGGTGAACCCGCTGCTGGGACCGGGCTGGTTCCGCCAGCCATTCAGCCTGATCGATAACCGTAAAGAACTCAGTCATTTCGCGGTCAGCACCAACTTGAGCGGATCGATAAATATGATCATCCGCGATAGCGAGGTGCTTTGGGTGGGGTATTTCCTGAACCCGACGGCTGCCGGTTATTACAAACTCGCCCTGGCTTTGATGAACCTGACTGCCATTCCCATAAGCCAGATCATTAACACCACCTTCCCGCAGATCAGCAAGTCCAGCGCGCGCCATGAATGGTCAACCCTCAAGCGGCTCCTTCGCCGCACATCCGCCATCGCAGCCGTCTGGATAGCCTTCTGCGCGGTCGGGATGCTCATCCTTGGACCGGTCTTCTTCTTTAATTATAAAGGCGGGGCATTCCTGCCCACCCTACCGGGGATGTTCATCCTGCTGCCCGGTTTTGCCGCGCAGGGTATCTTCTTCTGGAACCGACCCCTGCTGCTTTCCTTGGGGAAACCCAACTTCCCCCTGTCAGTGAATGCCAGCCTCGGTGCGGTTAAAATTGGCCTCATGTTCCTGCTGGTTCCCACCTATGGTTATCTTGCGCAGGCAGGTTTGCTCTCAGGGTATTTCTTCTTCGCCGCGGTTATCATCGTCTGGGAAGGGCTGCGCGAGATTCGCAGGCAGCAAATTTTGTTCCCTAAACCGGTTGAAGCATGAAGATCGCCTGCGTCTCCCCCTCCACGGTTCCTTCGCGAACCGCCAACTCCATTCAGGCAATGAAAGCCTGCCACGGGCTGGCGCAGAATGGCCACGAGGTGCGCCTATTCCTCCCAGGTGAAGGGCGATCCGCTTGGGATTCCCTGGTAAACCAATACGGTTTGGAAACAGAATTCCAGCTCACCTGGCTGCCGAGCCGTCGGATTTTCCGCCGTTATGAATTTTCTTTCAACGCAGTTTCTCAGGCACAGCGCTGGGGAGCCGATGTTGTCTACACCTGGCTTCCACAGGCCGGATTGATCGCGCTGGAGCGCGGCATTCCTTCAATTCTCGAAGTCCACGACCGGCTCCAGGGATCGCTGGGACCCTGGGTTTTCGGACGCTTCTGCCACCATCGCGGACGCAAACGCCTGGCTGTCATCACCCACGCGCTGCTGAAAGTCCTGGAAAATGAAAACGGCATCCAACCAGCAGCCGGGGAAGTAGCAATCACCCCCAATGGGGTAGAATGGGAACGTTTTGCCAATCAACCTGCCCCAAAGGCAGCCCGAGCAAACCTGGGACTGAGGGAGACCCCCACAGCTGCCTTTTCCGGACATTTTTACGCCGGCAGGGGTACGAATATGCTTTTCTCCCTGGCTCAAAGCCTGCCGGATATCCAATTTCTCTGGATCGGCGGTCGCCAGGAGGATATCGATCACTGGAAGTCCCGCTTGCAAGCAGAAAACGTTCAAAACGTTGTTCTCACTGGATTTGTGGAAAACAGCCGCCTGCCGCTCCACCTCGCAGCTGCGGAGGTGTTGATGATTCCCTTCGAACGCATAATCCGTGGATCCAGCGGAGGCAACAGCGCCGATATCTGCAGCCCGATGAAACTTTTCGAATACATGGCCGCGGGGCGGGCGATCCTTACCAGTGACCTGCCGGTGATCCACGAAGTATTAACCGAGACCAATGCCTGCTTCGCCCCCCCGGAGGATCTGCCTGCCTGGCAAGAATCTCTTTCGGCACTCATCAAAGATTCCCCCCTGACGCGAAAACTTGGAGAGAATGCCCGCGAAGATGCGCGGCAGTATTCCTGGAAGGAGCGGGAACGTAGGGCGCTGGAAGCCTTTCCCGGGTGACACATGACCCATACAAAAAAAACACTCACCGCCATCATTCTCCTATCGCTATTGGCCGGATTGGGGATCACTGCCCTGGTGATCGCGCTGGGCGAGGGTTGCTGGAACACCCAGGTTTGGCTCCTGGCAGGGGTGATCGTCTCTGTGGGGTTTTTTCTTCTCACCCTCGCAGTACGCTGGGCCGGCGCGGAAAAAGCTTTGGTCTGGATCGTTGCGATCGGTTTAGGTCTGCGATTAGTGATCAGCGTGGGGCTGACCCTGGCACTTCCTGTTTATGGTTATGATAACGACGAGCACAACGCCGGGTATATTTTTGCCGATTCCTACGACCGGGATACTCAGGCCTGGTCACTGGCAAAATCCGGCGCGCCTGTCCTCAATGCCTTTGAAAACCAATATCTCTCAGACCAATATGGTGGGCTGCTTGCCATCCTGGCGCTCGAATACCGTTATCTAAGCCCGGATGCCCACCGGCAATTGCTGCCCCTTATCATTTCCGCAACGTTTTTCATGATTTCAGTGCCGTTTCTCTGGAAAGCGGCCAAAAATCGGTGGAATCAACGCATAGCTTTGATCGCCACACTTGTGTTCGTCTTCTACCCCGAAGCAGTTCTACTTGGAAGCGCGCACATGCGCGAGCCGCTGCTGCTCTGTTTGGGGGCCATCGCCACCTGGGCGGTAACGATCTGGGAAAAGAACCGCCGTCTTTCATTGATCATCCTGGTGGCAGGTTTCCTGGGTTTACTCATGGTTTCCTGGCGGTCAGGGATTGTGATCATTGGCTTGTTGATCGGATGGATATTCGTGGATTCGATCATGGAACGATGGAAACCATCCAAGCGGGTGTTGGGTTGGCTGGGCATAATTGTAGTCATTTTGATATTCAGCAGATTAAGTTATGCTTGGATCCGTGAAACTGCAGTCTATGATTCGTATCTCACTGTGCAATCGTCGGGGATATTGCAATTTGTGTTCAAACAAATCAGTGCGAGATATCAGCTTCCAATCGTGACTGCTTTTGGGCTTACACAACCACTGCTTCCGGCGGCCTTGGTGGCGCTCTCCAATCCACTTGCCAGCACGATCGCCATCCTCAGGTCTTTTGGCTGGTATTTACTCGCCCCCGCCCTCGTCTTTGGTTTTATAGCTGCCTGGAAGGCAGAACCGGATCGCGACCGCCGGCTTATGATCTGGCTTGCCTGTTTCAGTCTGGTTTGGGTGGTCGTTTCATCCTACCGCGCCGGAGGCGATATATGGGATAACCCGCGCTATCGCACCATCCTGTTGCCCTGGCTTGCTCTGGTAGCTGCCTGGGCCTGGGATTGGGCGCTGACCCGGAAGAATCCCTGGCTGGGGCGGATCTATCTTATGGAAGGACTGTCTGTCCTACTGATCACGAATCTATACCTGACCCGCTATACAAAGGTCGGTATTCGAATCCCCTTTTTTGTGAATTTTGGGCTGGTGGTGATTGCTGTTCTGATGGTGGCTACTGCAGGGCTGATATTGGATGCGCGTAAGCGCAGGTCAATGAAAAAATAACTGCTCACGCCTGCCAGGGACCGACACCATCCCAGGCATATTCCAAGTGTTCAGCCCGGAGCTTGCCAACCTTTTTTTTCACCTTGCGGTGAGCCCACTGCATCAACGGTAATCCCCCAATCTCGTTAAACCTTTTGCCAATTTCACGCGTGCGCAAATGCCGGCACTGGTGGTTATAAGCACCCCCCGGTCTTTCCGCAAGGTAATCCTGCTCGACGCCAATCTGGTAGAGCTCGTTCATCAATTTATCGACTTCGCCGGTACTGTGACCAGGAAACGGCTTGGAAAAATAATCGGAAAGAAAACTCATCTTAGCTCTCCTGTTTTGATTGTAACATGCCGAAAATGTACCAAATACTCCTTCATCGTAACCGTCGCCCCCAGATGAATTTTGTTTTAGGATATTGAGCATTTTCCTCCAGATGTGGCATCCAGGGAGGGGCACAAGCCATCGTGCTATACTGATTTTTATGAACCCCACGCAGGATCACTGGGAAGGGTGGGCACGCTTCTTGCACCGTTTTGAGATGGAAAAACCGGCCGCTTACATTCTGGAGGCCGCCGGTCCGCTGAGCATCCTGCTCGCCCAGATGGTGACATTGGGGCAGCCTCTGGTGGGCGGAGCGCAAAACCGGGCAGGTTGGGAAGCCCTGGCAGGAATGCTGGAAGACCCTGCCCAGGCGAAGGCTTTCGCTGAATTTCTAAAAGAGGAGTGGATTTCTTGAACCTTGGGGTTACCGTTCTGGGAGCAGCCTTGCTGGTTCTTTCAACCGGCATGCTGCTGATTTTTACCCGGCCAAATAAAAAACGCGCCCCCACCTCCCTGCGGGAAATTGAAGCTATTACGAGCCTGCGGCGAATCCTGGGAGGGGCGATGGAGCAGGGAACTCGTGTCCATTTTGGCCTGGGCCGTGCGCACCCAGGCGACCCAAATTATGCCTCCACCCTGGCCGGGCTGGATACCCTGGAATCGATCACTCGTTCCACCCTCACTGCTGATCAAACCCCGGTCGCCACCAGCGGGGATGGAACCACCAGCCTGCTGGGTGAGGATACCGTTCGGGGAGTCTACCGCCGGGATTCAACCATCGACCGCGTGCCGGGCGGAAACAGCCTGCTGGCAGGCGTCACACCCTTGGCGTATGCAGCCGGGTCACAACCGGTGATCTCCTCCCCGGATACAGGTGCCAATCTTTTCCTTGGTCACTTCGGGGTGGAATCCGGGCTGCTGATCCCGGATGAACCAGCCATGGATAAGGAATTCTTCGGTGGATCGGATTCCATCCCTGCCCAGTCCGTATTCTACGCAGCCTCCGAAAACACGCTCTTAGGGGAAGAAGCTTTTGCCTTGCCTGCCTATCTGGATGAGAAAAAGCCCTACCTGGCAAGCCTGATGGTTCAGGATCTGCTGCGGCTGATTGTCGTCTTTGGATTGCTCGTCGGCGTTATCCTGGTGCTCGCGGGGGTCCTGTGAGATCGCCCGTCGCAGCCGCCATTGCCATCGCCGCCGGGGTGATCGTCCTGGCTGGGTATTTCCTGCCTCTCCCGCTGTTGCAAGTGGTACGCCTGCAATTCCTGGATTGGGCTATGCTGCTGGCAGCCGTCGCCGCACTGGTGGGAATCATTAACCTGACCGTGGGACATTTTCGTAAAGCAGCCAAACCAGGACCTTCGCGGATGTTCAGCATCGTCGTGGTAACCTCCCTGCTCATCACCCTGGTTTTCGGGGTGGTGTATGGCGCTTCTGATTCACGTTTTGCGCATGTAGTTACCAATATTCAAATCCCGATCGAAACAACCCTCCTGGGAATGATCAGCATTTCACTGGCGTACACCGTATTTCTTTTCGTCCGCCGGCGGAAAAGTTGGTCAAACTCGGTTTTCATCATTTCTGTCGTTTTCTTTCTCCTCGCCAACAGTTGGTTCCTTGTCTTCGGTCAGTCGATTCCGGTGTTAAGTGAGATCATCTCCGGCATCCAGAAGATCCCCCTGGCTGGCTCCCGTGGGATAATGATCGGCATAGCGCTCGGCAGCCTGGTGACCGGGTTGCGTATTCTGACCGGCATCGACCGGCCGTATAGTGGATAAACCATGCCTGAAACCATTTGTCAGATCTGCGGAACCCCCAATCCACCAGACGCGGTGATCTGCTCCACATGTCATTCCCGTCTGGGACCGCCTCCGGGAAGGACTCAATCGCTTGATACTCCCGGCGAACAACCATCGACTGAGAAGGAGAATCTGGAATGGCTGGAACGGGTGCGGGAATTGAACGCCCAGGATCAGCTTAGCAAAAGTGGCGGATTTTCTGCCTCTGTACCCCCGTCCATACCAACCCCTATCCCCGAAGCGGAAGTTGAAAACCCGGATTGGCTGCACAACACCCGTGATCTCGCAGCTGCCCAAAAGCCGCCCAACCAGACTCCCGCTGGCGAGGATCTGAGCTGGCTAAACGATCTGCGAGCTTCCACAGGCAGCCTCACCCCCCCACCTGCCATCCCCACGAACGCAGCCGAGGTTCTGGCCGCCGCGGCATTTGCCAAACACCAGGAAGAAATGGAGGATACCGAGCATCTGGGTGAAACCCAGCAGCTTGCACCGCGTTCCTCCATCCCAGGATCTGCCTCCGACTGGCTGGATAAACTCGGCGCGCTGGGAGAAAATGAGCAATTGAAGCCAGGCTTCGAGGATAGCTTTGGCTCACCGCTGGCCGAGATCGGCACAGTGGTGAATTACGATATCGATCGCGCCACCGGGTCGTTGGGGAAACCCGAGGAAACTGTTGTGCCGGTACCCGCATCATTGGAACCCGTCCCGCCACCGATTGAACCTGCGGCCACACCTCCAGTTGTGGAGAACATTCCGCCGGCACAGGTCCCTGAAGCGACTGCTCCCCGACCGGAGCAGGTACCGGGGCAATCGGCCGCCCCTGCGGCTGGATTGGACCTGGCGTTCCTGGATTCCATGCTGGCAGAGACGCCAGTCGCGGAAGCGCCATTCGAGCACGAAGCAGGGGTACTTCCTTCGCAGCCGACGCCTATCAACGAAAACGTTCCATCAGAAGTGCCATCAGCACCCCCTTCCGAGCCATCACTCTCCTGGCTGCAGGAGCTGCAGAATCTGCCCGAACCTCAATCCGCCCAAACTCTAGAACCCTCGATTGAAGCCGCAGCATCGCCTCCTTCAGAGATCCTTGAGTTTATCCCCACAACACCACCAGTCGTTGCAGAGGGGATGCCGAAGATGGATTTTTCAGGGGAGCAGCCCGGTGTACCTCCTTTGCCAGCCGCGGAGCTGTCCAGCCAATTTACTTCCGAAGAGCTCGACGCCCGCCTGCTGAACCAGTTTGCACCTTCAATTCCCGAAGAAATCAAGGCGCCGCCCACACCATCAGTACCTCCCGCACCATCAGCGCCGCCCCCACAGCCATCTCAGGAATTAAAGAGCATGCCCGGCTTTTCATCCACCGGGCTCACCGGCTTCCTGGGCAGCGATGCGCTGGCAGAAATGGGCATGGAGGGAATTCTACCCCCCGAGCGTACACCCGCCTCTACACCTGCAAGTCCCCCGCCTGCACCACCACCAATCGCGCCTGCACGGGAAGCTGCGCCTCCAACCATAATCCCATCGCTGGAGATCCCAGCCGCCCAACCACCGATGGCTCAGGCAGGATTCCCTGATGGTTCTATACAACCGCCTGCCGCTGCCCCCAAGCCGCCTGCAGCGCAGCCAATCATGGAAGATCCGCTTTTCCATCCACCTGCCTCTTCATTGGAGGGAATACAGCTCTCTGAAGAACCATATGCTGGTGTGCAATCAGTGGACCTCGGTTCTTTGCAACCTTCGGAGGAAACACCCGATTGGCTGAAGCAATACGCCAGCGAATTCAAAGTTGATGAAAATCAAGCCTCTCTCTTCCCGAGTCAGGAGGAATTGAGCAAGGTGCCTGCCTCGGATTCAGGAATCCCACCAGCATCACCTCAACCCCCTGCAGCACCCTCACAAACCGAAAAATATACCGCGGATGTTTCTGCACCGCTGGATTTTACCGTCCCCGAACCTCAGCCGGTAGTTCCCGCCGCGGCTGAGATTCAAAATCAGGATTGGCTGAATACCGTCATCAATGAAACCCCGGCTTCGCCGGCAGATTTATTTAAAGACGTTGAAGAACCCCGTTTTGCCGCACCGGAAGAGGAACTCCCAGCCCAGCCAGCCCAGGATTCCAAACCACCAGCCTGGGTGATGGAACCCGGTCAGCATTCTGGTTTCACCGGTCCGCTGCCGGACTGGCTTCAGGAACTGGAAGGCGATCAGGAGGTTAGATCTTCACCTGAAGGACAAGAAGAAATCATTCCCGACTTGTTCGTTTCCCCCTCGTCCGCCACTCCCGCTGCGCCTGAGCCAGAACCAATTGAAGAAAGAATTGGGATTGAAGCAGCAGTGGTGCCGGGGCTTTCTGATCTGGGCATCCAGACCGAAAATCTCTTCCAATCTCCAGAACCCCAGGGGGAAGCCCTCCCGCCTCGCAAAGAACCTTCCCTGGAGGACCTGGGCATCCATCCTGAAGAATTCTTCCCTTCGAAGGAACCCCCAGGGGAGACCCCATTGCCACAACCGGATTGGTTGAGCAGTCTGCCGGCCATGCAGGACGGGGCAGAACCCGCCCCAGTGCAGCCGGAACCGGGACCCTCTCAATTCAAAAAGGACGAAACTCCATCAGCAGCCGCTTCGGTGCTCGGGGTTAAAGCGATAAGCCAGGCTTCCAATGGGGCACCCCCCCAAAACGCAGGCAAATCAAGCCCGGCTGTGCCATTTGGGATGGAATCCCTGCCGGATTGGATCTCCGCGGAACACGGGGATGGTGAATCATCAGATGGATCCCCCGACCAGCCAGCCCTTGCCCAGGCAGAAATGCCTGGTTGGTTGGAAGCCCTCAAACCGGTTGGCATGGCCAAGGCAGCCCTTTCCACCTCCCAGCCGGCAACGCCATCCGGGACGCCAGTAACCGGTTCCCTGAAGACCACCACAGGCTCCCTGGGCGGCAAACCTTCCGCCCCGGCGACATCACAGGTAGCTTCTCCCGCACCGGGACCGAAAACAGAAAACCAAAAGCAATACGCAGCCATGATGGAACAGGTGCTCACGCGCGGGCCGGCCCAAGCCGCGCCAGCCCCTGGCAAGAAGAAACGCTCCCGCAAGGTGCTTTGGATCGTGATCGCCGGGTTGGCGGTGATCCTGCTCCTGATTCTGGCAGCCGTTGGGCTGGGATTCCTGCCCCTGCCCCAGCTCTTCTCCACTGAGACTGTGACCTTCTATAACACAATCGAAACCCTTCCCCCAGATGCCCCGGTGCTTATCGCGCTTGAGTATTCTCCTGCGTTCTCAGCCGAGTTACAGCCCGTCAGTGAAGCCGTGATGGAGCAACTGGCATTAAAACACGCCAGGGTTAGTTTCATTTCCACCCAGCCCGCGGGACCCATCCTGGCGGAACAGCTTTTACAGGAAATCCACAACGTCAATCCTTCCTACGATCTCGCGGCGAATACAGCCAACTTGGGGTATCTTGCCGGCGGTTCCACGGCACTACAGGGATTTAGCCTGAATCCCGCAAGCGTCACCCAAACTGGTTGGGATGGGCAGCCTGCTTGGAACAAAAACGCCCTGGCAGGAATTAATAATTTATCTCAATTTGCAGCCATCCTTGTGATTTCCGAGAATGCGGATATTTCCAGGGACTGGATAGAGCAGGTCCAGCCGAAACTTGGTGGTGTTCCGTTGTTGATTGCCACCAGCGCGCAAACCGGACCGCTTCTCCAGCCCTATACCGCTTCCGGGCAGGTGGACGGTCTGGTGGCAGGGATTTCCGGCGCTGCCGCTTACGAAAATATCCTGGGGAAACCTGCGCAGGGTTCCGCGCTCTGGCAGCTTTACCTGGCCGCCCAGATACTCGCAGTACTGGTGATCTTGCTGGGGTTGGTCTTACGCATCTCCCGCGACCGCAAAAAACTGCCTAGCGGTGAGGGCTAACCCATGTCTAATGCTGAGCTGCCTTGGACACTGGCAAGTTTCATCCTCACCCTGCTAGTCTTCAGCTTCCTTTTTGGGGATAACCCGGTATTTCGCTTCACCCTCGCGCTCCTGGTGGGAACAACAACCGGGTATTTATTAGTCATGCTGATCCAGCAGTTTATAGGTCCAAAATTAATTCACACCATCCAATCCGGAGGGTACCAACTCGCAGCGATTCCAATAATCCTTTGCGTTCTGCTGATGTTGCGGCTCATCCCCCGCTACTCCCGGCTTGGGAACATTTCCATGGGGTTCCTGGTGGGCACTGGCGCGGCGGTGATCATTGGCGGATCTATCTTTGGAACCCTCTTGCCTCAGCTCCTTGCCTCCATCAGGCAATTCTCCTCCTGGCGCTCTATGGCCAGCCCAGAGGGGATCGTGAAGTTCCTGGAAGGCGGGCTGATCCTTTTTGGGACGATCACCAGCCTGATGTATTTTCAATTCACACAACGGCAGAAACCAACTCCAGTGGTACTGCAACCGAATTGGGGGGATCGGATCCGCGCGGTTGGGAAGTTCTTTATTGTGGTCACCCTTGGTGCGGTGTTCGCAGGGGTTTTCAGCGCATCCATCACAGCCCTTGTCTCGCGGCTGGCATTTCTTTGGGATACCGTCCGGATGTTCATCGGGTAATCCATGGCTGTTCCGTTTACCAAGGTAACCTCACTGCTGGGGGTCGAGATCGGCTCGTGCAACACTCGGGCGGTGCTCTTTGATCAGGCTGCCGGGCAGTTCCATTATCTTTCTGCTGCCAGCGCACCCACCTCCATCATCCACCCCTTCCACAATATTAACGACGCCCTGCTCCAGGCATTGATGAGTTTACAAACTGCATCCTCGCGGTCGCTGATGGATGACACCTCTCATTTGATATTGCCCTCCCTCGCGGATGGCTCAGGTGTGGATGGACTTGTGGTCACCCACTCCGCCGGCAAGCCGCTCCGCATTCTCACCATAGGTCTGCTGCCGGATTTTTCCGCGAAAAGCGCGCGGAAACTGGCGCTCACACTCCCAAACTGCCAGGTGTTCGGCATGGATCCGGGTCAGACTCCCCGGCGGGTGAATCAATTGGATGCGATCATAACCAGCGAGCCGGATATCATCCTTTTTGCCGGAGGAACGGATCACGGGTCCGTAAATGCCATCCGGAAACTCGAAGAGGTCATCCTGCAGGCTTGCAAATCCTTCCCTGCAGAGCGGGTACCGGTAGTAATTTTTGCTGGGAATTCCATCCTGGCAGATGAAATGGAAGAGCACTTCGAAAAGGTCGCCAATTTCTTCACTGCCTCGAATATCCGCCCCGAGGTGGAAAAAGAAGATTTCACCTCTGCTGAAGAAGTACTGAGCGGGGTAGTTACAAGTATCCGTGCCTCCCAATACGAGGGATTTAAAAATTTACTGAAGATCAGCTCCACGCCACCTATCCCTTCCTCCGTCGGTTTCAACCGGGTCGTACGCTACCTTAGCCTGCGCTACCCCTCCTCCAAAGGAGTGCTGGGGATTGACCTGGGGGCTGCCGCCACAACCCTGGTGAGCGCCTGGCAGGGATCTTCAGAAGTCACCGTCACACCGTACGGGTTGGGGCAGGGATTAAAAACTTTCCTCGAAGAAAACTCGGCAGAATCGGTTTCTCAATGGCTCTCTGAGCAAAGTGCAATGGATGCTGCTCCGGATTATCTCTGGCAGAAAAGTCTGTATCCGCAGACTGTGCCTGCCACCGCGGAAACCCTGGATATCGAACAAGCTGCGGCGAGGGAGATCCTTCGATCCTCGATGAAAAAACACGTAAAGCAGGCTTGCGTAGAAAATGCCTGTTATGAATCCATCCTGGTAAGCGGTTCCACGCTCACCCGCACCCCCCAGCCAGGAGAAGCCCTAATGATGATCCTGGACGGAATCCAGCCAGTGGGGATCACCTCGATCATCCTGGATCGAAACGGGTTGGCTTCACTGCTTGGGGCAGCAGCAGTCATCAATCCGCTGATCCCCGTACAGGTGATCGATTCGAGTGCGTTCACCAGCCTGGCGACGGTGATCGCCCCCTGTGCGAAGGCAAAGCCAGGCACCCCCATCCTAAGGGTTTCAATCGATTACGGGCAGAGCAGCGTGACCCGCCTGGATGTTAAAATGGGCAGCCTGGTCGCTTTCCCCCTTCCGCCCGGACAAACCGCCAACCTCATGATGGAGCCTGCCCGCGGGGTTGTGATCGATCCGGTACGGAAAGCCACTGGTTTTAAGGTGTTTGGGGGACTATGCGGTGTGGTGATCGACGCACGCGGCCGTCCTCTCAGTTTGCCCCAGGATGGCGATTTGCGCAGGCAGACCCTGCAGCACTGGGCGTCCATCCTCGGCGCTTGATCGCTGGCATGCTTCCTGCATCAAATTGGGGGACATGGCTATGCCAATCTCGCATTTTACCCAGCAGACCCGCATCCGGCGCACCCGCATGCTCCCCCAGGAGGGAGAGATCACGGTTCGCAGGGATCAAAAAGTTGGCGCGATGGACCCGGTGGGAAATTGTTACCTCCCAGGCAAGCATGAACTGATCGATCTCTACCAAGCCCTGGGTATTTCGCAAAAAACACCTTTGGAAACCATCACCGACCGCAATGCCGGGGAAACACTGCAAAAAGGCGATATCCTGGCCAAGACCGGAAAAATGATAAAGAAGATCGTCCGTGCTCCGGCGGATTGCTATATCGAATCCATCGAAGATGGAAAGATGCTGTTGGAACTGCTTGAACCGCCATTTGAGCTGAAAGCAGGTCTGGATGGGATCGTCCGTGAGGTGAACCCCAACTGGTCGGTGGTGCTGGAGACTTTTGGCTGCCTTCTGCAGGGAGTGTGGGGAAATGGGCGGGTTTCCTCCGGGCTCCTGGTCAATACAGTGAGACCTGGTGTGGAAGAATTCGCCCGCGGCAGCGTGGATGTAACCATGCGTGGGGCGATCGTGGCTGGCAGTTACTGCTGCACCCAGCAGGCGCTGGAGGCTGCCGTGGATTTTTCATTGAGGGGATTGATCCTCTCCAGCATGTCTTCTTCGTTGGTTGGATATGCATTGAAAATGGATGTTCCCCTCATCCTGATGGAAGGGTTCGGGTCCATCCCGCTTAATCCCGTGGCGTTGAACCTATTAACCCAATTCGACCGTCACAATGCCTGCCTGAACGCCTGTTCCTGGGATGTTTATGAAGGCAGCCGTCCTGAAGTGATTATCCCCCTGCCGGGAACCGGCAGCGATCCGCGGGAAGGCGGTCATGTACATCAGGGCAGCCGGGTGCGGGTTAAGGTTCCACCTTATGCAGGCGCGGTGGGTGTCGTCACGCAGCTCCGTGATGGGGATACAACCATCCACAGCGGGCTGCGCGTCAAGTGCGCCGAAGTGAAGTTCGAACGGCTGCCATTGACTTCTTATCCCGTGACCAACCTTGATATTCTGGAATGATTCTTGCATCTCAAAGCAAGAGGAGTAGAGCCTATGACCACCCCCCTTCATGATGACAGCCAGTTTGAAGATTTCATCGAAGAACCGGCACCAAAGCCTTCTAATAACCGCAATTTCTACATCGCCATCGGTATCATTGGATTCATGACCGTTGTGATCCTGGTGGTGCTGGTGATCGTGGCTACCATGGTTGTGCCCGCCCAAAACGCCAAGCGCAATGCTGAAGCCGCTCAGATCTATGCGGCCAACACAGCCACCTCCATCGCAGCCACGGTTCGCGCCGCCACCGAGCAATTCCTGCTTACCCCTTCCATCACACCCACCCCCACCAACCCACCGTTACCCACCGCCACACCCGTCCTGGCACTGGGAACGCCCATCTCAGAAACGCTCTCGGCTGAACAAGCCGCGCAGACTGCCACAGTGGAAGCCATGCTCACCCAGGCTGCCGGTGGACCCACCTCAACCGCCACGCCCTCCAACCTACCCAATACAGGGTTTGCCGATGATTACGGCATCCCCTTGATGGTCGGACTCACTGCTTTATTCATCGCCATCATTTTCCTCACACGCAAGCTCCGTTCTTCCTCCTCTGCCTGATCCCGCCTCCAAGCGTCAGGGTTCTGAGTCTCCTTTTTACCTCCGTTGCAGCGAAACCGCCCTTCTTTCAAAGGGCGGTTTTGTTTAATCAAATTCAGGATTTGGGGAATTACATGAACTCAGTCGTAAGGGTAGCCCCGTAATCCAACAGAGCTTTGACCATCTCGGGAGAGCGCCCCTCTGCATAGACCCGCAGCACAGGTTCTGTTCCCGAAGGTCTGATCAGCAGCCAGGAGTCATCCCCAAGGATATATTTGATCCCGTCGAAGGAGATCACATTGGCGACTTTCTCGCCACCGATCGATGCCGGGGCTTCCGCGGTCAACTTGCTGGTCATTTTCTCCTTGGCCACCGGGTATTTAAGACGCATATCCTTGCGCTCGTAAAAAGTCGGACCCACGTCGTGAAGCAGATCCTCCACCAGTTCATGGAACGGTACCTTCGCGTCTGCAACCATCTCCAGGATGAGCAAGCCCAGGATGACGCCATCACCCTCGGGGATGTGCCCGCGGAAGGAAATGCCCCCGGATTCTTCCCCGCCAATGAGCACATCTTCCTTCAGCATGTAATCGGCAATATGGTTGAAACCCACCGGTGTTTCATGCAGGGTCAATCCATAGCGTGCAGCCAGGCGATCGATCATGCGTGTGGTGGAAACGGTGCGTACCACCGAGCCCTTCCAACCCTTTTTCTCCACCAGGTAACGAAGGGCAAGAGCCATGATCTTATGCGGGTCGATAAAAATACCACGCTCGTCCATGGCGCCGATCCGGTCCGCGTCGCCATCCGTGGCGAGGCCAAAATCGCCCAATCCCGTGGCAATGGCACCCGATAGGGCTCCCAGGTAACGCGCGATGGGTTCAGGGTGCACACCTCCGAAACCGGGGTTCATTTCGCTGCGGATCTCGCTCACCTCGGTGCCGCAGCCCTGCAGGATACCTTTGATCATCCCCCGCCCCGATCCGTACATCGAATCCACCACCACGCGCATGGGATGCTCGGCGATCTTATCGAAATCGATCAGCTTGCGGACGTGGTCGTAATAAGCCGGGGTGGGATTGAAACGCTGGATCAAACCAGCCTCGCGGGCGTGTTCCATTTCCATCAGGTTCGGCCCGCGGGCACGCTCCTCGTTATCGTTTAAATAAATTTCAACACGTTTGCACTGTTCAGGAGAAGCAGAGTTCGCTCCAGCAGACTTGAGCTTTACCCCGTTATACCGCGGGGCATTGTGCGAGGCTGTGATCATGATGCCGGCAATGGCGTTCAATTCCCGCACAGCGTAGGAAATGACCGGGGTGGGCGCATCCGCCTGTGCCAAAAAAACGGTAAATCCATTCGCTGCCAGCACCCGTGCTGCCTCGCTGGCGTATCGGTCGGAAAGAAACCGGGTATCAAAACCTACTACCATCTTTTTCGGGTCCGGCCGTTTTTCCAGCTTCACCCCGTTGATCCAGGTATCCGAAGCAACTGCGTCGGCAATAGCCTGGCTGACAAGCCGCAGGTTGGTGAAAGTGAACGTATCTGAAATAACGGCGCGCCAGCCGTCGGTTCCAAAATGAATGGTCATGAATCACTCCGCATTGATTTACCGGGCGAGAGCCGGGACGCCTATTTTACCACCCCGGTGCCGGCGTGGCAGTGGAAAGCAGATCACGCACGATCCAGCCCTCGCGTCCGTCGTTCAGACGGACGTGTGCCCAGGTGGTTGTGCCGTCGTCGAATGAATCCGGCAGGATCACAACCAGGTAACCGTTCAACAAGCTGGCGATCACCTTGGCACCAAAATTGGGCGATTCACGGATGATCACGCCGTTGCTATCCGGCGCCTTGATATAGGCCTGCGCCAGGGTGGGCTCCACCGTCAAGGTAGGCGTTTCGGTGCTGGTGGGAATGAGGGTTGGGGTGGCTGTCTCGGTTCCAGTAGGGGCCAGAGTAGGCGTGTCGGTAGCAGTCGGAACAGAGGTATCCGTCGGGATCGGGGTGGGCAGCGCCAACTGTGTGGAGACCGCCGAACCGAATCCGAGCAGCGCAATGAGGATGACGATGCAGATCAGCACGATGGACATCGCCAGCCCGTAACCGAAGGGCGTTTGTGGACGCAGGCGCATGAGCAACAGAACGATGGTAACAACCAGCGCTGTCCAGGCAAGGTTGACCAGGAAAACGATCAGACCATCCGGCCACATGCCCGCCGCGCGGCTGGTGATGCCGAAACCCGCGACCGCAATGGGGATGTAAAGCTCGTAGGCGATCGCCACGCTGGCCACCAGCGGCCTGGTACTGGGGTTGCGCACAAGCAGGTAGGTGCAGAGCGCCGCGCCGACGGTGAGCAGCAGGAAATCCGGCCAGGCAAAATAGGTATGAAAGAGGGAATTCGTGAAGATCAGGCCAGGGATGAATTTGCTAACCAGCCCACCGAGGGCTCCGCAGCCGAAGACGATAAGGCTGCCCAGGATTATGCCCCCTAAACACTGCAGGAAGAACCGCCCCGAGCCAACAACCGTGGCCAGCCCCAGTCCCAGCGCTGGACCCATGAAGGGGGAGAGCAGCGCCGCCAGGATGAAAATGGCAGGGGCGTCGGTGAAGATGGCAACAACCAGGACGATGCCCGCCAGTAGGGAGAAGATGAAGAAATCACCCGTGGGAACGATCCTCCGTGCCAGGTCGGTAAGAAAGGCTTCCCGTTCGCCGTTCTCGTAGGGATAGAGCTGGCGCTTGGAGCGCCTTCGCCGGGCGGGAGGGAGGCTTGATCCGGCTGGCGGGAGAGGTTCGTTCATCGGAAGGCTCATGGCTTTTTCCTGATTATGGAATCCATAAATTGATTATACATTCCTTTGAAAAGAGGCTGCTGGATGAGGGTAAAATTAGGCAATTCGCGGATAGAGGTACCCAAATGCGGTTTGCTTCCCTGACCCTGATCATCATGCTCTTCCTGGTTGCCGGCTGCGGCACCCCCACCCCGGCTGCCACACCCACGCCGGCACCCACCGCCACCCCCGCCGCCACAGCCACGCCGCTGCCGGGGGAAGTTCTGCTGGTCACGAATGGGGTAACAGACCCGGCTCTGCTCGCCTCCGCGCAGGAGACCCTCACCCGACTGGCGACCGGATCCGGCTACACGCTCAAGATGCTGCCAACAGCCACCCCCGCTGATCTTGGAGCACAAGTTGTGATCGCAGTTTTCCTGGCTCCACCCACGGATCTGCCCGCGCTGCTAGGTTCAGCTCCGCAGACCCAGTTCGTCGTCATCAGCCCCACGGACCTGCCCTCAGCCGCGAACCTGAGCGTGGTGCTGGCAAATCCCGAGCAACAAACCTTCCTGGCTGGTTACACGGCCATCCTGCTCTCCAACGATTGGCGCGCGGGCGGGCTGCTGCCCGGCGGCACGCCGGAAAGCGACCTCCTGCAGCAATCCTTCGTCAACGGAGGAGCATATTTCTGCGGCACCTGTTCACCACTCTATCCCCCTTATATGAACTTCCCCATCCAGGGTGCGCTCCCTGCGGGGTCTGACACAAACGCCTGGATTGCCATGGCCAACGAACTGCTTGCGAACCGACTGAACGCGATGTACGTTTCACCGGAAGCTGCCAGCCCGGATCTTTACAACTTCCTGGCAAGCCAGAACCTGGTGATCCTGGGCGCGGGCACCCCGCCGGATTCGGCTTCAGCCCGCTATGCCGGATCCGTTCTTCAGGACCCAATCACCCCCATCGAGACACTCTGGCCGGATCTTACCTCCGGAAAGGGCGGCAGCACGGTGGCTGCTGACTTGTTATTCGCCCATGTGAACCCCACACTCTTCAGCGAAGGCCGCCAGCACCAGGCTGAACAGGTGATCGAACAACTCAGGAATGGACTGATTTTGACCCACAATCCATGAAATTTGACCCTAGAACGTTTATGATAGATATTAAACCATTACCCAACATGTAAATTGTTTTAGTTTTCTTTAGTTATCGGACAGGTAATATTATCTTCGGACGTACCGATGGTTAAACGTGATTGATCGTCAATACCCGGTATTTTTCCACTGAGAGTTATCGTGTTATTTTCATAATCTACCTTAAAGTTAGCAGTGTCAGTCATAAACGATGAATAATCATCATTGATTTTCCAAACGAAAGATTGGAGAATTGAGGCGAGGAAATCTGAGGTCTGCTCTACGTCTAGTATATGCACTGCTGAAATTTCATAATCATACCCGACATCTGTTTCCTTAACACTTGTCATACCTGGACCACCAGTTTGTGGATCTCCTGGGATATTCTCCATGGTGATGATCTTGATGCTCAAGTCTTCGTGGCGACCTCCATCGACTTGAATTACTTCCTCGGCGGCGTGTGAGAACGGCGCATGTCCCGAGTCGTGAAGCAGCGCGCTTAAACGAAGAA
>Ga0208980_10000441_pt1 | contig 23237 bp, 16 predicted proteins | sample WetSurMetagenome_3_FD_187993 | JGI IMG/M metagenome (GOLD analysis project Ga0208980, IMG submission 187993) | Wetland microbial communities from Twitchell Island in the Sacramento Delta, sample from surface sediment Aug2011 Site A1 Bulk (version 2) | ecosystem: Environmental > Aquatic > Marine... | reverse complement strand
CATGACCTCTTCTTCAGTCTTTGCTCTCACCTGAAATCCACAGGTTTGAGCTGTATCTCCCCCGAATTCGATGCATTGCATCAATTGTTTATAGTATTCGTCTTGTGCCATAGAAAATAATAAACTAGCTAAACATAAAAATTTTATGACACAAAAGCTAAAACTATAGCACAAAGTGTGAACCAATAGATCAGATTATATTGATTTGAGTACGAAAAGTTACTTTGCTTCTATTCTAGAGATATAGTTTGAGGAGTTGCTGCCAAATTAGGTGTGAAGATATCTTTCTAATAGAGCTTTTAGTTCGCCTATCTTTATCGGTTTACTAATATAATCGTCCATTCCCGCAGCCAGGAACTTCTCTCGATCTCCGGCAAGCGCATAAGCAGTCACGGCTATTATCTTTGGTTTATCATGCCAACGAGAACGAATAATCCTTGTAGCTTCGAGACCATCCATTTCGGGCATTCTAATGTCCATGAGCACGACATCATAGTGCCCTCGTTCCAAAGCGTGTATAGCTTCTATTCCGTTAGCCACTGCATCAACCTTATGACCCAGGCGGCTTAGCATAGTCAAGAAAACCTTTTGGTTTAGTATATTGTCTTCAGCCAATAAAATGCTCAGAGTGCCGTCGGTTATCTGAGGTTTAGTGGACGGCTGAAACTTTGTCGAAAGGGATTGCTTTTCCAGCAACGATATAAGAATATCGCGGAGTTTGGAGGTTTTAATTGGCTTATATAAGGAAGAATCAAATAAATCGGCTTTGATTCTCTGTCCAATAAATGCCATAGCCACCAGAGGCATAATTATATTATTATGGCGAATCTCCTTAGCTAGCGAGTCTGCATCCATATCTGGCATATCGATATCCAAAAGCGCGATATCAAATGATTCACCACTTTGGATTAATCTCATAACATCCTGGCCGGAATCAGCGATTGTAGGTATTAAGCCCCATTCAGCAGTTTGCATCTCTAGGAAGCGACAATTGGCCCTGCTGCCGTCTGAGATGAGAATTTTCTTGCCATTGAGATTGAGCGGAAAAGTGGAAAAAGAAGCTGGCATTGCAGCTTGCCCAGTTTCGATCGTGAAATGAACTGTGGTTCCCTCACCCACATTGCTTTCTGCCCATATTTTCCCATTCATAAGCTCGACTAATTTCTTGCTTATGGCCAAACCTAGGCTTGCTCCCGCATCTTTGTTTAAAACTGGCTCATCAATCTGGATGATTGACTCAAAGTCTACTTGATTAAAGGACTCAAAAAGACGATCTATAACCTGGCCATAGGTCTTGAATAGGCTATCTGCTTTTTCTTGGGGGATGCCAGTTCCTGTATCTTTTATGGCAAAGTGAATTTCGCAAGATTGGTCTAGGCATTTGGCCGAAACGGAAATCAAGACCTCTCCTTTTTCAGTTGATTCGACTGCATTATTCAGCAAATTTACAATTATCTGGCGAAGCCTATTGGGATCACCCATGATGGCTGTAGGCGTGGTTTTATCCACCATATAAACTAGGTTCGTCCTCTTTTTGGCTGCTTTTGGGCCAAGGACGTCTTGAGCTTCCTCGATACAATTGCGAAGGTCGAACGTCTGAATCTCCAGGCGTATATTTTCTCGCTCTATCTTGGAAAAATCGAGAATGTCATTCATTATGGCCATAAGAGCCTCCCCACTAGCTTTTATGGTTTCAACAAAATCTCTTTGCTCAGGAGTCAGCTTCTCTTCGAGCAGCAGGCTGGTCATGCCCATTATCGTACTCATCGGAGTGCGAATTTCGAAGCTCATATCAGACATGAAATTTTTATATGTCCTCAAAAGACCAACCACACTCTTTTCATCATTTATATAATATTTCTTTTTTCTTCCAATTTTCCTGCAAAATAATATTTTTCGTTCCTCCAAGGAATTAATATACTTTGAGGCAGTTGAGGAGCAGATAGTTAATCTTTCCGCTATTTGAGAAGAAGTCAAGCCTGGTGAATTGATTAAGATGAGGATGATTTCCCGATAACGTTGCTGTTGAAGCAACGGCACCAATATCTTTTCTTGAGGTTTGAGCTTTCCGGAAGGGAAATATACTTTAAGATTATTTTGTCTTTGGCAGACAATTGATTGCATCTTTTCCAAATAATTAAGGTGATATCTCAAAGTGCTCAATCGAATATCGAGATCCCTGGCTATTTTCCTCAGATGAGACCCAGGATTATCCGAGATATACGCGCATATCAAATCTCGATTTGCGATGGCAGTACCATTTTGCATATTTGTTCTCTAAATTTTATCCCTTAAGGAAATACAGATTTAAGGATATACAAATTATTGTTTCATGATACATATATCTTCTGAGCTTCATATTCATGGGTTATCGCTTGGGAATTACTGATTGAATAGCGAGCCTCAATGCAAAAAAGATGCCAATACCAGCGATTTATCAAATCCTCGACTCTTTTCATTGTTCTCACTTTGTACTATAATTCGCAATTTGCGTCAGAAAATCCTTATAGAAAATGATTAGACAAGAAAAAGCGGGAAATGGGCAAAATAATTCTCTACATAAAGTAATTTTAAAAGGAGACTCCCTCCCTCCTCTATTTTTCCCATTTCCTGCCAATAACCCTATGAGGCGAAAAAATATGGAAGAACATGAGTGGAGAAAAAGCAGCATGGAAGATTGGGACATAAAGATGATGCTAGGGAAGCATCTAACAGAAGAGCAGCAGAAGGCCCTATTGCTGCGTGCGATTGATCTAAAGATCAAACATAAAGAGATGAAGATCTCCATGATGAGAGACAAAATCCGGCTAATGGAAGAAAAGCTGGATATGATGAGATCTGTTCGAGAGATGATTAAAGCAGGCAGGTGATCCTCAAATGAGAAATTTAATGGGAAAGAGAACGCTGTTATATGGCCTCAGACGTCCGGGGATTGGTGTGCTGTTGCTTCTAATATTTCTACTCATTTCTCTTCCAGCTTCTGCCGACAGCGGATCTCCTCAAATATCTATAATTGGGCCAAAAAATGGCTCAACAATCTCAGCAGGAGATGTCAAAGTCTATGTAGCGGTTCAAAACTTTAATCTAGTTAATAAGCTGGGCCAGGCAAATATAGCCGGTGAGGGCCATCTACACTATTACATGGACGTACCCGTACCAAGAACCCCCGGGAAACCCGCAGTAACAGCTGTAGGCACCTTTGCTCCTACAACAAATATAACTTTCACTTGGAAAAATGTTACACCTGGCAGCCATAACTTCTCAGTTCAGCTAGCAAACAATGACCATACCCCCCTAATTCCGCTGGTTTACAGCTCAGTAAATGTTACAGTTAGCGACTTGACGATGAAGACAATGAGCTCAGACAATGTGACTATTAATCTCGTCGCCAAGAACATCGCTTTCAATACGACCAAGATAACAGTTCCTGCGGGAGCTGACATAGATGTCAACTTCGATAATCAGGATCAATACGTACCTCACAATTTCGCTGTCTATACGGATGCTTCTGCCAAAACCGCAATATTCCAAGGGAAGACCATAACAGGCCCTGCAAAGATCACCTATACTTTCGTTGCACCAACTAGTCCTGGGACATATTTCTTCAGATGTGATATTCATCCCGCTACGATGAACGGTCAGTTTATTGTGGAATGAATAAAACCAAGCTTGGAGATATTTGATATCAAGGGTGGGCAGGAAGCCAAGCATCTCCCAATTTTTTTTGGGTGAGATGTCCAAATCATCGCAGCGTAGATGGATTATTCAAATGATAGAGACATCAAGAATATATAATCCTCCTAAGGGCAATGGAGTTAGAATATTGGTCGATAGGCTGTGGCCAAGAGGGCTTAGCAAGGAAAACGCAAAAGTCGATTTATGGATCAAAGAAATTGGGCCAAGCAATGAATTGAGAAGCTGGTTTGGACACGATCCCAAAAGATGGCCTGGCTTCAAAGCAAGATATTTCCAGGAGCTTGAAGGAAAGAAAGAGCTGGTGGATCAAATCATAGAAATCGCACGAGCCAAAGACGTCATCCTTCTCTATGGGGCTAAGGACATAGCTCATAACAATGCAATCGCGCTAAGAGAGTACTTGGAAGCCAAAGAAAATACGAATGCAAAATCAACATAATCAATCCATGAATCCATGTGATGCTGAGAATACGATCTATCGCTCTCGATTGACAACTTAAATCCCCTTTCATGCGATTGCGTATCTGGCCGAACTAGCGCTGGATTTAGAGGAAATTTCAACGCCTGAAGCTCAATGACATATCACATTGTTCTCGCTTCGTGCTATATTTCGCGATATGTGTCAGAAGATCCATATACATTTCAATACTCTATTTTAATATCAGATAGCAGCGAGTACTCGGTCACCTAAGCTCTTGCCGGTTCACCGACCTTAATGTTGAGTTTCAAACAAATGCAATCAAAAAAAATTCGAGATCACAATAAAAAAAATTATGAAAATACTTGCTATCTCAACGCCTAAAAATTTGGGACGAATAGAGGAAGTTATGCAACCATATGATATGAATCCAGATAAAAAATGCAAAGCCTGCGGCCAGCCGGCCTTTTCAGATCAATTCTGCTGGTATTGCAATGAAATGAGAGAAGAACTGAAATGCTGGCCCAAGTGACACGCCAATCGGAGCAAACGTCCGAACCCATTTTAAATAAATCAAATTATATTAAATGTTAGGAGATTGAAGAATGAATCATTTAGCAGATAATGGGGTGGTTGAATATCTAATAAACGAGATTAGAGCAAAGAATGGCTTATCTGGCGTTGATTATACTCATCCTGATATGAAATCCCTTGGAGAATCAATCGTTCTTGATGATGTAACATACGCAAATCTAAAGCCTCGTAATAGAACATCAAGACGAGAAACCCACAAATTTCTGAAGAAGGATGAGGCAAATTCTGCAAAATCTGGACAAATTAGCAAATCGATGAAATCTGAGGCTGAAAGACGACGACCAGAGAACATGATAGCATATCCAATGTCCAACAAGCTTTCTTTGATCCAGAGCACATATGGGAAGAAGGGCAATTTTGAATTGGTTGTACCGTTGGCTACCGGAGGATTGGCTCATTATTCGCGTAATAATGATCATGAAGGGCTTCCCTGGAGCAAACCAGTAATATTTGGGACTGAGTCCGGAAGGATGGACGGAGCTGCATTAATTCAGGGCGATTTTGGATCTTTCGGCAACCTTGAGGTTTTGGCTGTTGATTCTGGTGGCTATCGCCTGCTTCATTTCTGGCGGGACTCTGGACCTTCTTTTGATTGGCACGGACCGATCCAAGTCTCGAGGGAGTCCTCCCGTCCATTATTCTCTGGAAGCCCTGCAATGATCCGGAACAATTTCGGCAATAGAGGCAACTTTGAAGCGGTTGTTCCCAGCGCAAATGGAGGCTTCTACCATTACTGGAGAGATAATGACGATCCCGCACTTCCCTGGAATGGCCCATTTGAATTCTTGAGAAACGCAGGCCGTTATGATGCAGTGGCACTCATTCAAAGCAATTTCGGGGATAGCGGCAATCGAGAGATGATAGCGCGCACAGATGACAGGCTGGACTTTTTCTGGCGTGATTCAGGGCCCAAGTTTCAATGGAACGGCCCCACGACCATTATCAGAGGAGTGACAGGCACTCCATCAATGATTCAAAGCACCTTCGGCAATAAGGGCAACTTCGAGGTTGTAGTGCCTCTCATCAACGGATGTTTAGGTTATTTTTATCGCAATAACGATGACGATCTTCTGCCCTGGCACGGACCGCTAATGTTTGGAATGAGTTCAGGAAAAGCACAGAGCGCTTCATTAATTCAGAGCAATTTTGGAGAGCCAGGTCACCTTGAGCTCGTAGCCCAAATGGAAGACCACTTGGCTTTATTCTGGCGTGATTCCGGACCGGACTTCAGATGGAATGGACCTCAGTATTTGATCTTTTGATGAACATAGAAGAGATAGTGAGTGATTTGAATGGGAATCGGAGAAGAAATCAAAAAAGATCACGATGAATTTAGACGGATACTCTCGAAAATGGAGAAAACCACAGAAAAAGAAGTGAGCCTCAGGAAAGAATTGCTCCCTCATTTCAAGAGAATACTCTACGCCCACCATGTGGCCGAAGAAGAGACGCTCTTTCCAGCAATGGAAAAGAAAGAAGATCTGAAAAATATGGCCCTGGATTTGACAGAGGAGCATAGAGCGATGATTATTCTTCTCGATGATCTGGAAGTGTCTGGATGGGACTACAAGTTTTGGCGCAATAGGCTTCGGCCGTTCAGGGAGATTATTGTAGTACACTGGAGGAAGGAAGAGGAGATGATTATACCTCATATGTCAGACTATTTCTCTCAGAAAGAGATTGATGAACTCAGCATTGGGTTTGATACTGTACGCAAAAGAGAGATTAACGCCAACTGAGGAAGATTCATGGGATAATTCTGGGAAATTTTTGAATGTTTAGAATTTTCGATCCTTATCCGAGGTGCAGCTGGAGATGGAATAAACGCGGCAGGATTGACATCAGTTCGGCTTTCTATCCTTGAAAAATTCGTCTGATGCTTCAGCTTAATAGTCAAAAGAGGTGACGATAAAACATGTACAAGTACATCTGCACAGTATGCGGCTACATCTACGATCCTGAGAAAGGGGATTCAACTCAAAATATCCTTCCGGGTACTTCCTTTGAGAAACTCCCCGACGATTGGGTATGTCCGGAATGCGGAGCCCCAAAAATCTCATTCGAAAAGATGACCTAGTGGGTACAAATCAATCAATTAAAAAATTGGGAAAAGTTCGAGATCCTTTTGGATTGGACGAAATGGGGCGTTAGACATGTTCTCATCCTAAATCTGAGATAGGATCTGTTAGCCTCTAGAAATCGACCTTAGGAAAGGAGGATAGAAAATTTGACAAATTTGAATTCTGAGTCAAAAAGATTCGATCGTATCCCACAAGGGCTGAGAGGGCTCGAAGAACTGGCCTTCAATCTCTGGTGGAGCTGGCATCCGGCCGCCAGGATGCTCTTCAAGAGACTGAATCGTGAAGCTTGGAAAGAGAGCGGTCATAACCCAATAAAGATGCTGGAAGAACTCCCCGAAGAAACTCTACAATCGGCTTCCATAGATCACGATTATATGCACCACTATCAGGCCGTGATCACAAGATTTCATGAATACATGTCTTCAAAGGATGGCTGGTTCACCGAAAACGTTGAAGACGCTGGCCCTCTGCCTATTGCTTATTTCTCGGCCGAGTATGGTCTTCACCATTCTCTCCCCTTTTATGCCGGAGGGCTGGGGTTCTTGGCTGGAGATCATATCAAGGAGTGCAGCGATTTGGCTGTGCCTTTGGTTGCAGTGGGTTTCATGTACCCTGAGGGGTACCTCCGCCAAAAGATCCGTGAAGATGGATGGCAGGAGAATGCGGATGAGGTGCTAGACAGAGACTCAGCACCGATCTCGAGGGTCCTAGGGCTGGATGGAAAGCAGCTAGTGATCAGGGTTCCTTTTATAGACCCTCCGGTATTCGTAGCAGTGTGGAAGGTGGCTGTAGGACGTATATCTCTCTATCTTCTCGATACCGACATAGATAACAATGATCCTTGGAACAGAATTATCTCATCTCATCTCTACACAGGCGACTTGGATCAGCGACTGCGTCAGGAGATCGTCCTTGGTATTGGCGGGAGCGAAGTTCTGAATAAATTGGGTATCAAGCATTCGGTGATTCATTTGAATGAAGGCCATCCAGCCTTCGCAATACTGGAAAGGATCAGGGAGAACGTTCAAGTCGGAATGAGCTACGAAGATGCCGCTAGCCATGTTAAGGCTACAACTGTTTTTACGACCCATACGCCCGTTCCTGCGGGGCATGATGTCTTTCCCTTTCATCTCATAGATCAGTATTTCAGCCATTATTATCCGCTCCTGGGTTTGAAGCGAGAAGAGTTCCTCGGGCTGGGATACAGCCCAAACAATTCAAAAGCAGGGTTCAATATGACCGCTTTTGCTCTCAGAATGTCATCTTATCACAACGCCGTCAGCAAAAGGCACAGCCAGGTTGCTCGATCTATGTGGACTTCTCTATGGCCTGGAGAGAGCGCGCATACATCAATCGACTTCATAACTAACGGAGTTCATGTCCCTACTTGGATTGAGCCCAAGATCGAGCGGCTTTTCGATAAATATCTAGGTTACAAATGGTTGGAGGATCACGATAAACAAGATATTTGGGACCTTGTTGACAACATTCCCAATGAAGAGCTATGGCGAGTTCACCACAGTATGAAGATTAAGCTCATCGACTACATCAGGTTTCGAGCTAGATCCAGATGGTATGATGACAGAGTCCGACCCACAAATGTGGTTGCCGGTGGCGCTCTCCTGGAACCTTATGCCTTGACTATAGGTTTTGCACGACGATTTGCGGCTTATAAAAGGGCAGACCTGATATTCCTGGATAAAGAGCGTTTGAAAAAGATTCTAACCAACAGATGGCGCCCGGTGCAAATCGTGTTTGCCGGAAAGGCTCATCCAGCTGATGATGAAGGTAAGAGCATCCTCCAGAAGGTGTTCAACTTCGCCCATGACCCTGAAATGGGCGGGCGCGTCGCTTTTATTGAGGATTATGGGGAGTTACTGGCTCAGTATCTTGTGCACGGTGTTGATCTATGGCTTAACAACCCCATTTCACCAATGGAAGCCTGTGGGACTAGCGGGATGAAGGCCTCCCTAAACGGCGTGCCTCAGCTATCGATTCTGGATGGCTGGTGGATAGAGGGTTTCAATGGCAAGAACGGCTGGGGATTCCAGGGCGCGGAAGGTACGGATAGGAATGCCAAAGATGCTAAAGCTATTTACGACATCCTGGAAAAAGAGGTAGTTCCGCTATTCTACAATGAGGGTGGCCAAGGCTTTTCTAATTCTTGGGTCGAGCTCATGAAAGGTGCCATCAAGAGAACAGGGGCAACATTCTCCTCACGAAGAATGGTCAAAGAGTATGTTAATTCATTTTACAAGAATGCTCTGCCATATGCCTGAAGATGCAGAAATCTTCCTGATGATAGGATTCATGAATCAAAATAACCGAATATAATTATAGGAAATTTGAAATATCATGCTGAACTATTATTGTTAGCAGGGAATGTTTTATGAAATTAAATGTTGGCTTCGTAGGTTTTGATGGTACCGAGAGCAAGAGAGCTATTCCTGCCATTCATCAAATCAAAGAAGCGGAAGCAATTGGCGGAGACATGAATGTCCTCCTTCGCACTCCCCATTCTAGGGCAAAAAGCATGCTGGGAAAGTTTACTAGGATGTGCAATGTCCGGGCCTTTTTGACGGACGAAAAGGATAAGGAAGCTTGGGAAAGGGCTGGAGCCAGAATAGAAGGCGGGTATGATGATTTCTTCGAAGAATCCGGATTGATAGTAGTGGGAACACCGGAAGGCCAAGAGCTTCCTTACGTCGAGGCGAGCATAGCCCACGATTGCAATACAGTTCTGATGGGAGGCGCCCATCGGGGTGAATTACTCAGTAGTCTGGAAGAGAAGAAGGTCGAGATGCCAGAAAAGGTCAGAGAAGACCTGGTTAGGGAATTCTTTTTCGGCTTGGAGAACTATGAGCGATTCCAGAAAGCGGCTCCAAAACTTGTTCAGTGCACTAGCTGCAACACTACTGCTCTGTGCAGAGCTGTCTTGGCAGCTAGACCCCTTGGTCTATTGGCGGTACTCGGCAATCTAGACCGCAGAAGTGGGGACCCTCACAACATTGTAAAGATATCGCCCAATGCCATACAGTTCGGCAGCGGCGTTGGCCATCAGGGAAAGGATGCCGGGACAGTTTTCAAAGACGTGAGGTTCTCTGTCCGGGCCAGCAAAGTACCGACAACCATGCCTCATGTTCATCAGACCAATATGATCTTCGAGGGTGATGTGACACCATCTCAACTCATTGAAAATCTTTCTAAAACCAGGGAGACCGTTGTCGTGCCATATGAAGATTCAGGCAGGAAGCACGAATGGACGAGCGAGATCCTGGAGGCCTTTATTTCAGGCTTCGAAAGGCCGATAAGCCCTGAGATTTATGAATTGCTCTGCCCGGATGCGATAATACCTTTTAGCCTTGGGAATTATACAATTTTACAGACCATTTTGCTGGTGGAGCAGATGTCCCTGCCTGTGCCAAACTACGTTGAGGCGTTTCTTTTATTTTGCGGTTTTTCTAGCGACAAAGTTCACAATTCTGTAGACAAAGCCCTCGGGGTTGTCCATGGAGTATGGCCGGATAAACTTTCCTAAAAAAAAAGTTCAACTCGTTGATCGTGAGAAATCATGTCCAAAAAAAATAAGTTAACGCTTTGGTTTGAAGAGATACTCATCGAGGATGTGCCTCTTGTAGGCGGAAAGAACGCGTCTTTGGGAGAGATGTACCAGGATCTGGTACCTAAAGGGGTGAGAATTCCCAATGGGTTTGCAACGACCTCCGACGCCTATTGGCATTTTCTCGAATCTGCTAGGATCCTGGATAAGCTGAAGAACGCTTTATCCGGCCTCGACAAAACAGATATGAGCGATCTGGCAGCCAGAGGAAAGAGGGCAAGGTCGTTGATTTTAGAATCCGACTTGCCAGAAGATCTGTGGATGGAAATCAAAGCGAGCTATGACAGGCTAGGTGAGGAATATGGCTCCAATCCGGATGTAGCTGTAAGGAGTTCTGCTACAGCAGAAGACCTGCCCACTGCATCCTTTGCAGGCCAGCAAGAAACTTTCCTCAATGTTCGTGGTTACAAAGAGCTCAAAGAAGCCTGCATAAAATGCTATGCATCCCTCTTCACCGACCGAGCTATATCCTATCGTATCGACAATGGATTCGACCATTTCAAGGTTGCTCTATCGATCGGGATCATGAAGATGGTTCGGTCAGACCTGGCTGCTAGTGGAGTAATCTTTACCCTTGATACGGAGACAGGGTTTAGGGACGTTGTATTTATCACAGGAGCCTACGGCCTCGGGGAGAACATCGTCCAGGGTGCCGTTATTCCTGACGAGTTCTACGTCTTTAAACCTACCTTCCGAAATGGCTTCAAGCCTATAATCAGAAAGAGCATAGGCAATAAGAAGATCAAGATGGTCTACGGCACAGGGGATTCTAAGGCTCTTACTCACAACATCGATGTTCAAGAGGATGAGCAAAAGAAGTTTTGCATCTCAGATGATGAGGTCCTTACCCTGGCTCGATACTCCCTGCTGATAGAAGAACACTACTCGGAGAAGGCCGGCAAGGACATGCCAATGGATATCGAATGGGCAAAGGATGGAAAAACGGGAGATCTCTTCATAGTCCAAGCCAGACCTGAGACAGTTCAATCTCAGAAGGCCAGGGACGTCCTGGAAATATACGCCTTGGAAGAGAAAGGTCCAGTCATTGTAACTGGTAGGAGCGTCGGTGAGAAGATCGCCAGCGGCAAGGCACGCATAGTCCCTGACGTTGCTCATCTCTCAGCCTTCGTGCCGGGTGAGGTCTTGATATCCGATACCACAACCCCGGATTGGGAGCCTGTGATGAAGATTGCCTCGGCTATCGTGACAAACACAGGGGGAAGGACCAGCCATGCGGCTATTGTCAGCCGAGAGTTTGGAGTACCAGCGATAGTCGGAGCCGAAGGAGCCACCGGAAAAATAAAAACAGGTCAGGAGGTCACCGTAAGCTGTGCTGAAGGAGACGTGGGCATTGTTTATGATGGCAAATTGCCTTTCAGCATAGAGAGGGTCAGCGTGAAGGGTATGCCCCGTCCAAAGACTGAAGTGATGATCAATTTGGGTAATCCGGATGAAGCCTTTTCCGTTTCCTTCATACCCAACGACGGAGTAGGACTCGCCAGGCTTGAGTTCATAATCGCCAGCCAGATAAAGGTTCATCCGATGGCTCTTTTGCATACGGAGAAAGTAGAGGACGATACGGTCCGAAGGACGATCGATGATTTAACCTTTGGTTACGGCAGTAAGTCCGAATATTTCGTCGAGAAGCTTGCCCAGGGCATAGGTACCATAGCCGCAGCTTTCTACCCTAAGCCGGTGGTTGTTAGAACCAGCGATTTCAAATCCAACGAGTATGCCAACCTGATTGGCGGAGAATACTTCGAACTAAGAGAAAACAACCCTATGATTGGATTGCGGGGGGCCTCCAGGTATTATAGCGAAAGATACAGGGAAGGATTTGCTCTGGAGTGCGCGGCCATCAAACGAGTCAGGGAGGATATGGGCCTTGAAAATGTCATAGTCATGATTCCCTTCTGCCGTCGGGTGGAGGAAGGAAGAAAGGTCCTGGAGGAGATGGCTAAGAACGGCCTTAAGCGGGGAGAGAAAGGACTGCAGATCTATATCATGTGCGAGATTCCAAGCAACGTGGTGCTCATTGATGAGTTCTGCCAGCTCGTCGACGGCATTTCCATAGGCTCAAATGACCTGACACAGCTTACCCTTGGGATAGATAGGGACTCTGAGATTCTCGCCAAGGAGTTCGATGAAAGGGACCCTGCTGTAAAGAAGATGGTGGCCATGTCTATAGACGGGACCAAGAAAAGTGGGCGCCATAGCGGTCTGTGCGGTCAGGCCCCAAGCGACTATCCTGAGTTTGCCGAATTCCTGGTGAGGGAAGGTATAGATTCCATCTCCATCAACCCTGATACAGTGATGAAAATAACCCTGAAGGTTTTAGAGACAGAGAAAGCGATGGGAAGGTGAGAAATGATTTTGCTATGGGAATCCTCGGATGCTTATGGCTTGGAAATATCCCTATCGGAAGATATGCTTTAATCTCATAGATAGGCAAAGAACTTGAGCGTAATATCCTTCTTCGTGCTTTGTGCTATATTTTGCATCTTGTGTCATAAAATCTTTATTAGCGGACCTATAACCAGACAAAGGAGGTGCATTTATGATAGGTCATTTGCAGCCGCAAAGCACGTATTTGTCTCCATCGATGAAATATCATAGCAACACTTCCGAGGCGTTCATTCCGGCTTCAATCTTGAGCCTTGATTCGCAATAGAAAATATGTTCCATTGCGTTTCAATTGAAAAATCAAATTCCTCGTTTTGTTCAATAAGATTCAACTCTTAGGAGGAATTTCGCATACTCACCTCTGATGATGTCAGGAAGATGCCCGTAGATGAGCTCCTGAATAGGCTTTCATCTGGCAAAGACGGTCTTTCTTCCTCCGAGGCAAAAGCCAGGTTCATGCAGTACGGACCAAATGAAATTTCAGAGAAAAAAGTCAATCCTATCCTTAAGTTTCTTGGTTATTTCTGGGGACCGATTCCGTGGATGATAGAAGTAGCAGCAGTGCTTTCTGCCATTATTCAACACTGGGAGGATTTCGTCATAATTTTTGCTCTGCTGCTCGTCAATGCCATTGTCGGATTTTGGCAAGAGCACAAGGCAAACAATGCTATAGACCTTTTGAAACTAAGACTTGCTCCCAAAGCTCTGGTCAGAAGAGATTCCAAATGGATCGACCTTCCATCCAGAGAACTTGTTCCAGGGGATTTGGTCAGGATTCGTCTTGGTGCTATCATTCCTGCAGACATTAAGCTTTCTGAAGGCGAATACCTGGAAGTTGATGAATCCGCCTTGACAGGGGAATCGCTCCCGGTGGAAAAGAAGCTTTCAGATATAGCTTACTCTGGCTCTATTGTAAGACAAGGAGAAATGAACGGCTTGGTCTTTGCCATCGGCATGGACACCTATTTTGGAAGGACGGCCAAGCTTGTCGAAGAGGCAAAGACACAAAGTCATTTCCAGAAAGCTGTCATCAAAATTGGGGATTACCTGGTATTGATGGCTATAGTCTTGGTAGCCATAGTATTCGTTGCTGCAATGCTAAGACATGAAAGCATTCTCCAGGCTCTTCAGTTTGCTTTAGTCCTGATTGTAGCCTCTATCCCTGCGGCTTTGCCAGCCGTACTATCAGTGACCATGGCGGTAGGAGCAATTGAGCTTGCCAAAAGAGAGGCTATAGTTAGCAAGCTAGTTTCAATTGAGGAGATGGCCGGAATGGACGTTCTCTGCTCGGACAAGACTGGCACCATCACACAGAATGCTATCAAGGTTGCAGAGATCGTTTCTTTTGACGATTTCAAAGAGCAGGATGTATTGCTTTATGCAACTTTGGCATCGAGGGAAGATAATAAAGATCTAATAGATAATGCAATTATCGATACGAGCAAGGAAAAGGGAGTAGATATTAGTGGTTATTTAGTCACCAAATTTACTCCATTTGATCCCGTCTCTAAGAGAACCGAGGCCAATATCGAGCAAATGGGCAGCTTCAAAGTCTCGAAAGGAGCATCTCAGGCCATCCAATCGCTAACGGCAGCTAATAGTTCAACCCCTAGAGTCGATGAATATGTCAATTCTTTTGCATCGAAGGGATATCGTGCCCTAGGAGTAGCCAGAACAGATGAATCCGGAAAATGGAATTATGTGGGATTGATAGCACTGTACGATCCGCCCAGACCAGATTCGGCCCAGACCATAAAAACTGCAATAGATATGGGAGTCCAAGTCAAGATGGTCACAGGAGATCACGTGGCCATAGCAAAAGAGATAGCGAGCCAGGTAGGCCTAGGGAAAAATATCTTTCCCGCTTCTGCCTTCATAGATAAATCACCAGAAGAAGCCGTACACATAATCGAAGAGGCCGATGGCTTTGCTCAGGTCTTCCCAGAACACAAATTCAAGATTGTTGAGCTTCTCCAGGCCAAAGGTCATATTGTCGGGATGACTGGGGACGGAGTTAATGATGCTCCGGCCCTTAAAAAGTCAGATGCTGGCATAGCAGTTGCTGGGTCGACTGATGCTGCAAAGTCTGCAGCGGCCATTGTCCTGACCAGCCCGGGATTATCTGTAATAGTGGATGCCATAAAGGAGAGCAGAAGGATCTTCCGGCGCATGAACAGCTACACGATCTACAGAATCTCCGAAACCATAAGAGTTCTCTTTTTCATCACTTTCTCGATTCTGGCATTTAACTTCTATCCGGTAACTGCCATAATGATCGTTCTTCTAGCCCTCCTCAATGATCTTGCCATTATCACGATTGCCTACGACAGGGCAGAGTACTCCAATACTCCTGACCGCTGGAGGATGCAATCCGTCCTGGGGTTGGCCACTTTCTTGGGAATTATTGGGACTTTCGCCTCGTTTGGCCTTCTCTTCATAGGTCTGGATATCTTGCATCTTAGCAAAGAAACCCTGCAATCATTCATCTACCTGAAGCTATCCGTCGCAGGCCACTTTATGATCTTCATCGCACGAACGAAAGGTTACTTCTGGGCTTATAGGCCTAGTTACATCTTGCTTGGCGCTGTAATCGGCACGCAGATGATAGCCACCATTATTGCTGTTTACGGCATATTAATACCGCCCATAGGGTGGAGTCTGGCAGCTCTCGTCTGGATCTATGCCATGGTTGCCTTTGTGATAACGGACTTCATCAAAGTCAAGTTTTATGATAAATTTGTCTTAAGCTTGAGGTTTCTTGAAAAAGAGGTTGAAAGCATTTGACTTGAATCTGAATTCAGCAAACCTATTGGGCGGATTTTCCTCCAGATACACCAAGATAGCCGGAGAAATATTCGTATCTTAATTGCCCTTCGGGAACCCCCATCTTGCCGAGCATAGCTACCATCGTGTCGACCATGGGCCGAGGTCCACAGGAATAGAAGACTCTTTCATCGTAGTCGGGCACATACTTCTCAATCATATCGCGATCTATTCGGCCAGTTAATCCCTTCCAATTCTGGCTGGGTTTAGTTATGGTGATTATCACTTTGAGGTTGGGATTCTTGGCCAGCATTTCATTAAAATCATCCATGAAGACAATAGAATCTTCAAAACGATTGGAATAGAGAAGGACTATGCTGGTTTTTAGCTGCATGTCTGTAGAGTATTTGATCATGCTGCGCAAGGGCGTAATGCCTATCCCACCTGATAACATGCATATTTTTTTATAATCCGATGGGAGGGTTAGTTTCCCTCTTGGGCCATTTATTAGAGCTTTATCCCCAACCTTCATAGCGGCAAAGGCATTTGAAAACTTATGGCCCATGAGCCTCTTTGTAAATTCAATAAAACTCTCAGTGGGGCTGCTTGAAAGTGAAAGCGGTTTCATTTCCTACCCTTTTTCGCTACCTACAGATACAAACGCCCATTGACCAGATAGGTAATCAAATCCATCTGGCCTCCTAAATCTAACAGATATAACGTCCTTGGTTCTGCTTATAACTCCAATGACTTCTGTTTCAAATTGCGTCGATCCTGAAATATCCATAAAACCTCCTTTTCATCACAGATTACTTCTCAGTTGTTATCGCAATCTCAAGAGAAATTTCTTATTGATGGATGGCGGAGTTTTAAAAAAAACCTTTGGCCTTTGAATTGACTTGAGACGTCATATACCTTATATCTTTCCTTGTATAGTCTCGAATTGAATTTTAGAAAAAGGCAAAGCTGTTAGCATTCAAAGTCCGGCCGGTTTATGGCCTTAACTTGGATGAAACAGCTTCTATCTCAATTACCCTTGATCTTATGTTCTGCATCCCAGCGCTGAGTCTTCCCGGAACCTCTTGTGCAGAAGAAATTGTGTACCAGTCCCACTTCTGACGTTACTGGGCATGAAGGACACAGGCAATCGTTCTCCTTAGAAATGCAAACAAAGCTTCCTCCAATCCAGCAGTAGAAACTCTCTTGAGCTTTTTTAGCACAATCTGTATATGTTGGGCAGTCCGGACATATGCACATTGACTTTAAGCTAGATATCGTCTTCATGATCTCGCTTTGAGACATCCTGGCAAGCGACGCCATTGTGGTTTCAAATTTGTCCATAAAAATCCCATTTAACAAAATTGTACGGGTTAGTATATAAAATTGCATGGCACAAAACAGGAAGTATGGCACAATATGGGAAAGGAGTGCGCCGATTGTTTATGACCTTTCTGAAGAAGGCTGTCTGACTTACGCATCAATCGCTCACATAGCCCTCTCACATGATCATAGTGTCAGGCAGAGTTTATCTCATTAGCGGCCAATCCGGGCAGTTCTGCTAGATTATCAAAATCAAAAACATGAAGTATTGTCAATTAATAACTCAATTATCACTAGATTTATACGGGTGGCGAGTAAAAGATAAAATAGTTTTTTGAGGGGTCTCAAGGATGCCTAGGGAGACGGTTGTAGGAAACGGACGCATTGCTGTTGCCTTTGACAGCAAGATGAGCATTAGAGACTTCTTTTACCCTCGGGTCGGGCTTGAAAATCACCTTTCGGGGCATGAGCTTAAGAGTGGCGTATGGGTCGAAGGCGAGTTCAGTTGGCTTGGGGACGGCTGGAATATAGAGACAAAGTACATGCCGGATACCCTTGTTAGCAGGAGCCGGGCCAGTAATCTCGATATTGGGCTACAAATAGAGACCAACGAGACCGTGCACGAAGGTAGGGACCTCTTCCTGAAGAAAATGATGGTACAAAATCTTGCCAAGAAAGCCAGAAAGATCAGGATTTTCTTCACCCACGACTTCCATATCTACGGTGATACTGTGGGTGATACGGTGATGCATGACCCTGCCTTGAATGCCTTAATACATTACAAACGACAGCGCTACTTCTTGGTGAACGGTGTTACAAGCAAGGGCACAGGTATTCACCAATTTGCGACCGGTTACAAGGAGCTGCCCGGCAGAGAAGGAACTTGGAGGGACTCCGAAGACGGTATTCTCAGCGGCAATCCGATCGCCCAAGGTTCAGTGGACTCAGCTATCTCATTTGAGCTTGACCTGCTCGCTAAATCGAAAGGCATCATTTATTATTGGATCGCATGCGGCAGGAATCTGAAACAGGTTGAGGACCTGGATGCAACGGTGAAGCAAATCGGAGTGGAGCAGCTTCTCCTCGAATCGGAAAACTACTGGGCGGCCTGGGTGAACAGGAAAGAGATCAATCTCAGCATCTTGCCTAAAGAGGTCATCAGGGCCTACAAGAACTCACTTCTCATCATCCGTAGCCATGCGGATAGCCGGGGAGGGATAATCGCCTCCTGCGATTCGGACATTTTGCAGTTTAACAGAGACACTTACTCCTACGTCTGGATGAGAGATGGAGCAATAGCCGCCATCGCTCTTGATCTGGCGGGCTTCAGAGATACAAGCATGCGTTTCTTTCGATTCTGTGACTTTGTCTTAGCGGATGAAGGATTTTTTCATCATAAGTATTCACCCGATGGATCAGTTGGTAGCAGCTGGCTTCCCATCTCAGGCTCAAAAGGGATGCTTCCCATTGAGGAGGATGAAACTGCTCTTGTTCTCTATGCTCTTTGGCGTCATTTTCAAAAATACAGGGACATTGAGTTTTTAGAGAGCGTTCAAAAATTGATCCTCAAGACAACCGAGTTTCTTCTAAACTATCTCGATCCAGATACTGGGCTTCCCAAGCCCAGCTTCGATCTCTGGGAGGAGCGGTCAGGGGTGTTTACGTGGACGGCATCTACGGTTTACGCTGCCTTGAATGCTGCCGCCGAGTTCTGGAGGGTTTTTTACAATAGAGAGCGCTATGAGGCCTTGAATGAAGCGGCAGCCAGCCTTAAGGAGGCCATGTTCAAGCAGCTTTATGATCATGAGCGTCAGAGGTTCATAAAAGCCGTTTATTTGGATGGATCGCGGGATCTGGCAGTTGATAGTTCTGTAGCTGCTATCTTCCTCTATGGAGGATTTGACGCCTCTGAAAGAGCTGTAGAGGGAACTATGAAATCCATAATCGATAAGCTGTGGATTAACACAAGAGTTGGAGGCCTGGCTAGGTATGAAAACGATGAGTATCAGAGGGCTTCGCAAGATGTGACTGGCAACCCCTGGTTCATCTGCACCCTTTGGCTGGCCAGGTGGCATATTGCACATGCGAAATCATTCGATCAGCTGGAGAAGGGTTTGGAGCTTATCTACTGGGCAACTAGACATGCCCTTCCATCTGGAGTGATGGCTGAGCAGATTCATCCCTTCACAGGGGATCAGATCTCAGTTTCACCGCTAGTATGGAGCCATGCCGAGTTCGTTATCGCCGTCTGTGAGTACCTGGAAAAGTACCAGGAACTATCTTCCCGATCAATAGTCGACGAGAAATAGGAGGCCGAATGTGATGTTGCTGAGGATATGCAAGAAGGATGATGTTCCAGCCGGGTCCATGAAACAGTTCGATTTAAAAGAGCGTGAGTTCCTGGTGGTCCACATTGGAGATAGGTTCTTCTGTTTAGATGCTCGCTGTTCTCATGCAGGTGCTCCCCTTGTCGAAGGCGATCTGGATGGGGACATCCTTACCTGCCCATGGCATTATTCCCAATTCATGGTTTCAGATGGTTCGGTTGTCAGAGGACCCGCTAATAGTCACTTAAATCTTTATGACATTATCGTAAGAGAGGGCCAGTTGTTCATAGAGCTTTAGTCAAATTGAGGCGGAGCTTCCCGCAGCAGAGCTATTAATCCGATACACTTTGTGCCATTTTTCTCAGTTTGTGCCAAAAAACATAAATATGTTTTCCAATTATCATATATTTGGATTATGGATCTGCAAGTTGAATAGGTTAGGGCTGAAATCAATAAACATCAGATCAAAGAGGATTGTTGAAAATGAGGTTCATATTAGCAACAACTCTAGCATCTATAGCTATAATGATAATGGTAGGACAAACAATGGGTATGAATGAGATTGGTGTCAAACTCAACTTCAGTCAGGTGCCTGTAGAGTTTACATGCCTGGGCAAAAATATCTCTCCGGAGATCGGACTAAGCGGCGTGAACGCCACCGCCCTTGCTCTTATACTTGATGATCCTGATGCCCCGAGGGGCACTTTCACTCACTGGATTATGTGGAACATAGAACCAGTCAGCAAAATTCCTGAGGCTATTCCGAATGCTTCAAATCTAGAAGATCCCATTGTTGCAGTTCAAGGAGTAAATGGCGCCGGAAAAATCGGGTATATTGGACCTTGTCCTCCTCCAGGAAAGCCTCATAGATATTTCTTCAGAGTTTACGGCTTGGATTCAACACTCGACCTGAAGGCCGGGTCCAACAGAAGCCAGCTGGAAACGGCCATGAAAGGTCACATATTGCAGGAAGGAGAGGCAATGGCAACTTTCGGACGGTAACAATCATCAATAGCTCTTTTATTTTCTCAATAGAGAAGCCCTACGAGTTCTAAAAAAATTATATTTCTTTTTATATTAGTTTTGGGAACCTTGACGGGCACATTGAATAGTACTATTGTGATACTGGCATTTCCCACCATTGCAGAAAAGCTAAGAACTGATATCTCAGCTGCCATTGGATTATCCTCATTATTAGACTTTGACCGCCCTGGCTTTTACGGATTTCTTGGTATAAATATTTCGGCCAAGAGAGGTCAAGTAGGGCGGATACGTAAATGAGTAGGACATCTCTGTAGCATTAGTTCCAATAAGAGTATATATATTAAGAAAGGTCATGAGCCATGAGCCAATATTGAAGGTATGGATAGAAGCTTAGAGCATTATGCGCTGGCAGGGAAAAAATTATTATCACTTTTTAAAAGGTCCGATCTGAAATAAAAATTTATTAAGTAGAAAAAGGCAATAGCTATACGGGCAGCCCAATGTATTTAAAATTAAATTGGGATCGTCCATAGGCGTTTTTCGTATTTTGTGCCATTGTATATGGATTGTGTCATTAAACTTAAATATGTTTGAATGGATTGATAAGAATCTAGTTTTGGTAGCAGTCGATTATTGCAGGTTCTCGATGACCTCTGTTTCCAAAAATTTGTTCATGAGCTATCAAGCGGAGTTGTATGCGAATGGCTATACCGACTAATCGTTTCCCGATGGTAACGGACTTTACTCGTGATGTGCTCGGGCGCTATGTTTGCAATGGGCTGGATGAGAAACAAAATAGTGAGGACAAAGCCGATCCTCAAAATCCGCGCCCCGATGCCCGGCGATTTGATATTATAGTATTAGGAGGAGGCACTTTCGGTTCAGCGGTTGCTTCCTATCTTCTGGAGAAAGATAAAACTCACAGCCACAGGATTTTATTGTTAGAGGCCGGACCCTTCCTGCTTACTGAGCACGTCCAGAATTTCCCGATGCTAGGGCTTAATACGCCTGATGCCGTCACTCTCGAAGAGCTAATGACCAAGAGCGCCTCCGAGCAATACAATTGGCAAAAGGAGGTCTGGGGTCTCCCCTGGCGTTCTAACCTGAAGTTTCCCGGCCTAGCTTATTGCCTTGGAGGGCGGTCGCTTTACTTTGGCGGATGGTCGCCAGAACTTCTCCCTTCAGAGATGCCACTTGACAAATGGCCTGCCAGTGTAGTTTCCGACTTCGTGAATCCCATGGGCACCTCGCCTAGCTATTTTCATCAAGCCAGCGATCAGATAGGGACTTCCGAAACCAATGATTTCATCTTCGGGCCTCTGCATGAGGCGCTTAGAAAGAGGCTATTCGAAGGCATTAACAGCAATCAGATCAGTGATGCCATACCACTGGCAGATCTGCCCGATCATCCGGCTCTGCAGGCTCAAGCATGCAACCAGCACGCTATTGCCGAATTGCAGAGTCTGTTGGGCCTTAACCAGACCCCAGCAGGCTCTTTAACAAAGCAAGATTTATGCAATATGCTGAAGCTTGAAGCACCGCTGGCGGTTAAAGCAAGCGACCTTCCCGGCTTTTTCCCATTTAATAAATTCAGCAGCATGCAAATACTGATCAAAGCTGCGAGACAAGCCGTGCAAGAGTCGGGAGGAGATGATGTCAAGAAGCGATTGATGGTTGTCCCCTTCTGTCACGTAAAGATGCTGGCATCCGTGAAAGAAGCCGATAAGTGGCGAGTGACGGGAATAGAGGCCGATCTTGGAGGTGTCCCGGTTGGAATACCTGTTCCAAACGGGGGAACGGTGATTATAGCCATGGGCACGATTGAGAGCACAAGATTAGCTTTGCTATCCTTTGCCGATCCGAGAGGCGTCAACATCACCAACTCTAGCCTGATCGGAAAAAATCTCATGGCCCATTTGCGCTCCAATCTGACTATACGAATACCTCGCACAGATCTGGATCTTGATCCAAGCATTCAAGCACTTCAGACCTCGGCTCTGTTTCTTAAAGGTAGACACCAGCATCAGGATGGTTCTTTCGGTCATTTCCATCTTCAGATTACCGCTTCAGGTGGCAACACCAGCTCAATGGACTCGGAGGCTAAATTATTCAAAAAAGTGCCGGATATCGACACTTTGGACGTCCTTCGCAAGGCGAACGATTCCAATGTGGTCATCACCATCCGCGGCATAGGTCAAATGGATTCACAAAATCCAGGCAGCAATATTGCGCTTTCTGATCCAAATGATATCGATTTTGGATTTCCACGTGCCCGCATACAGATTCAACCTAACAACAAAGACCTAGCCTTGTGGGATGCCATGGACAGAGCATCGGATGATGTTGCTCAATTATTCATGAATGGGTTGAACAGCAATGCAGATAACAAGGTGCTCACGTCAAACGGAATAATGGAAAGAATTCCTCCGGGAGCCACCCTGAAAGACCTGGTCCCTTACACGCCCGGCCGTAGGGATGGGCTAGGCACAACGCATCATGAAACAGGAACGCTATGGATGGGGGACGATCCAATGGGATCTGTTACTAATCCAGACGGCAGGTTTCATTTTGTAACCAATGCCTATGTGGCATCTCCAGCACTCATACCTGCCACCGGGTCCCCAAATCCGATGCTTACTGGAATCGCTCTGGCTAGAAGGCTCGCAGATCACCTTGTATCCAAGCCGGTCCCCCCAGAAACGACAACTGACGGATTCACCTTGCTGTTCAATGGATTTGACGCCAGCAAATGGAGGATGTCAACTATAGATGGCAAAGATCCTGGTGGGAAGAATCCAGGCCGCTTCATAATTGTCGATGGTACGTTGGAGTCGGTGCCCGGAGATGGCCTTGGACTACTATGGTATACAGTTCCCATGCCAGCTGACTACATAATCCGCCTAGAATGGCTCCGCTGGCAGGATAACGGCAACTCAGGAGTGTTCGTCCGCTTCCCTCACCTTGACAGCAAGGGTTACACCAATACTGCATGGGTCGGGGTGAATTTCGGTTTTGAGGTACAAATTGATGAG
>Ga0208980_10000440_pt1 | contig 23246 bp, 15 predicted proteins | sample WetSurMetagenome_3_FD_187993 | JGI IMG/M metagenome (GOLD analysis project Ga0208980, IMG submission 187993) | Wetland microbial communities from Twitchell Island in the Sacramento Delta, sample from surface sediment Aug2011 Site A1 Bulk (version 2) | ecosystem: Environmental > Aquatic > Marine... | reverse complement strand
GCGCCTACAGTGCCGAGAACGGCTCCAACTGCAGCATGCCCGAAGTTCAGGCGAATAGATCTGGTGGCGCCGATTGAATGGCCGTATGGAGAACGGCCCCCCGAGTTCGACATTCGTCGGTCATTTTCGGGCCGATTTCTGAGTGATTCTGTCCCCCGATCAAGCGCTTAGCTGGCCAGGGTGATTTTCGTCTGTAGGGACACGAAATTTTCGCTGACCTATTGCAGCTGAAAGTTTCGGCTTCTACAGTCGGGACATGTTCGTCAAGATCACGACCTCGGCCGGGCGGCAGTACGTCAAGCTGGTCGAGGCCTTCCGCGACGACCGCGGCGTGCCCTGCCAACGGGTGATCGCCACCCTGGGGCGGCTCGAGGCAGTCCGCGCCGGCGACAGCAACGCGCTGATCGACGGCCTGCTGCGGGCCGCGGGGCGGGCGAAGGTCGAGGCGAGCGACGTGGCGTTTGGGCCGGCGCTGAGTGTCGGCGACACCTGGCTGCTCACCGCGCTGTGGCAGGAGCTGGGGTTTGCCGATGCCTTCCGCCGGGTGCTGCGCCCACACCGCCGCTTCGATGCCGAGCGGCTGCTGCGGGTCATGGTGTTCAACCGCCTGTGCGATCCCGAGTCGAAGCTCGGCATCAGCCGCTGGCTGGAAGGCACGCGGGTGCCGGAGGTGACGGCCGACAGCGTCACCCATCAGCGCCTGCTGCGCACCATGGACACCCTGGTGGACTGTGCCGAGGCGCTGCAGGCGGCAACCGCGACCCTGCTGCGGCCACTGCTCGACCAGGAGCTGGCGATCGTCTTCTACGACCTCACGACGATCCGCGCCGACGGCGGCAGCGAGGTCCCGGACGAGCTGCGCCAGTACGGCATGGCCAAGGAGGGGACCATCGCCCGCCAGGTGTTGTTGGGGGTAGTGCAGACCGCCGAGGGCCTGCCGATCCACCATGCCGTGTTCGCCGGCAACAGTGCCGAGACCCACACCCTGGTGCCGGTCATCGAGCAGGTGCTGGCGCGCTTCGCGATCCGTCGGGTCGTGCTGGTCGCCGACCGCGGGCTGCTGTCGCTCGACAACCTCGAGGCCATTCGCCAGATCACGGTGCAGAGCCAGCCGCTGGAGTTCCTCCTCGCCGTGCCGGCCCGGCGTTATGGGGAGTTCGACACCCTGCTCGCCGACTTCCACCGCACCACCTGCCGTAATGCGACCACGGAGGTGGTCGGTGAGTTCGAATGGCAGGGCTACCGCCTGGTGGTCGCCCACCGGCCCGACCTGGCCGCGGAGCTTACGGCGCGGCGCGACGAACGCATCAAGGAGCTCGAAGACGAGGCCAAACGCCTCGCCGGCAAGCTCGAAGGCCAGGAGGCCGGGCAGAGCTACCGCGGCCGCAAGCTCTCCGATGGCGGCGCCACGGCACGTTTTTATCAGGCCGTGGCCGAGGCCAGGCTGGGCTCGATCCTCAAGGTCAACCTGACCTCGGAGCTGTTCACCTACACGCTGGATCGGCGCGCCTTGGCGCGCGCCCGGCTGCTCGACGGCAAGCTGATCCTGGTGAGCAACGTCCCGGACCTCGATGCCGCCACCCTGGTCAGTCGCTACAAGGCTCTCGCCGACATTGAGCGGGGCTTTCGGGTGCTCAAGTCCGAGATCGAGATCGCGCCGGTCTATCACCGCCTGCCGAACCGCATCCAGGCCCACGCGCTGATCTGCTTCCTGGCCTTGGTGCTCTACCGCGTGCTGCGCCTGCGGCTCAAGGACCGCGGCAGCCCGCATTCACCGGAGCGGGCGCTCGAGATCGCCCGGCGCATCCAGCATCACCAGGTGTCGCTGCAGCAGCGGCCGTGGGCCGCCGGCATCACCACCCTCAGTCCCGAGCAGCAGGAGTTGTTCGCCGCCGTCGGTCTGCCGCCACCCACCGCTGCCGCCCTGTAGTGCCAAAATCGGCATCTCGCACTCAGCAAAAACAGCCACTTACGCAAAAAAGTGTCGAACTCGGGCGGCCCGGGTTGAACGGCTGCAATGGAGAAAAACTCTGAGCGGCGGCTGATGGCCGGCAAGCGCCCCACGCCGGCCCCGTCGCCTTGGGCGGACCAGCCGCGCCGCTGGTGTCAGGATTCTTTACAGAAGCCGGTCGGGTCGGATCCGGCCGGCGACGACGCGCAGTTCGTCGCCAAGATGGTCGCCGGCACGCTTCGCCGCGTGGCCGACGGGCGCTTGTCGACCCCTCTCCGACATTCGTAGTTGACTGGCATGACTCCCTGGGGCTAGCCGCACGCCGGGACAGAGCATGCGAAAAGAAGCCTTCTTTTAACGTCCTGGTTCAGCGGCGGCGCGCCAGCGCCGTCCGCTGCAAACAGTTGTTAGGCAGCCCGTACGACATCAGTATGTGAGCGCCGGATACTTCCTCAGGTAAGTGGGATTCTCCGCCTGAGACACCATGAAGTGCGCAACATCTGCCCTGGAGATCGCCCTCACTTTCATTCCTTTCACCAAGGTATCCAGGACACGATAGTTTCCCGTCATGTCACCGTTCGTCAGCCTACCGGGTCGAACCATTTCCCAGCGCTGATAACCTGCAGAGATCAGCCGTTCCATTTCGCTCTTGTTGGCGTATACGGCTCGTAGCAACAGGCTGAACAGCGCTTTAATGATCGGAGAGTTGTAGTTCCAACTGTCTCCCGCACCAAATCCGGTTAACACAATGAGTGGTGGAGCTGAAGTCGCTTTCTGCAGTACCTCGAGAAGAACACGCGCAGAGTCGGAGTAAAGGGTGGTAGCCTTTGTGCTATTGCCAGTCCCTAGAGTCACCAGAACTGCCTCGGCGCCTTCCACTGAGCGACTCACATCCGAACCGTTGGTCGAGCTGCCCTGGACCTTGTTCAACTTCGCATGATTCGGCAGTGAACTGACGCTGCGCGAAAGACTTGTGACATCATGGCCTTTCTGAAGCGCAAGGCGTACGACTTCAAGACCAACACCTGCAGATGCCCCGATTACCGTGATTCTCACACCTCGCCTCCTCGTTGACGCGCCGGCTGCCTAACGTTAGGCAGTCAGCAGGGAACCTCTCGGAATCGATTTTTGAGTCAAGCTTCGGGTTAGCAGTGACGTGATCAACCCACAGTATCCACGCCCGTGCGGTGAGCACGGGTCCTCGTTCACGTCGCTGGCCGGCGATCGGTGCCCGGCCAACCGCGGTCCCGACCGCGCAACCCGTCCTTTACCCCATTGCCGGCTCTCGGTTCGCTTTCAACCACGCCACCCGCCGCAGGTTGTACGCCAGGTTCATCATGCCGATCTTGAACCGGGCCCGCACCACGCCGATGGTCCGCACCAGCATCCGGCCCATCGCCTCCTGCTGCGCAAACACGTGCTCGACCCGCGCCCGCACCGTGGACCGCCGGCGGTTGGCCGCCTGCGCCCGGTCCGACAGCCGCTTGTCCTTCTGCCCCTTGCGGTGGATCCGGCTGCGCCAGCCGTCGTCACGCAGCGTCGCTTCCCGGTCTTTCGAGCGGTAGGCACTGTCCGCCCAGACATCGGCGCTGGTGTTGGCCGGGTCCAGCAGGTCCTCGAACACCTGGCTGTCGTGCAGCGCAGCGTCGCTGACCTGCCAGCGGCGGATCAGCTTGTGCTCCCGGTCCACGCTCACGTGGTTTTTGTAACCGTAGTGGCTGACGCCGTTCTTCTGGGTCCAGCGCGCCTCGACGTCCTTCTGGCGGCGCTTGGCGTCGGGCCAGTCTGCCGGCACCTCGCCCGCCTTGATCTGGGCATTCTCCGTTCGGCGGTTGCGCTGCACCGGCGCCGCCACCAGGCTGGCGTCGATGATCTGGCCCTTGCGGGCGACGTAACCTTCCGCGGCGATCTGCCGCACCAGCTCGGCGAACAGCTGATCGAACACCGCCGCGGACTTCAGGCTCTCCCGATAGCGCCACAGCGTCTTGGCATCGGGCACCACGTCCTCGGGCGTGAGATCGAGAAACCGGCTGAACGAGTAGCGGGCGCGGATCTGGTACTCGGTCTGGTCGTCGGACAGGTTGTACAGCTGCTGCAGGACCAGGATCCGGAACATCAGCACCGCATCGAAGGCCTTGCGTCCCGCCACAACTCTGGCGCGGCTTCGCCTGCGCGGCCTCCAGGATTGGCCGAAAGCCCTCCCAGTCCACCACTGCCCGGATCTTCACCAGCGGATCGCCAATGCCATCGAGCTTGGCGTAGCGGTCATCGAGATCGAAGAATCCAGGCTGCGGCATCGGTGGCTATCCAGGGCATCAGGACGACGCCAATTGTCGCAAAGTCAGGCAATTTTGAGAGGTGCCCATGAGGCGTCCCGGCCGTGCATGCGGGCGACGGCGAGGTATCTGCCAACTAGGGAGTCAGGCTGGCGGGCAACCCCCAGACGGTCGAAAACGTTGGATCGACGGTGGGTACAGCCGCAAGACCAGCGGGGTTACGGGATGACCAGTGCCTCGACGAGGCTTAGCAGGCCCCGGAGAGGCACCGCGACCGACCCTGGCCGGTTGACAAGGGCGCCCCGCACGTCGCGCAGCGCCTTCTCGAGGCAGAACAGCGCAAGCAAACGCTCCGCCTCGCCTGGCGAAGAGGGCCAGGCCGCACAATCGAGAATCTGCTCGCGGTAACCTGCCAGGAACGCCATCCGGGCAGTGGTATCCCAGGCGCGTGCAAGCGGCTCGAGGATCTTCAGATCCTCGGCGCGTTCGCTTGTGAGCCGCAACACCGCCGAGGCAGCGGCATAGTGGAGCGAGCACAGCATGCCGCCCACGTCTTTTAGGGGCGAATGCTTGATCCGCCTTGCCTCCATCCTCTCCGTCGGCTCGAACCCGAAGCCGATCAACATCACGTCGCTGCCAACAGTCAGTACCTGACCGAGGTGGAAGTCGCCGTGCACGCGTGTCTTCACCGCCTGGACCGGGTGCCCAAGCGGGGGCAGTCGGGTGACCAAGCCGTCGGCCCTGGCCAGAATCGCCCCCGCCATTGCAAGCTCTGTCGGCGACAACGCATCGACACGTTCGCGTAGCAGTTGCACCGTCGCCTCGAATTCCTCGGCCACAGTCCTGACCCAGGCGGCGGGCTCGCCAGGGGCGATAGGTTCCGGCGCGAAGGCGGGGTCGCCTACTGCCGTGGCGAGGGCTCGATGCAACTCGGCGGTGCGTCGTCCAAGGGTGGCCATCAGCAGGCAATAACCGGCGTGTACCTCCTCGTCCAGGAGGCGGCCGTTGGGAGGCACAGCCAGAGACTGGGTCAAGAAGCGTTCGAGGTACCCCTGGGTGTAGGACCAGGCGTCGCCCTGGTTCTCAACATAGCCCTGCAGCAGGGCGAGGACGGCGACGGTCCCGCTCCCTTCACGTAGCTCAACCGAGCCGACGGTCGGGACAGCATGCACATCCGGCGCATGCTCCGTCAGAAACCGCCCCATCTCGAGCGCCGGGTTGACGCCATACCGCATCCGGCGGGAGCCCTTGAGGATTAGGCGCTCGCCGAAGACCACGGTGCTGACGCCCGCCTCGGTCAACCAGCGCATCGCCGGCTCGGGTGGCAGGGCCGCGAGCAGGCCCGCATAGACAGAGGTCCGTGCGAACAGCAGCGTGGTAGAGCCGACGCGCACCTGTTCCCCAGCGCCGATGGCGGAAAGCACCGCCCTGCAGAAGGCATCGTCGACAAGGGCGTCATGGAGGAGACCCATGCGCGCACGCTGCCGCACCCGGGCCAGCGCCAATGCCGCGAGCGAGCGCAGCGGCTCTTCGTCCTTCCCTTCCCAGGCCAGCGAGAAGGGCAGCAGGTATCTTTCGGACGGCCGATCAGCCAGGGAGACCAGAACGAGTGTGAGGAGCCAGGATCCCTCTCGGGTAGACCACTCGGTCATCGCCTCAATCTTGACCCCCTCGACACTGGCGCCTCTGGGGGAAAACCATCGCTGGGCGGAGAGGAAGCGGGGTATCGCCTCGCGTTCGAGCTGCCGCCGCAAGGCCTCGGCTAGCGTGGCGCGGTGAGACCCGACGCGTTCGGGGAAGAAGCTCGCGAGGCCGTCCGACAGCACCAGCACCGGCAACTCGGCGGGCAGCATGCGCAGCTGGTGCCAACCCGGCGCCTCGGCCTCGGGAGTCAGCTTGAACCAGTAGAAGGCATGTCCCGGCAGGGTCAGAAGGTACGGCAGCTCGCCAATTGGTGGGAAGGCGGCACCGCCCAACAGCTCCACCGGTACGCAGCCGCGGAAGCGGCTCAGCTCGAGCTCGACCGGCCGTGCAGAGCGCGCGAGGTTCGCGGCACAGACGATGACTTCGTCCTCGTACTGCCGAACATACGCAAAGACTTTGCGGTTGCCGGGGTGCAACATGGTGAACGTGCCGCGTCCAAAGGCGCGGTGCGCCTTGCGCACCGCTATTAGCCGCTTCATCCAGTTCAGCAGCGAAGACGGCTCGCGGCCCTGTGCCTCCACGTTGACGGCCTGGTAGCCGTAGACCGGGTCCATGATCGGTGGCAGGTAGAGCCGCTGCGGATCCGCCCGCGAGAATCCGGCATTGCGGTCCGGACTCCACTGCATCGGCGTGCGCATGCCGTTGCGATCGCCGAGGTAGAAGTTGTCGCCCATACCGATCTCGTCGCCGTAGTAGATGATCGGCGATCCCGGCAGCGACAGCAGGAGGCTGTTGAGCAGCTTGATGCGGTCCGGGTCGTTGTCCATGAGGGGTGCGAGTCGCCGGCGGATGCCCACGTTCACGCGCATCCGCGGATCCGCCGCGTACATGCGGTACATGTAGTCGCGCTCGCGGTCCGTCACCATCTCCAGCGTGAGCTCGTCATGGTTGCGCAGGAACAACGCCCACTGGCAGCTGGGCGGGATCTCGGGCGTCTGTGCCAGGATCTCCGTCATCGGGTACCGGTCTTCCTGCGCGATGGCCATGTACATCCGCGGCATCAGCGGGAAGTGGTAGGCCATGTGGCACTCGTCGCCATCGCCGAAGTATTCGCGGACGTCCTCCGGCCACTGATTGGCTTCGGCGAGGAACATGCGGCTGCGGTAATGCGCGTCCACCACCGCCCGCATCGTCCGGATCACCGCGTGCGTTTCGGGCAGGTTCTCGTTGGTCGTTCCCTCGCGCACGCACAGGTACGGAATGGCGTCGAGCCGCAGACCGTCGACCCCCATGTCCAGCCAGAATCGCATCACCCGGATGACGGCCTTCACCACGGACGGGTTGTTGTGGTTCAGGTCCGGCTGGTGCGTGAAGAACCGGTGCCAGTAATAGGCCTTGGCGATCGGGTCCCAGGCCCAGTTCGAGCTCTCGGTGTCCGTGAAGATGATCCGGGTCTCCGAAAACCTCTGGTCGGTATCGCTCCAGACGTAGTAGTCCCGCTTTGACGAGCCTGGCGGCGCCCGGCGCGCCGCCTGAAACCAAGGGTGCTGATCCGACGTGTGATTGATGACGAGCTCGGTGATCACGCGGATGCCGCGCCGGTGGGCCTCGCGCACGAACGTGCGAAAATCCCGACGGGTGCCGTAATCGGAATGCACGTTGCGGTAGTCCGCAATGTCGTAGCCGTCGTCCCGCATCGGCGAGGGGTAGAAAGGCAGGAGCCAGACGGCATTGACCCCGAGGTCTTGAATGTAATCCAGACGGGATGTCAGGCCGGGAAAGTCACCGATGCCATCGGCAGTGCTGTCGAAGAACGCCTTGACGTGCAGCTGGTAGATGACCGCGTCTTTGTACCAGAGCGGGTCGTGCTCAAGCCGTGCTGATGCGGGTGAGGTTTCCAGAGACGTCTCCTTGCGAAACGTGGACGAAGAATTGCCTCGCACGGCCGAGTATATCAACGCGGTCTGACCCGATCGCGCGAGCGGGCGCGCCGATCCTCACCAACCCCTTGCGGTCCACGCGAGGCCGCAGCGGTTGTCCGTTGGGGCCGCAGCAACGATCATCCGCTCTGTGATGACGGCAGCGCACGGCAAGCAGGTCCCGCTTTTCCCCCGCCGGGAGCTGGGCATACTGCTGCACCCGACGTCGCTCTTCGGTCGCGAGGATGTCGGCACTCTGGGGCGCGAGGCCTTCGCGTTCGTCGACTGGCTCGAGCAGGCGGGCGTCACCCTGTGGCAGATCCTGCCACTGACGCCAAACGGGCTTCACAACTCGCCGTACTTCAGTGCCTCGGCCTTCGCTGGCAACCCCTGGCTGATCGACCTCGGCATCCTGCGCGACAACGGACTGCTCGAAGGCGCTGTCGACGGTGCCGCGTCATGCGACGCCCGGATTCCCTTCGGGCAGCTGCCCGAGACCAAGCTCCCTCGGCTGCTTGCCGCGGCGGAGGCCTTCCTCCGCCGGCCAGACCACCCCTGGCATCCGGCCTTCGAAGCGTTCCGGGCACGCGAAGCCTGGCTCGACTATACCGCGCACTTCTTCGTCCTGAAGGAGGCGCTGGCCGGAGCGCCGTGGTGGGCCTGGGCGCCCGAGCTGCGCACGCGCCTGCCCGTGGCCCTGGCCCGGAGCCGGGCTGCGCTGGCGCACCGGATCGGCGTCTGGGAGGCCCTGCTGTTCTTCTTCGAGATGCAGTGGCAGGCGTTGAAGGCCTACGCGAACGGCAAGGGCATCCGCATCCTCGGCGACCTTCCGATCTACGTTCACCACGACTCCGCGGACGTCTGGCGCTATCCCGATCAGTTCAGGCTCGGCGACGGCGGGCGCATGGTCGTGCAGTCGGGCGTGCCGCCCGACTACTTCAGCGACACGGGTCAGCTGTGGGGCAATCCGATCTACGACTGGAGTCGCATGGCGCTGGATGGGTTCTCCTGGTGGATCGCGCGTCTGCGCCGCTGCGTCGGTCTGACCGACATGGTCCGCATCGATCACTTCCGGGCGTTGTCGGCCTACTGGGAGATTCCCGGCGACGCGGAGGATGCCCGCCGGGGGCGGTGGGTTCCCGGACCCGGCCAGCGGTTCCTCGAGGCGCTCGCCGAGCACTTCCCCGCGATGCCGTTCGTCGCGGAGGACCTGGGAACGTTGGACGCGGCCGTGCTGGAGCTGCGCGACCGCAACCGGCTCCATGGAATGCGCATCCTCCAGTTCGGCTTCGACGGACTGCCCGACAACGTGCACCGCCCCGACATGTTCCCGGAGGAGTCGATCGCCTATACCGGAACCCATGACAACAACACGCTGCTGGGTTGGTGGAAATCGCTCGATGCGCAGCAGCGCGCCGAGGTCGCCCGCTACTATCAGTTCGGCCCCGCCGAAGCGCCAGGCACGGTCGTGTGGTCACTCATCGAAGCGGCGATCGCCTGCCGGTCGCGAGTCGCCGTGATCCCCTTTCAGGACCTGCTCGTGCTGGATGAGCGGGCGCGGATGAACGACCCGGCCCGTTTCGTGGGCAACTGGGACTGGCGCCTGCCGCCCGACGGTCTCAGCGGCGAGTTGGCGCGGTCGCTTCGCCGCCTTCGCGACCACTACCGTTGACGCGGTGCGGCGCGGGCGGCGGCGTCCCAGCGGGCGAGAAAGTCCAGGACCTCTGCCGGCGGCTCGAGCAAGAAGTCCGCCGCCGTGGGCCTGAGCTCCTTCCGTACCAGTACTCCCGTGCCGCGGCCCTGGATTGCGCGGAAGGCGTCCTCGTCGGTCAGGTCATCGCCGAGATAGGCGGCAACCGTGCCCGGCCCCATCTCTTCCAGGAGCCGTTCGACCACGTGCCCCTTGTCGCGACCAGGCAGCCGGAGTTCGACACCGCCGTCGAACTCGGCCCAGTCAAGATTGCGACCAAGCTCGCGGATGACCCACCGAGTCTCCACCCACTGGCGGATGGCTTTTCGGCCATCGGCCGCCACGCCCCGCCAGTGCACGGCAAGGCCAGAGGGCTTGAGTTCCACTCGAACACCGCGTGCCTCGAGGTCCGCAGCCAGCGTGACCAGGTCGGGCAACGCAACGCTGACCGCGGGAGCAGCCGCGGCCGCGGCCGTCGCCGAGGCCGCTGGGGGCTCCCAACCATGCGAGCCCCAGATCTCGGGACCGGGATCCAGCCGGAGCAGTGGCAGCAGATCACGGGTCGCGCGCCCGGTCACCACCACCAAACGCGTGTGGCCGGCCGACAGGATCGCGGCGAGCGCCTCCCGAATGCCAGGGTAGGGCTCCGCTCGCGCCGGATCTACGTGAAACGGCGCAAGGGTCCCATCGTAGTCCAGCATCAGTGCCCGCCGCACGGCGCCGCCAAGGCTGCGGAACAGGTCGCTGAGGCTCACTCCCGGACGCAATGCGCGCATGGTCACGGTCCAGGTGATTCAACACCGCGAACCGAAACGACAGGGTCCGCACCCTGATCCCCACGACCGTGGGCAACATCCCCGCAACCGGTTCTCATCTCGCAGAGAGACTCGGGCAGCGGCTGAGCAGCCGGTTGCGGGCCCTTATCCGGGCCGCGTCGATGAGCATGCGCCCCGCCCAACGGTAGATGTTGTACTCCTGGACGTACGCGCGCATGCGCCGCATTCGGCTGCGTTGCTCGTCCACCGTCATGGTGAGCGCCCGGTGCAGCGCGGTCGCGCATTCTTCGGTGTCGTAGGGGTTGACGACCAGAGCCTCCGGCAACTCGCGCGAGGCCCCGGCAAACAGACTCAGAAGCAGGACGCCTGTCTCGTCGTCGCGCGCAGCGACGAACTCCTTGGCTACCAGGTTCATGCCATCGTGCAGACTGCTGACGAAGCAGAGGTCGGCCCCGCGGTAATACGCGAAGACCTCCCGAGGGCTGTGGTGCGAGACGCGCAGGCAGACCGCGGGGCGCCCGGGGGCGCCGAACCGCGCATTGATCGCGGCCGCCACCTCGCTGACCTCGTCGGCGAAGCGCCGGTAGCGCTCGATGGCCGATCGACTCGGCGCCGCAATCTGCACGAAGCAGAACCGGCCGACCCACTCCGGATGCGCATCGAGCAGCTGCTCGACGGCCCGCAGCCGTTCCACGATTCCCTTCGTGTAGTCGAGGCGATCCACCCCGACACCGACACGCATGTCCTCCGGGATGCCGTTCGCATTTCGAATTTGTTGCCGGCAAACGGCCACCGACGGTTGTCCCGGGAGCCAGCGGGAGGGCCACTCGATCGATATGGGGTAGCGCTGAATCAGGCTCGCGCGGCCCTGGTAGGAGATGGTGGAGTACTCCCGGTCGATTCGGGACTCGAGCACGCGATCGACGGTATCGATGAAGTTGTTGCAGTGGAAGCGCGTGTGGAAGCCGAGGATCGTGCTCCCGAGCAGGCCTTCGAGAATTTCTTCCCGCCAGGGGCAGATGCCGAAGGCCTCGGGATTCGGCCAGGGGATGTGCCAGAAGGTGATGACCGTGGCTTGGGGAAGGCGCTCCCGGACCATCCGAGGCAGCAGCGCGAAATGATAGTCCTGGACCAGCACGATCGGGTCGTCGCTGTGTGCCTCCTCGACGACGGCCTCGGCAAAACGCTGATTGACGTGCCGGTACTGCTCCCAGTCGGCACTGCGGAAGACGGGGCGGGTGTGAGCGAGGTGGCAGAGCGGCCAAAGGCCCTCGTTGGCGAAGCCGTAGTAATAGCCCTGCTCCTCCTCGGGACTCAGCCAGATCCGTCGAAGCGCGTAGATCGGCTCCTCGGGCGGCACGCCGACGCGGTCGCGCTCGTCGACGACCTCCCGGTCGGCGTCTCCCGCCCCGTGCGCGATCCAGGTTCCACCGCACGCGCGCATGACCGGCTCCAGTGCGGTCACCAGCCCGCTGGCCGGAAACTTGACCTCGATCGCGCCATCGGCCCGGTGCTGGTGAATGTAGGGCTCCCGGTTCGAGACGGTGATCACCTCGTCGCCAGCCAATTCCCGCTCGATGACCTCGCGCAGCACGGCTGGCCCCCAGCTCACCAGCGCGTCGTCCCGCGCCCGAATGCCGTCTTTCAGACTCATGACCAGCGATCGCACCTCCTCCACGATCGGGCGTATCTCGTCCATGGCAACCGCTGACGGCCTGGAAGACGCGCCCATGTCGATCACCGCATCGCGAACTGCCCCGACCCACCGCCGCTGACTGACTCTGGCGACGGCGACGGTCACGGCTGACACCACCGCGCCGAGCACGACGAAGAAGAGGAACACGTAACCGCGCGTGTCGGCGACACGCCGGGTCAGATAGCTCAGATCATGGACGAGAACCAGTTGACCAAGATCCGGCCGCTTGGCATCGAGCGGGAAGGACATGACGTGCACGGCCCCCGATCCGAGGGCCACGACGGGGTCGTCAGGAGACCCTGGTCCGGCTGTCTGGCGGCAATCGATGTCGGCTGGAAGGAGCTCGGTCGCGAGGAGTAGGCTGCCGTCAGATCGGCACAGGCCGACCGCAAGCAGCCGAGCGTCGCGAGTCGCCTGCGTCATTATCCCGCGGACCGCATCCGGCTCGATGGTATCCGTGAGAAGGGGAACGAGGCTGCCGGCGAGCGTCGTGACAATAAGGCGATCGCGCATATCGAGGTCACGCAGCGCCCAACGCGTCGCCAGATGTTCCGCAAGCAGGCTCGCCGCCAACGCGAGGGCGCCCAGCACGGCCAGCAGCGGGAGCACAAAGCGGAGCAAGTTCTTCATAAGAATTGTCAGTTCCCAGTGCGTCGCCGCGATTACCGTCGCCGAGCGACTCCCGTACCCATCCGCCGCATGACCGCCTTCTCGGCCTCCACGACCAGCAGCAGGGCCAGCCCGAATACCCCAATGCGTAACCAGGCCGCAGCATCGAGGGCCGCAGTACCGAACAGCGTCTGCATGACCGGCAGGTAGGTGAGCAGCAACTGGAAGACCACCAGAACGCCGACGGCCAGCAGAACGAGCGGATTGCCGAGCAGGCCCTCGCGGCGCAGAACCGAGCTCCGCAGATGCCGGCAGTTGAACAGGTAGGCGATCTCGCCCATGACGAGCACGTTCACTGCCGCCGTGCGCGCAGCCTCGATGCCTGCACCACGAGCCTGCTCCCATACGAAGAGGCCCAGGCTGCCGGCCACCAGCAGGGCCGACACGAAGGCGATGCGCCAGATCAGGAACCCGGACAGCAGCGGCTCGCGGGGGTCGCGCGGCGGCCGGCGCATGATGTCGGCCTCCGGCCGCTCGAACGCAATGGCGAGTGCGAGGGTGACGGCTGTGATCATGTTCACCCAGAGGATCTGGGCAGGAGTGATGGGCAGGACCATACCGAGCAGGATCGCGATCAGCACCATGCCCGCCTCGCCGCCGTTGGTGGGCAGGATGAAGGCGATGGCCTTGCGCAGGTTGTCGTAGACCGTGCGGCCTTCCTCGACGGCCGCGACGATCGACGCGAAGTTGTCGTCGGCGAGCACCATCTCGGCCGCCTCCTTGGCCGCCTCGGTGCCCTTGCAGCCCATTGCCACGCCGACGTCGGCCCGCTTCAGGGCCGGTGCGTCGTTGACGCCGTCGCCGGTCATGGCGACCACCGCCCCGCGGGACTGCAGCGCCTGGACCAGCCGCAGCTTGTGCTCGGGGCTCGCGCGGGCAAAGATCTGCGCCCGCTCCGCCACAGCCTCGAGCTCGGCATCGCTCAGTGTCTCGAGATCGGCCCCGCTGACGACCGTGACTTCTTCTGCGAGCCCGAGCTGAGCGCCGATCGCCCGCGCGGTGATGGCGTGATCGCCCGTGATCATCTTCACCCCGATGCCCGCCGAGCGGCAGGCGGCGACCGCCTCCCGCGCCTCGTCGCGGGGCGGGTCGGCGATGCCCAAGACTGCCAGCAGTGTGAAGCCGCCTCCCTGGACGTCGCTGAAGCTCAGCCCACGCCGGTCGCCTTCGGCAGCCCGCATCGCTACCGCGATCAGCCGCATCCCCGCTGCCGCGACCTCTTCCGCCCGCTCTCGCCAGGCGGACCGCTGCAGCGACTGCGGCTCGCCTGCGTCCAGTTCGCTCGAGCACAGCTCGAGAACGCGCTCGGGCGCCCCCTTGAGGTAGACGACGCCGTGCCCCGCGTGGTCGTGATGCAGCGAGGCCATGAACTGGTGCTCGGACTCGAACGGTATGACGTCGGTGCGCGGCAGGGCCTCGCGCTCGAAAGCCGGGTCGAGGCCGGCCTTCAGCGCCAGGGTGACCAAGGCGCCCTCGGTCGGGTCGCCGCTCAACCGCCATTCTTCACCCGCACGATCGATTACCGCGTCGTTGCACAGCAGCCCCGCGCGGGCGATCTCGCGCAGCTGCGAGTGGTCTTCGAGCAGCACCTCGCCACCGTCCAGCGCAAACCCGCCCCGGGGCGCGTAGCCCGCGCCGGATACCGCGAAAACGGGCCCGGCGGTGACCACGCGCTGCACCGTCATCTCGTTGCGCGTGAGCGTGCCCGTCTTGTCCGAGCAGACCACGGTGACGGAACCGAGCGTCTCGACCGCCGGCAGGCGCCGGATGATGGCATTGCGCCGGGCCATGTGCTGAACGCCGATCGCGAGCGTGATGGTCATGATCGCTGGCAGGCCTTCGGGGATCGCGGCCACCGCGAGGCCGACCGCCGCCAGGAACATCTCGGTCGCGGTGTAGTGCCGCACGAGGGTCCCGAAGGCAAAGGCAAAGGTCGCAATCGCCAGGATGGCCCAGGTCAGCCACCGGGCGAATACGGCCATCTGCCGTAGCAGCGGCGTCGTCAGCTCTTGGACCTCGGCGAGGAGAGCACTGATGCGGCCGATCTCGGTGCTCGCACCAGTCGCGGTCACGACGCCGACACCCTGGCCGTACGTGACCAGCGTTCCGGAGAAGGCCATGCAGGCCCGGTCCCCGAGCAGTGCGCCCGCTGGAACGGGGTCCACGCCCTTCTCGACGGGAACGGACTCGCCGGTGAGCACCGCCTCGTCGATCCGCAGACTGCGTACTTCGAGGAGGCGCAGATCGGCGGGCGCCTTGTCGCCGGAGGCGAGGAACACGATGTCGCCGGGAACCAGCTCTTCGGCGGGAAGCTCACGGCGACGCCCGTCGCGCAGCACCTGCGCGTGCAGCGAGAGCATGCCGCGGATCGCCTCGAGGGCGCGTTCGGCCTTGCCCTCCTGCAGGAAGCCGATCACCGCGTTAACCACCACCACGCCGACGATCACGCCGGTGTCGATCCAGTGGCCGAGCAACGCCGTCACCGCACCGGCGGCGAGCAGCACGTAGATGAGCAGGTTGTGGAACTGCAGCAGGAAACGCTGCAACGGCCCCCGTCGCTTCGCCGGCGGCAGGAGGTTGGGGCCGAACTGCGCGAAGCGGCGCGCGGCTTCGCCACCGCCGAGGCCGGCGCGCGCCGAATCCATGCCAGCCAGGACAGCCTCAGCCATCTCCGCATGCCAGGTGGTGCCCGGTCGCGCGTGCGGAACTGTCTGCATGATGAACCCCCTCGGCAGTACGCTTCGAGGCTCTTGGGTCGGAGCGAGTCCGACCGACCACCAGCTGTTAGACACCGCGCAGGGAAAATGGTTCCGCAGGGCGCGTAACGCAGCGATGTTCGACGCGTCCCAAGATCCCTTTCCCTTACTGCAGCCCGCCGTAGGGGGTCTGTCCAAACGACGTCGCGTTGCAAGTGCTGAGGCACAAGGCACCAGCCAGTTGCTTGCACAAAGTCAGCTCACCAGCCGGCATCGCGACGTACATCGGGTCCACAAGCCCGGTATCCTTCAGCGACACGGGACGATGCGGCGTTCATGAGGCCCATGCAGCCTTCGACCGAGCAGTTGCCGGTGGATGCGCAGAAGATCCGTGTTGCCGCAGCGCGGGCACCGTACGCCTTCCCCGTTCGCAAGCGGCAGGTGGCCATCGGTTGGCGGATTCGGTGGACGTGACTCCGGCATGGCGAACGCCTCTTTGATAACTCATAGGCCGCCCGCCAAAACGGGTCAACTCCAATCCCTTCACGGCCCGACTCAGACGAAGCACGCCTCGGTGGCGTCCGCCCGGACCTTGCGGTACCGCATCAGACCGCGTTCGACGTCCGGACATTCCCGATCGTCCCTGTAAAGAACGGAACATTCCGTGGTTACCGGGCGCTGTCATCTTCATCGGTGGAGCCTGCATTCTTAGTCTCTGACCCACGAACAAGTTATGCGCAACGCAAACCGTCTGCCGCTGTTTTGGCTCATCCTGGCGGTGATTCTTACGGTCATCGCGGTGGCACTGCCCTTCATGCCCTAGCCGCGGTCGCGCCCGGGAACGCCAGCCCATGCTCGCTGTCCGACCCCAAGCGGTCAATCAGAGCGGGTTAGGACGCAGCAGCTTTAGGCCCGCAAGGAGACATTGGCCCCAAGCCGCGATGGACTCGCATGTTGAAGTGGCATTGACTCATACGATCGCAAGGAATTGCAGGCATGGGGTTACCCGGTCGACGCACCGGTCACGGCTCGCCAGTGGCGATACGCAAGCATCAGCAGCGTGACAGCAGTCAGAGGTATGACGAACCATCCCATGACCGCGCTGAACGGCCCCAGGGCATCGTGCCGGGTCGCGAGCAGGGTCAAGTAAGTGGTGTACGCGACGTAGTAGGCCAGGAACAGCAGGCCGTTCCAGCGGGAGATCAGGTTGCCGGTGAAGAACACCGGCAGGCAGGCAATGGCCACCGCGATCATGACCGGGATGTCGAAGGCGAGCGCGGCCGGCGACACGCTCAGGGTCGTCGGTGCGCCCACGGCGGAGAAGCCGAGCACGGAGAGGATGTTGAAGATGTTGCTGCCGACCACGTTGCCGACGGCAATGTCGCGCTCGCCGCGGACCGCTGCGAAGATCGAGGTGGCCACCTCGGGCAGCGAGGTGCCGGCGGCGACGACGGTGAGGCCGATGACCAGCTCGCTCACGCCCAGGTAGCGGGCGAACGCGGTCGCCGCGTCCACCAGCCAGCGTGAGCCGAGCACCAGCAGCGCCAAACCGCCGACGACCAGCAGCACCTGGACGCCCCAGTGGGCATCCCAGCCGCGGTCCCCCGCCGCGAAAGCCTCGTCGTACTCCGCCCGGATCGCGCGCGTCTCGCGGCGGCTCTGGCGGATGACGAGCACGGTATACGCGACGAGCAGCGCGGCAAGCAGGGCCCCGTCCCAGCGGCCGATGCCGCCGTCCGCGGCGAGCGCCCAGAACAGCAGCGAGACCGCGATCATGACCGGCACCTCCTGACGAATGACCTGCTGGTTCACCACCAGAGGGGTGATGGCAGCGGAGATGCCCAGAATGAATAGGATGTTGAGGATGTTGCTGCCGACGACGTTGCCGATGGCAATGTCTACCTGACCCGACCAGGCGGACTGTACCGAGACCGCGAGCTCCGGCGCGCTGGTGCCAAAGGCGACGACGGTGAGCCCGACCACCAGTGGCGAGATCCCGAACGAGAGGGACAGCTTGGCGGCGCCGCGTACCAGCGCCTCCGCGCCGGTGACGAGGGCGATCAGACCGAGACCGAACCACAAGACGCTCACGGTACCTCCTGCCACTCAGAGCAGCTCGGCATTGATCCATAAGTGCGCCACGATGCTGAGTGCGTAGCCTAGTGCGATGGCGGGGGTCCATTTCAAATGGGAGAAAAAGGTATACATGCCACGCGACTGCCCCATGAGGGCGACGCCGGCCGCCGAGCCGATCGATAACAGGCTGCCGCCGACGCCCGTGGTCAGCGTGATGAGCAGCCACTGGCCGACCGACATCTCTGGGTCCATGGTCAGCACGGCGAACATCAGTGGAATGTTGTCGACAATGGCGGACAGCACGCCGATGAGGACGTTGGCGGCGGTGGGACCCCACTGCTCGTACAGGAGGGTCGAAGCGCCACTGAGGTATCCCAGGAAGGCCAGGCCGCCGACGCACAGGATCACCCCGTAGAAGAACAGCAGCGTGTCCCACTCGGCCCGGGCGATCGGCCGGAAGATGTCGAAGGCGACGACGTTGCCGATGTCTTCCTCGTTGGTGCCGTTCGTCTGGCGCCGCTCCTTGTGCTGGGTCACCTTGAGGTAGAAGCCAAAGAACTGCAGGTAGGCCAGCCCGGTCATCATGCCCAGGAACGGCGGCAGGTGGAGGAAGTTGTGGAGGGCGACTGTGGTCGCGATGGTCAGCAGAAACAGGCCGATGATCGTGCCGCCGCCACGCTTCATGTGGGTGCGGTCGCTCACGGCGTGGGGCGTGCCGGAGGGCAGGCCCAGACTCATGATCGCGGCGGGCACCACGAAGTTAACGACAGAGGGCACGAACAGGGCGAAGAAGCTCCAGAAATCGACCTTCCCGCGCTGCCAGACCATCAGTGTGGTGATGTCCCCGAAGGGGCTGAACGCTCCGCCGGCGTTGGCCGCCACCACGATGTTGATGCAGCCCAGCGCCACGAAGCGGTGGCTGTGGCCGCCGACGGCCAGCAGGACCGCGCACATGATGAGCGCCGTGGTCAGGTTATCGGCGACCGGGGAGATGAAAAAGGCCAGGGCGCCGGTGGCCCAGAACAGGGCCCGATAGCTTAGATGCCGGCGTACCAGCCAGCCGCGGAGCGCCTCGAACACCAGGCGCTCCTCCATGGCGTTGATATATGTCATCGCCGCCAGCAGGAACAGCAGCAGCTCGCCGTATTCGAGCAGGTTGTGCCGCAGCGCAGCCGCCGCCGTTTCCGACGCACCGTTCGCGGTATAGACAACCCCGATCAAGGTCCAGATCAGGCCTGCCGCGAGGATCACCGGTTTCGACTTGCGCAGCTTGGTGAACTCCTCGGCGATGACCAGCACGTAGGCGATGACGAAGATCGCGAGGGCGGTGGCGCCAATCGGGTGGGCCCGAAGATCGAGTCCGTCACCGGATGCGCCAAGCGCGAGCGTCGGGACGAGTATCAGCAGCAGGGACAGAGCCAGGCGCATCCTTGTTTCCTCGAAGTAGTGCCACTTGCCGGGCGACGGACGTTTGACAATACCGGTCTTTCGACGCCTCAAGTCGCCGTGAATGATACTGCCCACGTAGCAGCCACCACGGGCAGGTCAACTATGCCAGGCCACGAGCTGGCCCGATTCTGGCTGAAGCTGAGAAGCTCAGGCCAGACCTGCGCGCGGAACCATGCCTTCCCGGCCGCGTCTAGGTATCAGGAAGCACGCGCTGCTTGGTATGGCATCTTCGGGACAGGACGCCAAGGAGGACGCCCATGGAGACAGTGACAACGTCGTCCGCCGCGACAAACTGCCACGCCCAGGACAGGCGGCGCCGCCGGTTCCCCCCGGGCCCGCCTCGACGGTGTGCGCCGGGCGCAGGTCGCCGAGCGCTCGCGCGACCTCCTGCAAGGAGGGCGGGCGCTCGCGGCGCGCCAGGTGACGCGCGCCTTCGTGGACGAGGTGCAGCACGATGCCCCGCGACTCGAAGTTGTGCCGCTGATCCCAGAGCCGGTTGCCGACCCAGTGATCCAGCGTGGCAGCTACCACGGCGGGCGCGAGCCACAGTCCCAGCACCGCCGCGCCGAGGACCACCGAAGCCGGCCAAGCGCGGGAGAACGAAGGCCGCAGCGCCGCAAGGCTCAGGCCAGTGGCGAGCACGACGACGAGGGTCGCGACGACCAGCTGCCAGCCCTGGAGGATCAGGAACAGGCTGCGTCGCGCGGCGACGTCGTCCGGCATGACCGGGCCGCCGAGGATCGCGATCTTGGCGGCATTGCCCAAGTGCAGCACGACCATCAGTAAGCCCACGGCCGGCACGAACAGCGTGAGGCTCCGGGCATGGGCGAAGAACAATGCCCCGTGGATGAGGTGCATCGCCAGATCGAGGAGTTGCGCCCCCACCCCCGGGGCCGTGCCGAACCAGAGCTCGGCGACCAGCCGCAGCGCGGCGTGCCAGAGCGCAACGAAGCCGAGCGCGATCGACCAGCGTGCGGAACGCGTCTGCTCGAAGACGTTAATCATCGGGAAGCCGGTAGACGCCATGTCAGCAAGCCAGAGAACATCGCATCAAGCGGCTATGCCATCTGACCATCGTACGGCACCGGAGATCCAGCCCCACCCCGCCACTGGCGCAGCCCGAAGCCATGACTACGTCCGCCGGCCGGTTCGTACCGGCCACGACACCGCGCTCCAAGCCGGCGGCTGTGCCTGCGCTCACCCGCGCAGCCTGATGGGCTGGGTCCGACAAGACCCGAACGGAGCCCGCATGCCGTCAACGGGCGCTTTGCACAGAAAGCCGGAGTGGGATCTGTCGGGGTCCCCACCCCCGACGCGCGATCGGTTGGCGGAGATTCCAAAGTCTTCGACACCGAGCGTGCTCTTGAACGTGACGCGCGACCCGAGGCTCTTGGGCCGAGCTCTGCAATACGTCTCGCGCGCCAAAAAACGGTCATTCGCCAGCCACGGCGACGCGACCTGAGGCGGGTACGGTGAGCCAGGCACCACGGACATTTCGGCGGCTGATCTACCAAAGCTCGGCGGACCGATTGCAGGGTGTCCCCCACACTGGTTCGGCGTCCCGCAGCAGTTCGGGAGACGCACGCTGGTATTCTTACCCCATCGGCGGCCGTGCGGCGGCTCGTCGGGGCTGTCCGGATTCTGGTCGCGACCCTGCTGGAGCTTGCCGTGTTCGAGGAGCCGCTGGTTCAGTTGTTGCTCTTGCTGGGCGCGGCGGTGGCGATCGTCACCCTGTTCCACCGCCTGCGGACCCCGCCGGTGTTGGGCTACCTGCTGGTTGGCGTGCTCCTTGGTCCCTACACGCCCGGTCCTGCCGTCGAGGGCCAGCAGCTGCGCCTGCTGGCCGAGTACGGCATCGTCTTTCTGCTGTTCACCATCGGGCTGAACTTCTCGCTGCCGCAAATCCACGCGCTGCGGCACCTGGTGCTCGGGCTCGGCACGGCGCAGGTCCTCCTTACGACCGCCGTCGTCGGAGTGATTGCCTGGCTGGCCGGGGTGCCCGCTGCGGCGGCCTTCGTCGTCGGCGCGGTATTCGCCCAGTCGTCGAGCACCATCATCGGCCGGCAGCTGCAGGAGCAGGGGGAGGACCAGAGCCGGCACGGCCGGTTGGGGCTGGCGATGTCCGTGTTTCAGGATGTCACCGCCGCGCCGCTCATCGTCATCGTCCCGGTGCTGGGACTCGCTACCGACGCGCAGTCGTTGGGGGTGTCGATTGTCTCGGTGCTCGCCAAAGCGGCCCTGGCCTTTGCGCTCGTCTATGTCGCAGGGCGGTCGGTGCTTGGACCGTTCTTCCGCGTCATCGCGGAACGACGCTCCGGCGAGCTGTTCACGTTGAGCGTACTGTTCGTCTCGTTGGCGGCTGCCTGGCTCACCAGCAGTCTCGGGCTGTCGATGGCGTTTGGTGCCTTTCTCGTCGGCATGATGCTCGGCGAGACCGAGTTCCGGCACCAAGTCGAGTCTGCCGTCCGCCCGTTCCGCGACGTGCTGCTCGGGTTGTTCTTCATCGGCATCGGCATGCTGTTCGACCTCTCGGCCATTCCGGACATCTGGCACCTGGCGCTCGCCGGCACGGCGGTGCTGCTGGTGACGAAGGCGGTGCTGGTCGCGCCGATGGTGCGGTGGGCAGGGATCGACTGGCGGACGGCCTGGCGCATCGCTCTGCTGCTCGCGGTCGGCGGCGAGTTCGGCTTCGCGCTGCTGGCGATCGGGTTCCAGGCGGGCGTGGTCGAGGCCCGCGTCGAGCAGGTCGTGCTGATGTCCGTCCTGCTGTCGATGGTCGTCGCGCCCTACCTGATCCGGCACAACGGCACGCTCGCCGCCATCCTGACGTCGCGCGGCAGCGCCGAGCGGCAGCTTGAGCCGCGGCGCGCCGACCTCGCGGCGGTGGGGCAGCTTGCCGGCCACGTGATCCTTTGCGGGTACGGCCGAGTCGGCCACACTGTCGCCACCTTGCTGGACACGAGCGGCGTCCCGTTCGTGGCCTATGACACCGACCTGGCGCGGGTCGCACAAGGGCGAGCCGTTGGCCATCTGGTCCTTTACGGCGACATCGCCGACCCCGAACTGCTCGTTACCGGCCGAGCCGACCAGGCCTCGCTCGTCGTCATCACCATCGATGGCGCCGATATCGCCCTGCGGGTAGTCTCTGCGCTACACACGCTTTATCCGCAGCTGCCGATCATCGCTCGCGCCAGGGACCTCGAAGCCAGCGGGCGCCTCCTGGACGCCGGTGCGACCCAAGCCTACCCAGAGGCCATCGAAGCGAGCCTGCGCCTCGGCGCCACTGCACTGCAGCTGGTCGGCGCCTCTGCCGCGCATGTCGACAAGCTGCTGCAGGGTGTCCGGGACCGGGGCTACGATCTCGTCCGGGACGACCCGGCGCAGGACCCGAAGGCGCCCGGCGAGGCGCGGTGAGGGGTGGTAGCACCCCAATCAGCAACTGCCCACGAAGGCAACCAACATGAAGCGTTTCAATAACATTCTGCTCGTCCTCGATCCGGCCAAGCCCTGCGCCTCCCTCGTGGAGCGCGCCGCCGCGGTTACCGAGAACAACCAGGCCAACCTGAAGATCGTAGCCGTCGTGCCCCAGTTCGTCTTCGCGTCGGGCCTTCCCTCGGACGGTCCCGTCACCATGGACCTGCAGGCCCGGTTCGTGGCCGATCAGACCGACAAGCTCGAGGCATTGGCGGGGCCGCTCCGGGAACGACTATCGATCGGCACGAAGGTACTGACGGGCACGCCGTTCCTCGAGGTTGTCCGCGAGGTGCTGCGAGGCGCGCACGATCTCGTGATCAAGGCCGCGGAGAACCCGGGATGGCTGGGTCGGCTGCTCGGCAGCGACGACATGCACCTGCTGCGCAAGTGCCCGTGCCCGGTGTGGCTGGTCCGCTGCGAGGCACCGACGCCCTATCGCCGCATCCTGGCGGCCGTCGATGTGGACGACAGCTACGCGCCAGAGGAGCTCGGGACCAGGCGCGCCCTGAACCGCGAGGTCCTCGAGCTAGCCAGCGCCCTGGCATTGTCCGAGTTTGCCGAGCTGCACGTCGCAAGCGTGTGGGATGCGATCGGTGAGAGCTTCCTGCGCGGCGCCTTCATGCACACGTCCGACGACGCGGTCGCGGCCTACGTGGAGCATTCGAGGCAGCGCAACGCGAGATCCCTTGACGTGCTCATGGAGGAACTGAACGAATTTCTCGGCAAGGACGCCGTGGGATACCTCGAGCCCAAGACGCACCTCGTAAAGGGGGGCGCGCGCCGGGAAATTCCGGCGCTGGCCGAGCAGCTGGAGGTAGACCTGGTCGTCATGGGCACGGTGGCCCGCACGGGGATTCCGGGCTTGATCATGGGAAACACAGCGGAGGCCATCCTCGAGCAGCTCGATTGCTCGGTGCTCGCGATCAAGCC